>VMHT01189982.1_pt1 | contig 11651 bp, 7 predicted proteins | sample 4693611 | NCBI WGS metagenome assembly VMHT01 (sample SAMN12280063, study PRJNA550983) | marine metagenome | isolation source: seawater sampled from same location over 5 years 0.02-0.2 micron viral filtrate | place: USA: collected off the coast of southern California halfway between the port... ...
CCGTTTGAACCATTTGCACCAGGCTCACCTTTATCTCCATCTGTACCATCGTTACCATCTGTACCATTTGAACCGTTTGAACCAGGCTCACCTTTGTCTCCACCAGGTCCAATATCACCTTTGTCTCCGTTTGAACCATTTGAACCATTTGAACCAGGCTCTCCTTTATCGCCATCAATACCATCTGTACCATTTGCACCATTTGTACCAGGTTCACCTTTGTCACCGTTAGTACCATTACTACCACCAGGTCCAACATCACCTTTATCACCTTTGTCGCCACCAGGTCCAACATCACCTTTATCACCATTTGAACCATTTGTACCAGGGGCACCTTTGTCACCATTAGTACCATTTGTACCAGGAGCACCTTTATCACCAGCAGGTCCAACATCACCTTTATCACCATTTGAACCGTTTGTACCAGGCTCTCCTTTGTCACCATTAGTACCATTTGAACCGTTTACACCAGGAGCACCTTTATCACCATCGTTTCCATCTGAACCATTTGAACCGTTTACACCAGGAGCACCTTTGTCACCATCATTACCATCATTACCATCATTTCCATTAGTTCCTGGCGCACCTTTATCACCTGGAGCACCTTTTTCACCGTCTGCACCTTCTACTTTAATTATACCAGTCATACCAGCATGTATAGAACATTGATAGTAATATTCATCTGGAGCATCCATTGCTACAGTCCAGTAAATATAATCACCTCCACCATTTAATGGGAAAGCATTACCATCTAATCCAACTGGATCTGCCTGTACCGTATATCCGGAATCATGGGCTTGTTGTGTGGATATAAATAGAGGATGTGCGCCAGCAGATGCACTATTTACAATTTTATATCTTGTACCTCTTTGAACATATAGAGTAGGAGTTTGATTATATGAACTTCCTCCCTCATAATCAGCATTTTCATTTACAGAGTAATAACCACCACTAGAATTAAACTCAAATAATCTAATTTGATCAATTACAGTAGTATATGTAACACCATCTGACATAGTAATGGTTTGTACACCATCTACATCTGATACAGATGCTATTGATACACCGGTACCAGTACTAATCTGAGTCCAATCAGCTAAAGTAACACCACCGTTACCTAAAAGCCAAAGACCATTGTTTGCTGCGGAACCACCAACTCTATTTTCATCGTGTGTTACCGAAACTACCATTCCAGGATATGGCATTACTACCTCTGCTGGATCTGCTAGTTGTGGATATTCTGGAATTACTAATCGCGCATCCAAAGGGCCTTGATAACCAACTTCAAAGTTAGCATTAAGTTCAATTTGTCCTGTTAATCTATTTGCCATGATTTATGAGTTCTTTTTCTTTAATTATTTATATTTGTTACCAGTTTACTATCCATGTATTACCTAGACCAGTACTTGCTGTTTTTTCATATATCCAATAGTCAATATCTACAGCGTTAGCATGTACTGTAAAAGTACCGGCTGTTTTAGTCCAAACTGAAGGCGCGCCGCCTACACCATTTGGATATGATGGATTATTTCCTAAAGTTGGGTGATATAATTCAATAGTAATATCACCACCTTGTACCATAACTTGTGGAACAGCAATTTTATGTTTTAAACTTTCAGTTTCAGCATAATTTTGTACACATTGAATATCATTAGCACCTTGGCTAACTAAACCTCTCTTTTCCCAAGTTCCGTCTGCTTTACCTAAATAAATTGGGAATACACCTTCAAATTCAGTTGTATTTGTTTTAGGATTATTGGCTAAATTATATCTTACACCAGGATAATCAGCTCCTGTAGAATCTAAAGGCATAGGGCCTTGATCGAAACTAACCCATAATTTAAACTTATTCTCACCTAATACCACTGGATAGTTAGAATATGTTAAAGCGTTTATAGTAGAAGGAGGAGATGTTGTTAAATTTTGTTGTGAAATAGTTGCACCACCAGATGATATATCTGTAATATACGCATCATTAATATTACCAGCCCAGTTACCTGAAGGATTAGATAGAGTACCTCTACCTGCAGTCGGCGTTAAGTTCATATTTATGAGTGATTGAGCCTCTAATAAGTTATATGATTCTGTTAAATTTGCAAAAGCACCAGAACCAGTTGGATTTACTGTTGGGAATAATAACTTATCCCACATTTGACTATGCGTCATTCCATTTAAACCAGCAACTGTATCAGAAGTTTGAAAACCTCCAACTGCTGTAGGAACATTAGTAGTTGTATCTGCTAATGCAGATTCGTATTTGTCTACAACTTTTGAAAATGATATTGGAGTACCTCCACCAGTACCATCATGTGTTAAAACTACCTCTAAAGTACCAGTAGATTGCGTGTAATTAATAGCCGAAATAGGATTACCATCACTACCAAATTCTAATTCAACCCAACAATCACCAGCAGCTCCAGTTGGAGTACTCTCTGTATAGTTATTAGGTGGAGTATAACTAGCGTTATATGTAGCAGTAGGAGATAATAACTCATACTTTTGTATATCTGTTAAAGCATTCCACTCAGTTAGACCATTATTACCACCATTTCCATAAAAACCTTGTGGTATTAATTTGTAAATCTTTTTCTCAGCAAGAACATGAACTAACATACCAACCCTTCTTCGACCAGAGCCGAATCCATCCATTGTTATTTTAGGTGTTCCAAATCCATTTCCAGAAGTCTCTACTGGAATTTCATGCATATCTACCGTTTCTGGCATTTCTTGAAAACCACCATTTAATAAAATTGAAGGAAATAGATGTCTTCTGGCCTGTTGTGGATCGGCTGAATTTATACCGATATAGTCAGTAAAAGTATACTGTCCTTGGTTTGGTAATGAATAATTAGTTGGCATATTTTAAATTTTTGTTTTTAATCTAGATCACTAAATGTTATTGTTCTAGCAGCTGTTCCATCACCACCACCTAGTCTGTATAACCAATATAAGTTACCATTCCAAGTAAATGATTTCTTCTGGACCGCGTTTGTATCAACTCCACCATCAACTAAGTGTTGTGGAGAAACAGATGTTAAATCTTCTAAACCATCTGGCGCTACTATATAGTAGAACTCAGCAGTTCCAGTTGATGGGTAACTAATAGCATCAGATGTTCCCATTGCTGTAAAGTTAGCTCCATTAACTAAAGCAGGAGGATTAGGGAAACCTGCAGATCCGTTCATAACAGCAGCCATTGCAACACTTAAATCTGTTGTTGTCGCATAAGCGTTACTACCATCATCATAATATAAAGTTTGTGAACTTGGATCTGTTAAACCATCGGCTGATTGAGTGTATGGATAACCGTTAGCTCCACCACCATGGAAACTATAATAGTAAACTTGTGGTGCTGTTCCAGTTGCATTTGCAGTACATGGAATATTTTGACCAGCATTACCATAAGCAACTCCACTACCGTTTGCTGCAGGGGCAGTTATCTGTGCTGTATATGTAACACTTCCACTTTGATATGTACTAGGATTAAATGATACAAGAGTACCATTAGATACCGAACCTGTTACAGGATCGCCTACAGTACCATTATTAATTGTTAATCCAGCATCTGTACAATCAAATTGTGGAGCCTGTGATGTATCGTTAATTGTACCTGTTCCTGTTATAGAATTAGTTCCAAAACCGTTACTATCTGTTGCGTTAAGAGTCATAATTACTGTTTCAGAAGCACCGGATTCTGTTATTTGATCTGCAACTGTTGCAATAGTATATGTTGCAGAGTTGTTGTTAATTGTCATCTGTAATGCTCCTGGCACTGTATAATCAGTACCTTGTGTAGCTGTTCCACTAAATGCGAAATTAACTGTTGTACCATTAGCTACATTTGCAGTACTCAATGTGAACGTCATATTTTGACCTTCATTTACTGTTTGTGCCGTTATAGTATTATATGTTGGAGTTTGTGATGTATCATTAATATTAGCAGTTGAAAAAGTATTAGCTGGTATTACGTTACCAGCGCTATCACTAGCAGCTAGAGTAAGTATTACTGTCTCTGGATTATTCATATCTGTTAAATTATCCGCAAATGTTGTTACAAAATACGTTGCAGTATTAGCACCAATTGCATTTCCGTTTGAATCTTGACCTACCGTAAATTGAAATGGTTGGTTATTAGAATAATCTTGTGGAGATGACGCAGTCCCAGAAAGTGTAAATGGAACTGTTGTTCCACTAGCCACATTGGCTGTTGTCAATGTCCAAGTAATATTTTGACCTTCATTCACCGGACCGTTGTTAGTTAATGCAAATGTTGGATTAGTTCCAGCTGCATTAGCTGAACATGGAATATCTACACCAGCATTAGAATATGCATTTCCATTTGAGTCTACTGCTGGAACTGTTATATTTATTGAATAACTTTGGTTACCAGATCCATACGTTGGAGGGTTAAATGAACCTACTAGTGTACCATTAGCTACAGAACCAGTTACAGTTTGACCTGTAATACCGGCATTAATTGTCAATCCAGCGTCTCCACAATCAAATGTTGGAGCTTGTGATGTATCATTAATCGTTACTCTAACGTAATTTTGATTTGCCCCTGCAAGTTGAAGTTCAGTTGTATAAGTATTATCAGTATAAAGTTTCATATCATACCTCTCAACACCATCTGTAATAGTATCTGCATTAATTGTTACACTCCATAGAGCAACTGTAGTACTGTCTCCGACTGTACCTGCTGTTTGTGTTACAAAATTTCCGCTTGGGAGTACACCTCCGCTAAAATCTGCAGCTTGAGCTGGATTAGTAGGATTAGAAACATTGTTGGTTTCTACTCTCCACCATATTTGTTGTCCAGCTGGTATAATAGTATTAGACCATTGGGCTAGTTGCCACTGGTATGTTGTTCCCTCATCATTAGTAGCCCAATAGCCTATTCCGCCATTTTCGTTGTTTGGATTTCCATAAGGACTCCACAAATATGCGGCTGGAGTTTGTGAATTATCAGTTATATTGATAATTTTACTTGCAACTACACCATTTGCATCAGAAAGTTCTAAAATATATTGTTCTGGATCGTTTTCAGTAGTATTATCTGCAATTACAGAAGTTGTAAATTGAGAATCTAATGAAATTGTGTTATTAAATGTAGATACTGTACCTGAATCTGTTGGCCAATTGCCTCCATCAAAATCTGCAGCTGCCGCTGGATTTGCTCCATAAGCTTTTGCTTCCCATGTAAATGGAGTACCTACTGGTACATATCTAGTTAAAATATTAAATGTAAGTACTTCTGGTTCAGCTTGGTCATCTTCACCGCCAGCTACTGGGTCACCAACTGTTGTTAATTGCCATTGTGGCGCAAGATCTACTACTGTTATATCTTTTGTTGCTAATGCACCACTGACTACAGAACCGAAGTCTGGATTAGCTGTATCATAGTTAGCAGCATCATCCCAAACAACTATTTTAAGATATTCATCACCTTCTCCACTTGTATAATCATTAGCTACTTCAATATCAAAAGTTAAATGAACTTCATTACCAACTTGTACTACTTGCCCATTACCAGTTCTTGGTGATACAATATCAGCATTCCAGTCTACATAGCTACCTGCAACATAGTTTCTTAATTCCCAATAAACAAATGTTCCTGGGCTCATATTAGTTGCTTTAAATGTATAAGTTTTAGTTTCACCCTCAACTATTTGACCAGAACCATCTATTGTATAAGTTGAAGCAACATCAATAAGTTGTGTCGTAACAGCCATTGGTAATCCAGTTGTATTACCAGCTGAATCTGCTCCATTTAGTGTAATCACCATATCCTCTGGAGATTCAGGTATGTAATCTTCTAGAATTGAAAATTGAAGCTGACCGACTTGATTACCCATGAAATTATTCATTGTAATAAAGCCTGTTAAATTCTGTAATGAAATATCCGTAACATCAACACCAGTAATGGTATAACCTACTTGAGTTCCAGCTGGTATATTAGTACCTTCAAGAAGATATGTTGCTGTTTGACCTTCGAATCTTGTAGCTGGTCCTGTAAATGTTGTATAAGTTGGGAATGCAACGTTAGTTATAGTACTGGTTGTACTAATATTTGTTGGCACTCCATTTGAATCATTTCCTACTAATCTTACTACAAAGTTTTCATTTGGTTCTACATTAAAATCACTTACTGTTGTAATTGTAAAAGTACCATTACCGTTAGCATCTATATTAACTGTACCAGTTGATGCTGTAAAATCAGCTGCGTTAGCGGCTGATTGTGTAAAATCAATTCCCCATGTTGCTGTTGCAGCTTGGAAAAAGTTTTGTGTATTTACTGTATATGTTATTGAACCTCCTTCAGCGACTGAGTTAACATTACCAGCTAATGAAACATAAGCCGGAGTTGATGATGTATCTACAATAGTTACATCAGCACTAAGAGGATTACCAGCATTTAAAGTTGTTGTATCGTTTCCTTGGCTATCAATTGATGCTAGGGTAAGAGTAAAAGTTTCATTTAATTCTGTAAAATTATCTGCTGCAGCTGCCACATTCCATGTAGCAGTATTATTAGTTATTGTTGCTGTTCCAGTTAATGAACCTCCAATAAAATCATTTGCGGTTATACCATTTCCAGTTGCAATAGACCAATTTACAGTTGTACCGTCTGTGGCGTTAAGAGTAGTAAGAGTAAATGTTGTTGTATTGTTATTAGTTTCATTTATTGTTGTAGGATTAGCTACAAGAGAGATATAAGATACCACTACTACATTTACTTCTTCTGGAATCCAGATCCATTGACCTGTCACATATCCAGCTGCAGTATAATCGTTATAGTTATCATCTAGCGGATCTATCTGGTGGAATTTTAAAACTTTATCGGTATCATCGGTGTTTAATCTTAAATTTACACCTGAACCAAAGATTCTAAAGCCATTCATAGTCTGCTTCTGGTATAAGAAGTTGTAGTCCATTTCTTCATGTGTTAATGGTCTACCAAGATCATGTGGCATAAGTAAGTCATATTGACCTGTTACAGTATCAAAATGCTTCTCATGGTCGAAGTTATACTCTTCTATTGCGTCATATAAATGCATCTATTCTTTATCTTTTTTTTATATATCTAAATTTATTAATAACCATATCACGATCAATTTTTACCCGGGTAATATTGCGGCGGTTGAGTTGTCGTTGTCGTTGTCGTTGTCGCAGCAGTAGTTGTCGTTGTCGTTGTCGCAGCAGTAGTTGTCGTTGTTGTCATATATCCGTTTTTACCCCCACCTCCTCCGGAAACCGGATTCTGAGGATAATTTCCATGCCATTGAGTGATCGGTCCAGCATTAGGGTCCATATTCAACCCGTTTGGCATATAGTATGTTGTTACAGGCGTTCCTAAGTCATGGGAATGGTAACCACCATTTCCACCTAGGTGCTGCTGAGCACATATTACAGTGGTATACAGAGGGTAATATCCATCTACTGCAATCGCGTTACATGGCGCTGCCGTAGTCGTAGTTGTCACTATTAACTCGGGAATTGGCACTGAAGCTATCGTTTCTTCTGTCACTCCGTCTAATAATTGGAAGGCAGGTAGGTCTGGATGTTGAGCAGTAGGGTATAAAACCTCTACTAATCTTCTATAAGCTGCATTAGTAATTAGCTCCACATATTCACATGGACTAACATATCTCTGCTGATTTACTACATATCCGAAGCAAGAATACTCTCCTTTTAGTCTAACTAGCTCGGAATTTGTCTCAAAAATAGACTTACAAGCCTTTACAGACATAGAATTTAGCCTTTTTTCTTGCGCAGATTCGAAATCTCCTCGTAAATTATTGACAAAACTAGCATATCTACCCTTAGGAAGTGTTAAATTGAATGAAAGTGGCGTCCAAATCGCGTCTTTGGAGGTCACTGCGCACTGACAATTAGGGTCGAAGTACTGATATGGGTAATTTTCATTAATAAATGCGGCTAAATCTGCTAAAGTTTTAAATCTTAGGATGGTTTTTGTCCCATAATAAGCCGTTTTATTAAAAAGAATATCTTTTACCGCGCCATCATTTAACTCTACTACCTTTAGAGCCGCATAAGATCTTACTAAACTAATTCTATCAAATACCATTTATTATCCGTTTAATATTGATTCGCCTATTAGGAATGTAAGTATACCTAAAGCAGCAGTAAATAGTGCCCAAAATACCTTTAAATATGTGCCTTTCCACTTAATTAAATGTTGAACATCAACTTGAAGCTGATCTCTCTCCTCTTGTAACTTCTCATACTCTAATCTAAATTCAGTATTCTTGTTAGTATTCACAATTACACCATCAAATGGGTTAAGTAGTCGCTTTTTTAGATCTTTTACGTCAGCTTTCATGTCTTTTTGATTTTCTAACATGTTTCTCATCTGACTATCTAGTGCAGCATAGTTCGGGTCCTCCATCTTCTGTTTTAGAGATGAAAAAGCCTGAATCAGGTCTTTTAGTATTTGTTCATTCGTTTTTTCTTTATCGCTAGACATTGTTATCGCTTATTTTTTTCATCTGCCATCCATTGTTTACCAATAGGATTAGACACAGGTTGCTTCATGAATTTTCTAATCTCTTTTGACACTAGATCGATAGGAGTAGAATCTCCATATTCAGAATTATCTACAATCTCAAAACGTTTAGACTTAAACAGTCTCTGGAATTTACCTAAGTTCTGTTGCACCTCATCCCACATTTTAGTTACCATATCTTTAGGTAATTTTCGCGGTCTAGCATTATTCCTGTCTAGTGCAACTTCTAATGATGTATTAACGAAGACCATATAGCAATCGTAACCTAAAGATCTTAGTCTTTCAACCTGACCTTCAATCTTCTTATAGTTCTTACCAGTACCATCGATAATCATCCCCAGTCTACCATCAATATACAACTCTTGTGTACCTTTAGTTAACTTCTTAGCCTTGTTTCTAATAGTCATAGCATCTTGCCATGCTACAGGGTCTTTGTCTTTAATATCCATTAGCTCAGCCATATCGATACCTGCCTTCTTAAGTAATAACTCGAAAGCAGCATCTGAGTTGACCAGTTTTAGGCCATTATCATAGGAGACTGTTGCAAATTTATCACCTTTAGGGATAGCAAACAGCTCAGACGCGACGTAAGATTTACCAGATCCAGGGCCTCCAGCCATAAAGAAGGCTTTTAATATACCAGGGTCGTTGACTCCTTCCTCGAGAAAGGACTCAAATGTTTTAAAAATTTTCATGTAACAACAACGTTATTTTATACTCTTGTATTATATATCCCGTTAACCGGTCGTTTAAATACGACCGGAGGGGCTAAATTTAGGGACGCGCGCGCGGGGCAGATTGGGTTAACCCTTGCCTAGGACGTTATTTTTTGAAATCGATGGACTCAACGACTCACGTTGATGATGACGCGTTACCTCACTGCCTCCAGAGGCTGGCATGGCCTATGTGTCTACAGTGACTCTGTTACAAGAGGTCTCTGTTACTCATTCCGTCTGCAGGTGGCTTCATTGTCTATCCGCAACCTTATTGCAATTAGCGTCTTCACTGGTACTTAGAGTCTATCTGCACCTAGCGTCACGCCGGTCAGTTTAAGGCCTTGAGGCCAGGCCAGGCCAGGTGGCTGGAAGGCCTACCTTACTACAGTTTAAAAAAGCGTCCGAATTTTTTTCCCAGTGCCTCAGAGTCTCTGAGGATGGTTGCGTGACTCTCCACCCAGCCTTGGAGTTCATTTAGAATGCGAATTGCTCAAAGACTCGTGGTGCTGACATGTGCTCACAAAAAAAGCTGCTCAGAGGCAGCCTTTAATTTGTTATAGTTAGTTAGAGTTAATTAAGGTTTACCAATACTGATTATGACTGCTAGTTTCTCACTATCACGGTCAACGTATAGATTTACTAAACCAAATGCACCTTTTACCTTTTTACCGTTTTTATCGGTTAAGTTGAGTTGGTGATCCATGTTTGTAGAAGTATTCTTATTTGTAGGTATGAAGTTCTTCTTAATTAGATCTGAATACCAATTCTCATCATACTTATCGTCTAATGTATAATCGTACTGCTTAAAGTAATCTATAATACCTTTAGCCATATCTGCTGGGCTATCGAATATAATCTTTTCAGATTCTGTGTTCTTAACTGCTCGAGCCTCATTAATAAATGACTCAAATGTTGGTATGTGTCTCATAGTTGTTTTTGTTTTTGTCTTTTCATATATATCATCATTCTCGAATGTCCAAGATGAATTTGTACCCTCTACTGCAGAAGACATGTAGATTTCACCATAGCCTCCTTTTAGTTTACCTGGGAAATAACCGCCCATGCCATTGATAAGACCTTCAATAATATTTGCCTTTGCGCTAGCCTCATCTCCAGCTTCAAAGTGTGGCTCTCCACTTTCTTTATAGAATAGGAAACCTTCTTTTACATCTTTAATACCAGAGTAGATATATGTAGTACCATTGTCGCCCTCAAACTCTTCACCATCTAGATCAAATGAGAAATCTGTAATACCCACGCCATAAAGCTCTAAGCCTTTCTCATGTGCATTTCTTTTGTTATTGAAGAAATATGCCTGTACAGAATCTTTGTCTTTAATACCTATATAAAATACCTTTGCCACGTTTTATCTATTTTAATTACCAGCTTGCAGCCCAAACGAATTCGTAGCCGTGTTTTTTACAGAAAGCCTCAATTATATCTGAGATCTTAGCCTGAGCGTTTTCATATTTAGTGTAGTCTTTTCCGTCTAGAACATCATAAGCACTATCACCATACTCATCTGGATGTCTTAACTCTCTTGGTTCGTCTGTCTTATAGTAAACTCTCTTTTCAGCAGATCTAATATAAGGCATTCTAATAGTAATATGTCTATGTGCCTTTCTTGCAGCTTCTTTAGCAATATCATATTGCTTTTCAACTTTAGGTTCGATCTTTCTCCAAGCAGCAACTGCCTTTACTCTAATTTTTTCAGCTGCAATTGCACCTTTTAAATCAAATGGCTGACCATTCACTCTTTCAAAATCTTTAAATACACCAACAATATCTGACATGAATTCATCAAAGCTAGAAATAGATTGATAAGAACCGTGAACAACTCCCATACCCCAATCTTTGTAAATTGGTTTACCTGGATTAGATGGTTTTATCGTACCTTTAAATATATCACTGAATGAATATGTAGGTTGTCTTGTTGAATTAGCAGAGCTAAATGAAAATATCTCCTTGTCTCCAGCTTTTAGTTTAATAGTAACTGTTAGATTCTCACCGTAGTTCCAAGCTGATCTATAGACTGTAGCTTTCATTTTGTTAGCAAGTCCACCTGGCATATTCTTTCTTAAGTATTCTGCTAATTTAATACCTTTACCAAAGTTGTAGGTACCTTTATAGGCTTCTTTACCTTCTGCTGATTTCTTAGCAATCTTAACAAACTGTCTTAGCGTATATGGTTCACCTTGTTGAAATAAAGGCTCTCTAGTATGCTTGTCTAATAATGTAGTACTCATATCTTATTTATTTAATAATTTTATTAAGTCATCCATATTAAAATAGAAAGAATATCCAGCTCCTTGATAGCCATGATCTTGTTCTACTGTAAATAGTTGTCTTCTTTTCTTTAATTCATCATTGATTGAATCTTCAATAGCTTTACCTATTGTATTAGGATC
>VMHT01084390.1_pt1 | contig 11649 bp, 27 predicted proteins | sample 4693611 | NCBI WGS metagenome assembly VMHT01 (sample SAMN12280063, study PRJNA550983) | marine metagenome | isolation source: seawater sampled from same location over 5 years 0.02-0.2 micron viral filtrate | place: USA: collected off the coast of southern California halfway between the port... ...
GAAGAAGCAATAGATAAAACAAAAGAAATAGGCAGATCTGAAATTAACAAAAACGAAATCGTTGTTAAGTTTAACTGTACTTATGTGAAAGGTACCAATGCCTAGAAAAAAGAAATCAACAACATCAAACGAAAATTCTATTAGAATATCTTATCACGAAAAAGTCTGTGCTGAACGAATGAAAACTTTGTTTAAGTCAATAGATGAAATGCGTAAAGATATTCGATCTCTCAAAGAAGATATGGCGAGAGGAAAAGGAGCCGCTGCAATAATAATATTTATTGGAGGTTTACTTGGCTCAATCTTTTACTACTTCACGAAATAGAAATACCGCTGCCGTAGGCTTATCGAATGAGCTACTTGCTCAATCTCATTTTGCTAAGGATCCTAACTTAATTGTTTTTATCCCAGCAGGTGGTCGTGGACCAATCGATATACTTACGCTTAACATCAAGACAGGGGAGTACCAAGCTTATGACGTTAAGACTCAAAACTTTCGTAAATCTGGAACAAAGATTTACAGAGGTAAAACTAAAGAGCAGAAAAAATTAGGTGTCAAAATTCTTAACTTTGACCCGAGAAAGGATAGATGAGGTATGGAAGATATTAAGGAAAGAATTAAACTCCATGAGGGTTTTAGGGATACTGTGTATTCCGATAGTTTGGGTTTCGCTACTATTGGTTATGGTCATTTGGTATTACCTACCGATGATTTTGTTGAGGGTGTGCAATATCCTAAAGAAGATCTTGAGGCTGTGTTTGATAAAGATTTTGAAATAGCTTTAACATCAGCAGATGAGCTGCTTGCAGATATAGATCCTAACGAAAAGTTTACTACTGTTAGAGGTATTATTTGTGAGATGTGCTTTCAACTTGGTAAACCAAGAGTAAGTAAATTCAAAAAAATGTGGGAGGGTATCAGAGCTGTTGATTATAATAAAGCAGCTGATGAGATGCTTGATAGTGCCTGGCATAAACAGACTACTAAAAGATGTGAAGAGTTAGCTGGCATAATGAGGAGCTGCGCATCATGATACACTTACTAAAAATATTTAATAATCCATTAACTAAAATGGTTATTAATAAAGCAACAGACCACTTCAAACATAAAGCAGAAAAGACTAAAGTAATTAGAGCTGCTGAAATAGAGGCAGCTAAAGATGTAGAAGTAACTAGAATTAAAAGCCAGGATCAATCTTATAAAGATGAGATCTTAATGCTTTGGCTAATTGGTATGTTGACTACAGGTTGGTTTCCAGGAACTAGAGAAAACTTTAGAGAGTGGGTATCTATCATCAATGAGCTACCAGACTCTGTATGGTATTTGGTCATCATCGTATTTTCTGCAAGCTTTGGTACAAGAATTACTAAGTCTGTACTTGATCGAAAGAAAAAGTAAATGGCTAGAGTTAAGTTTGATATTAACAAACAGCCACACGAAAGAATTGCAAAACGTACTAGCATAACTAAGAGAAAGAAACCTAAGTTTTCTAGTATGAACAAACACAAGAAACGAACATGGAAAAAAAGAAATAGAGGCGGCAAATGAAATCAATTAAACTCTCAGAGAACACAGGGATACAGCTCCCAGCTAAGAACCTTTTAGCCATAGTGGTTGGAGCCGTTATTGCAACAGTATCTTTCTTTCAATTAGAAACACGCATTGGATCTTTAGAAACATCAAGAGAATTATTCAATGCAGATCTGTTAAAAAAAAGCCAGCAGTTACCAACTGACCAAGAACAATTCCTAATCCTGGAACATCTTGCGGAGCAGGTTGAGAATATACAAAAAGAAATGGAAACGATGAGAAATAATAACGTCAACATTAATTATGCTATGAAAGATATAGAAAAAATTAAAAATTCCTTAGAAGATATTAAAGATAAGGTAAGAGCTAATGGGGGTCACTAATGGTTGAGAGTGTGGTTGCTTTATTATTACTGGTTAATACAGAGATCAAAGAGGCTCGTATTCAAAAATCAATTAGCGAATGCTTGGCAAGAAAACGTGTAGCGATGAGACAGGCTACTAACAATGTAAGCTATCAATGTATTACGTCTATGGCTGAGCTAGAAAAAAATGTAGATGGATCGATTTCTATAAAAAAACTTATAGTTAAATAACTTGTGTTAGACTTGTGTTAAAATCGTGTTTCAAACTGAAACATGATTGTAAAATAAAGCTTATTATATAGGTATATTTGCTAACACTTTACTATCTAAAACAGGTTGTTTATGTTGATACTAAATAATAGTATTCGAATTTAATATCGGTTTTCTAAACCGAGGGTCGGAGGTTCGAATCCTCCAGGGCGCGCCATCTATCTAGGTTTTTATATTTGGTAAAATTATTTGTGTAAGATTTGTGTAAGCGGGGAAATGAATCCCCGCCTTTTTTTTTGCCTAAGATTTAAACGTATCTTGATATGCCATTTCTCTCTCAAGTTTAGGGAGCATCGGAGCATACCTATCTTGGAGCTTTTGTTCTTCTAGTATATTAAGATCTATCTCTTTCCACTTTCTTTGGATCATCTCATGTTTTGTATGGTTGATTTCTTCAAGAAGATCCTCGGGTTTACCAGCAAAAAATTTTGCTATTTCGTATCCCTCTTTTTTACACAAAGCAAAAAGCTTATCAGCTGATATGCCATTCTGTGCTTTCTCGTACTTCTGAATCTGCTGAAACGTAAGATTCATTGTATTAGCTATATGAGATTGTGTCTTAAAATGAGGAACCTTTTTTGTAGATCCATCTTCATTCTTTACAATCTTATCTAGATGTCTCATGGCAAACATAACTTTAGCTATCCTTGCTTTCTCTATGAGTGTTGCATTAATAATCATTTAATCCTCCATCGGTTATTAGATTATTTAGTGCAGCGGTTCTTTTGTTTTTATTCAAATCTGATAAAGGCTTTTGGTAGAAACCTTTAAAAGTTTTCAATTCTTTTTCCCATCCATATCTTGCAGCGAATGAGGCATCATCCAAGACTCTCTTGGCATACATTACTGATGCGCTAAACTTTCTAAAAGGAGAGGCTCCCTTGTGCCATTCGACTCCAACTCTATTAGCTGCTTTCTTAACGATGTTTGCAGCATATTCTTTTCTGTATGGAAAGACTCTTCTGTATTGTCTAGCAAAAGTCTTAGGATTGATTTGTATATCCATCCAAGCTTTTAATAACTGATATAATGTTGCAGTAATCTGAACCTGTCTTTTTCTTTTATCTGTCTTTAGATAGTTTGGTCTAAAATTACTGTCTCCATCTAATGAATGCTTAACATCAATTATATAGAATCCTTGCTCTTCATCCTGGTAAACATCCTCATAGCAAACACCCAGAGCTGCGCTTAGCTCTATACCAGTTTCTGCTAGCATGTGGACCCAGGCTTTTTTAGCTGGATGTTTTTCTGCTTTAATCATATTGAATACATCATTAGATTTAGGCAGCCAGTTATCCTTAGCAACAGATCTATTCTCTAATTGTCTTGGATGAAACTCGAAAGCTAAGATCTCTTCAATCTCAATGTTCCATTCCTGGTCTTTACAAAAGATCAGAAAGTTTTTGAAATATCTTAATGCTCTATTAACTACAAGCTTACCAATTTTTTCCTTGGTTCTGATACCATTGGATACCTTGCAGCTCGTTAATAAGCCATGCTTTGTGCTTAGAGCGCCATGTTTAAAATCTGATGCCTTGTACTCATCCAGGTAGGTTTTGCTAATGTACGGCTGGATATGGGCTTTTAAAATAGACTTGTAGCCATCTTTAGTCTTAGGTTCTAAGTCTGGCTCAGCATCTATAGATTTGTAATATTCTTTGAAAGCATAATCAAAAGTAATCCTATCACTCTTAGCAGGTTCGATCTTTATACCTAGCTCATCTAGTGATTTAGTTAAGCAATCCTTTTCAAATTTTATAGCCTCTCTTTTTTTATTAATAGGAAAAGATCCAACAGTAAATTCTTTACCACCTACTTTGGCATAAACCTTATACTTGTTTCCATTCTTAGCTACTCTTGTTTCCATTATTTCCTTTCTCCTTGTAGGGGTTGTAAACATCTAGCTCTACCCAGGAAGTATCCTTGTACTTAGGATCCTTGGTAATTGTTTTCTTAGTTACGAGTAAAGGCTTTTTCCAAAATGGTTTAAGCTTTTTCTCTTTATTCATTTGACTCATGCTTTTATGTTTCATTTTTAACTATCATCCCTTGTTGTATTTTCCAGTAAGATGGTTTTTGTTTAGTAAAATAGATTACTTTTTTTAAAACCAAATATCCTTTACTAGAAACAAAGTCTTTTATTTTTGTAATTGTTCCATCAACTTTGTTGTAATTAATCTTAATAAACGCACCCGAACCTTTTACAATTTTTAGGTTAGCCATTATTTTTGAACCTCGCTTTCCTGCCAGGTATTTCCATTAGCAATACACTTATCTTTGGGACCACCAGTTAAAGCATAAGTCTTACCCTCTACTGGTTCATATTTAGATTGATATTTTTTAGCATGCTCAGTTGCGCCTAGTTTTCCACCGCAAGCAAAACCCTCAGCATCATATTGGTTGTCAAATTCAAAACCCTTAGCATCAAATTTTCCCGATCTAATTCCCCATGGATATAAGACTCCAGGAACATTTAATCTGTAGCATAGAAAATTTGGATATTTAGAATTTTGATAATAGTTTGTTTGACCCGATCTTATTTTAATCCAGCCAAATTTATCTTTTCTAAATGCCATTAAGCAGCCTCCTTTCTTAAGTTAGTGTATTTATATGGAGCTTTAGCGCATGCATAAGATCTCTTAACATTTGCCAAAGCAGATTTTTTAGATCTCCCATAACCCCAAGCATAAAATTTATTTGAGCCAATTATGCAAGTGGCTCTACAAGAGATAAGTCTTGTTTTTAAAACAAACCTTGCCATTACGCAGCCTCCTTTAATTGAAATGCTTTACCTGGGAACCATTTAAGAAAAGATAAATAGTCATTAGCTGTTGTTCTCTTATCTTTACTCCAAGTTAATAATTGATTAACCCACTGATGAACATTTGGCTTATGACCCACCTGGCTAGATAATTTCCAGCCTTTTTTTCTTCTGAATGATTTAGATTGCGCCAACATTTCTTTATCGAAATCTGACATTTTATAATCTTGCCATTCATAACCATTTGTTTTTGCAAACAACAATGAAAGAAAGATCTCTAAACCTTTCTTGGTTCCAACATCCGTAGTCATTTCTATTTCTTTGACTTTGAAAGTTTTAGTATTAAGTTTACCTACTACTATCTTCACGCAGCCTCCTGGTTAGTTTTATTTTTTGAAACATTAAAGACTTTGCCATCTAATGGAAACGTAGCACCATTAGTGTTAGCATTATTAAGATTGTAAATAGCAGTCTTAAAAATTGAGAACCATTCAAAGCCTACTTGATCGTCAGTAACTTCTTTTAGTTGCTGGACCCACTGATAATAACCTCTAACTTTTTCGCCATTAACACTCCAAGTGTAGTCATCGTACGCATCGCCTTTAAGATCTTTAGCGATGTAGTATGCTCTTTCATCATCGACAGAAAGATATTTAGTTTGTGGAATGCTGTCATTAACATTGTCATAATTATAAATGTCATTCATGCCATCAAATTTTCCATATTCGAATTGATCTGAATAATCTTTTAATTTTTTAAGATTAATATTAGATCCAGTTAAAACTTTTACTGTAACTGAGTTACCTCCTGCAAAATATTGAGATGATGCTTTGACTTTCATGCCAAGTTCCTTAGCTTTGTTTTTTAAAAGCTTAGCAACTTGAGCAGCTTTACTTAGTTTCTTTGTCATTTTTCCTCCGATGTTTTGATTAGTAATTTTTTTGAGAACCATACATTTCTAATATAGGTATTATTGTCAATATGTCAATGCCTATAATGCAACTTATTGACATTAAAGCAAACTTATTTGGGCGTAGGGGGATCCTCTGCTATTAGCAGCAATTTAGAATGATTATAAAGAGCTAGTAATTATGCCTCTAATTTAACTAGCTGGTCTTGCAGCTGGATCACATCAACAAGTTTTGTGTGAGCCATTTTAGAGAGAGCTGCAATGCCTGGCGGGTATATCCCGTCATTTTTTTTCTTGAGTCTCAGTATCTTTGCGTTCAGACTCTTTCTCTCTTTTTCCTTTTCCTCGATCTGTTTTGTCAGATCTTGGTATTGAGTTATCGCCATTGGTTTTTACCTCCTTTATGCGATTGAAGTCATAGCTAAGAGTGTTCTCATCTATAACTATTTTAGCAGCGCTACTAGGAACATTAGATCCTACTGCGCTATCCAGGTCTTTAAAATTCTCATGAGCCGTAAAGCTCACAGATCCAGACCAGAATTTTTCAAATACTTTAACCATCGGAATAGTCTCTTTCTTTAATCATTTGTAAATAGTGAATGGCTTTATTGATGTCTTTTATCTTGCCTTTTTTTTTATGCCTGCAGATATATTTTATAGCGTTTCCCTCAGCGAATGGCAAATTGTTTTCATTGATAAACTGAGCTGGCTGAATACGCATGGATTTATAGTGATCGCCATCTACCTGCTCTTGTAAGCAATCATAAGCTACAGGTTTAAATATATCTTTGTTGGTCATTTTATAATTGTAATACTTCTTGCTTTAGCTGTTAAATTTTTTATCCAGCCTCTAGCTACTAATTGTTTTATGTATTCGTGTACGCTGTTTTTAGATTTAAGGTTAAGCGCCAACTTAATCTCTTCGTAAGATGGCGCTATATTATTCTTAGAAATTTGTTTCTTGATAAACAAGTAAACATCATTTTGTTTTTTTGTTAATCCAAATTTCTTTGACATTTCCCCCCTAAAATCGATCTGCAAATCCATCATCTGCTGGTTTGCTGCCAGTTTTTTTGATGGTAATTTTAAGATCTTTATTATCTTGGATATAACAAGATGCCTCCATCCAAGTACCATCTATAGTAAAATTCTTTCTATAAGGTTTACCTGTTTTTTGGTTAGTCTTATCACTATCCACTAACACTAAGTCTGGTTTATTATCTCCAGGCTTTTTGTCAGCATTCCTTTTCATTGAAAAGGTACAGACCCAGTTTGGATCTTTTGGTTTTTGAAAGTCAGCCATAAAATTATCCTCCTATTAATTGCTGTTTTCTATCCGTAAAAGCTTTGACGATTTCATCAAACTTTTTCGAATTTGTTTTTTTCAACTCTGTCAAATACTTTTTGTTTTGACTTGCGAGCTGATCTAAATTTGCTTGTGATGCTATGTTCTTAATTCTTTCTAAGATGATAGCTCCTTTATTAAGATCTAATCCTACGTTCTCATTATTATTATTTTTTAAATTAGGTAATTCTTCATTAGAATAAACTTGACCATGAATACCCAGAGCTTTTAATACAGCTCGATCAGCAGCTCTTTTCTCTGCAATAGCTACTGGATAAATGTAATCATTATTAAGAGGGGATACCTCTCCAAATGTAATATATTTTTTACCTTTAAAGACAGCTACAGCTTTTACTACAACACATCCTTTTTCTAAATTACAGCTCTGTAAAAATGGTTCAACTTCGATTTGATATTTATCTGCTAGCTTTTCTATTTCATAATGTTTGATTGCAAATTTATTATTATCAATCTGCCACATACCACCATTGGATCTAAGCTTAGCTAGATCTGTGTTTATATTTTTAATATCTACTACTTTACCCATATACACTTTCTGCTATCCAGGCAGTTTGAATAAGAAACAGCACCCGCTGCGGTGTGCAAACTATTCTGATCCGCCTGGACAACATCATCCGCATACGCATTGATGACTAATAGGGAAAAAAAAATTGCCAGTAATAAAATAAGATTTTTTACTCCAGCTTTTTTTTTGCGTGCGAATTTCTTTTCTAACAAAACCTGCTGCATGTTTATTGTTTGTGGGTTCTGTTTCATAAACTCATTACCAATTCTATAACTTCTACTGTTGCTACAATGGCTAGCTCTATGGCTAGTATGGTGTGATAGATATGCCATACGACTCCTTTATTTTTTAATCTTCTTTTCATTAGTTTAGTTTCCAAAGTTTTTTTGCTATGTCTAAATGCTCTCCCATATTTTTCCAAAAGAAGTGAGTAAAGTCTGGAGAGATCTCTTCTACCCAAGTCGTTTTTCCTGCATGTCTTGCCATGATCTGTTCTCTTTCTTGAGCAATCCTATCCATTTTTGCTACATGAAGTTTTAAGTTTTCTGGCTTAAGATCATCGCAGTTATCTGGTGTAAAAATATTATATTTCTCCTCGTTCATTACGAGTAAGTGTGGTTTCTTTTTTTCTTCACATGCAAAATAGTATGTAGCTACTTGTAAGATATGATCCTGCCATCCCATATAACCTTTATTAATATTTGGAAGTGAGTAGGTACTGGTTCCATCTTTCTTAGGTCTATTTTTTTTTCTGTGTTTAGTTTTAAATTCAACAAACGCATTCTCGTTTTCTATATCTATTCTACCCGTCACTGGCAGAACCGCATTCTTTAAAGTTAATGCAATAGATCTTTCGCATTCTGTATCTCCAGTTAATGCAATTTCTTTCATCGCATCTTTTAATGTTTGGTATGACTTTGCTAAACCAGCTCTTGAGATCTCATAAAATTTTTTATCTTCTTCATCTACTGGTTTGTAAGTATTAAAATCTTCTAAAACTGTTTCGAATATTTTTCTTTGTGCTGGTATAGATTCTTTAGATAAACCTTTACCTTTTATATACTTCCACTCAAACTTTCCAAATGTAAGCTTGAGCATTTCTCCTAAGCATGTACCCGTAAACATTTTAGCATTACCAGGCAGATCTCTACGTTCTTCTTGAGATAAATATAAATACTTATATGCCCAGAGGCATATCATCGAATTTAATTGAGTTGGGGACCAGTGATTTAATTTATAGATCTCTACCCAAGCAGGTAGCTCTTTTATATTATCTAAAAAATTATCTTTTTTTTCTTCCAATTTCATAAAAGCAAATCAATAGATTCTTTTATGTACAAATATGGAATACTGTCAATACAAAATAGGTATATTTGTGTATTTTTACAACTTAAGTGTTAATTAATTGGTTTATAAGTAAAGGATTATACTTAGCTTTTACGGGTGTAGCAATACCAAGATCCTCAACTTCAAATTTTGCGCATTGTTCACTTATTGGTTCTTTAGTTAATGGATTTATTATACTTAATGAATAATCAGCATTACTTTTTAATATACCAATAACATCATTAACACCTTTAACTCTTTTTTTTAATTTTTCTGATGGAGTACAATAACAACATTTACCTATTGCTAAACTGCTGAATTTTTTTGTTTTGGGAATATCAAATAAATATACCTCTCCGTCAACATAAGATCCAGGTATATTAATTTGAACAGCTTTTACATTTGTATGATAATATTCGAAAGGTATTTGTATTTCAGTTTGTTCTTCTTCATTATATTTTTTTACATTATAGCTTGAGTCTATAAAACTTTTTAAAGTTATATATTTTTGTGGCATATAAACTTCAACAGGATGACAGCCAATAGCCTTGGCAATTTCTTCTGCATTATCCCATTTAATATCTCTTGAATTTTTAGCCCAACGATTAATTGTTGTAGTGTCTTTATCTAGTTCTTTTGCTAAGGTTCTTTGGTTCCAACCTTTTCTGTCTAGTAATTCTTTTAATAATGCCATAGTTCTTTTTTGATGGTTTTCTTTAAGAACATCCTTTTTTAGATTTGCTAATTTTATAATATTATTTGTTAATTCTTTTGCCATATTGTCAATTAATAGTCTATAGGCATGTAAAGTCAAGCAATACCTTTATAAGTAATTCCTGGTTGAATATATATGGTACTTATCCCAGTTTATACACATTATGAATATGTACTTTAATTGACGTATTAGCAATAATCCATATAAGCAAATTATGAGCTTAGAACAATTCAGATTAAAAAAAGGTTTTTCACATAAAGCATTAGCTAAATTTTTAGGTTTAACAGGCAAAGCTCCAGAAAGCACAGTTTGCAGATGGTGTATTGGCGACAGGATCCCTAGACCAAAATACATGGATCTTATTAAAACTAAAACTAAGGGAGCTGTAAAGCCAGCAAGCTTTTATGCCTAAGTCGAAAAAAATCAAACTTACAGGTACAATAAATGATTATCCATTGGTCAAAGTCACTACTCTTGATTGGGTTTCTAATTCTGAGTGGATGCACATCGACAAAGCAAGGAAGCTTAAACCCGCTAAGTGTCATTCGGTGGGTCATCTCTTCACAAAAAACAGATTACAAGTTCAAGTCTTTGGTTCCTATTCATACGATGAAGATGGAACGATGGAAGTCGGAACAATAGAAACAATCCCTGGATCTTGGATTATTGAAATAAAGGAAATAAAGCAATGAGATTACTTTTATTTGTAACAGTAGTTTTTTACTTTTGGTTACTTTGGGATGACATCGTGCATGCTAAAAATAAAAAATGGACTCCAGAGTTTAAAGAATTTTGTCAACAATATATGAAACATGTAGAGCTGCTGCCTAAATACTTGTCGGCTGGCTGCTGCGATGTAGATCATCCAACAAACGATATTATGAAACAAGGATGGAAAGGGGAAACTTTACTTATTTGTGATGGAAAAGAAATCGTGTAATTGCGCAGAAAAAATTAAAGAGCTTAAAAAAGATAGAGATAGGTTAGCTGAGGAAAACTCTAATATTTTAACAATAAGCTCATCTCATCAAAAGATTAATGGCGAGCTGCGTAGTGAGAATACAAAATTAAGAAAAGAAATTGAACATCTTAAAGATCCGTTAAATGATTTTAGAAAAGACGGAGATCTGTAGTGGCTAGAGAGATTTATTTTAAAGATGTAAAGTTTTCTGCTTATTCTATTTGGCATAGATCTTTGCCAGAGCGGCTCGGAATGATTGACATCGATGCGGTCGGCATCTGCTTAAAATGCAAATCTCCACTTTATCTTGCTGAGACAGCTTTTGATGTCGGGCAAATTTTTAAGGCAACTACAACAACTGAGGCTTTAGCTAACATGGCTGGTTTACCCTCATTCCTGGTTTTTTATAAAGTTGATGGATCTACTGTAACATCATTTAGAATAAAACAATTAACTCCAATAAAAACTGATGAGATGAAAATGGATCCTAGCGGCTGGGTACAGGTTATGCAGCTATTGAAAGAAAGGCACGATATGATTTGTGAAAAGAATAAATGAGTCTTTTTTTTGTTGCTGATAATGCTGTGCTGGATGACTCCAGGCTAAGCTCCAATGATGTAAGGATCTATTATAAATTAGTATCTTATATGAACAGACACACTGGCAGCTGTTATCCGCGCCATGCCACTATCTCTAAAGCTATTGGTTTAAGTCGATCTACTATTTATAGAAGTATTCTACATCTTGCTAAGCTGGGGTACGTTAAAATAACAAGGAAGAGTTCTACTAACGAATATCATTTACCTAAGCAAGTTATTCTAGAGAATGCTAGAAAGAAACGTATTGAGGATAATTATGTGTCAAATAAATCGAATAATGTGTCATCTGTGACTGATATTAATAAAACTATATATAACTATTATAGGGGTAAAAGAAATTA
>VMHT01156266.1_pt1 | contig 11649 bp, 14 predicted proteins | sample 4693611 | NCBI WGS metagenome assembly VMHT01 (sample SAMN12280063, study PRJNA550983) | marine metagenome | isolation source: seawater sampled from same location over 5 years 0.02-0.2 micron viral filtrate | place: USA: collected off the coast of southern California halfway between the port... ...
ACGCGCTACGGCGACACCACCACAGTAAGTGTAAAGGTTGCACAGAGATACTATGTGCTCTATAAACACCATCTCACGCACAACCACAGTTTGAGTGATGCTGAGCGAGCATACCTAGATCTATACACAAAATATTTTGAAAAAGTATCAGAGGCCGAATATGTTTAAAGGACGGACGCCTGACAAAGGCACAAAAGAATACAATCGTAACGAAAAAATTATCAATAACACAGGCATGTTAAAGAAAGCTCGCGACCAATCCGAAGGCTTTAACACTGCAAATAAAACATATAGTAACACTGGGGCAGGCAAAGGTAGTTCACAACGACCCACCAATCATGAAGCATATTCAGACAACTGGGATCGCATATTTGGAAAAAAGGAGGAAAAATGAAGCAACATAAATTAGCACAGAAGCGTCACAAACGCAACCTTAAGCGTAAAAACAAAAAGTTCGACAACTCCAAGCACAACCAAAATCTTTTAGGCTATTGCAAAAAGCTCCTGCCACCCGAAGAAAAAAGCATAGAATTATAAACATTTTTAATAAAAAATAAAAGTATAATTAAGGATAAATATACTACTAACAGAGGGTCAGGCATGGATAGCAATTTTATTGTTGGAACTCATCTCCTGTATGATCGTTATCATGACGATTGGGAATTACAATACAGAAGCTACCTGGGCGGCACAGAATTCCGCCAGGGACAATATCTCAGGCAGTATACATCAGACACGCAAACTCCGTCAGAAACTATCAATACCTATACTGTGGAATCAGATGGTAGTTTTATGCTTAATCAGCGAGCAAAAGTTGAGCGCCCCAGATCACAGCGTGACACACTCACTGGCGCAGATAGCACCATAGGCACCTTTTATGGTGAGAAACTTGCCAATGTGCCACTCTACAACTATGTTAAGTTGATTGTGTCTGAATACAATGCCATGCTGTTTAGAAATCCAGCCCAGAGAAATTTGCCTGACAACGATTTACTCACAGACTTTATGATGAATGTGGATGGCGAAGGCACAAACATTTCAGAGTTCATGAGCCAGCTAGACCAATATACCACAATATACGGAGTATGCCATGTTGGATGTTATTTGTTCGATAGCCAAGTGCGTTGGAAGATACACACGCCACTTGACCTCACTAATTGGGAATATAGTTATGATCGTAATGGTAACCTACAGCTAGAAAGAGCAGTAGTCAAACTGGACGAGTGTGATGATTATACCATGTATAGATACATGGACAGCCAAACAATTGCAACTGTGGCGTGTGGCGCCGATGAAGATTGGGAACCCACTGACAAAGAAAACTATTACCAATTGGATGATGGTATCTGGATGATACCCGAAGTCAATGAGCTTGGCTATGTGCCTCTAGTGACTGCATATCAGAGCTTAAAAGTATTCAACAACATAGGCACCACACCCATAGCAGATTGCAGCCAGATACAACGCAGTGTGTATGGTGACCTAGCAGAGATATATTCAGCCATCACATATGGTAGCCATCCTACCCTGGTAGTAGATGAGCAAACAGATCAACTCAACAACGGTGAGATAGGCGCAGAGCCTGGCAGTATTGTCAGAGTGCCCACTAGTTTAAGTGGCGAGCAATCATATACCTATGAATTTGTAGCACCCAATCTGGAAGCCATTACTGAGATATCAGATCTCATAGACAACAAAGTAACCAAGCTCACACAATTAGCCATGTTAAGATCCGAAGACTTAGTAAAATCCAGTAGATCCGGTGAGCAAATCGAAACCTATGATGATAAGCTAGCGGCTAGTATCAGACGCAAAGCAACTAACATGGAAAACACAGAATATAGAATGTGGCAAATCACCATGGACTGGTTAAATCAAACCATGCCAGAAGATTTACGCATAAGTTATAACAGGCAGTTCAACAAACGTGCCATAGAGCATGAAATTGCTGAACTCAATAAGATCCTGGACCTACAGGCCAAAATGTCTGCTGTCACAGGAGAACAACCAGATCCAGCGCTGGCAGAAACTTTACAACTCAGATTAACAGAGTTGCTGATGTCTACCAGCACGGACTCAGGAGTATAAATGAAAACCACGACACCACTCCAGTCGAATAACCCAGGAGAAGTTAAATGACATCCGAAGTCATGGAAGAGCCGGTCGCAGGCGTTAATGTCGACCCTGTCACAGAGCAGGAAACATCAGCACCATCTGCTGAAGCAAAATCTGAACCAACTACACCAACTGTGGAACACCGTGATGGTAAAATCTTTGTGGACGGCGTAAGAGTCTATAGCAGAGATGACACCAATCGTATCGCGGCAAATGCCAAACGAGAACTTGAAAGCAGTTTACTCAGTGATTTGGGTGTTAACGATCTGGACCAAGTCCGTAATGTTATACAAACCCTACAAGAGAGCACACCAGACAACAATTTAAGTGTGGAGTCTCTCAGAGAAACTGTTAAAAAGCGTGAGCAAACCGTAGAGGAACTACAGGCAGAACTCACGAGCCTTAAAACAGAAATGGTCATGGGTGACCACATCAGCAAACTAAAGTCAGAAATGCCAGGTGCATGGAACTCAGACCAACAGAATGCTGTGATAGACTTAATGAAGAGTCGCAATATGTTTGAATTACAAGGCACAGAGTTTGGTATTAGATCAGGAGATAATTTACTCGTAGACCAATCAGGAGAAAGACCTGATTATGCTAGTGCTGTGACTATCATGGCCAAGCAACTGGGCTTGCCCCAGGCTAAAGTAGGTATCTCAGGTGAGTCTAATGATCGTAGCGTAGCAAAAGCTGAAAGGACACAGGCTCTGGACGAAAGTCGTATTGCCTCAGACCCCGAGTATAGAAATGCCTATGTTGCAGTCAGAAATTCAAATCGAAGCCTCAGTAGATCAGAGATCACTGATAAAATGATTACAGCACAGATGGGACATAACGACACCAGAAATACTGGTAGCACTATGTTATCATCCAATGCTGTTAACAAAACAAACTCTAGGAGAAAATAATGACAACTAATTCAACTGCCATTAATGATCTATATGCTGATGTAGTTGCGGACCTGATCCCATTCTATGACAACATGGTATTACTTCCCAACCAAGCATTGATCCTTAATTCATACAACATCTCAGGCACCGCTGGCGATACTGTAAAGATCCCAACACACGATGCCTATACAGCTGGCGCAACAGTTGGCGAAGGTAGCCAAATCATCACTGGCGCATCAGAGTCAGATTTCGCAACAAGTGCTGCTAGCATCACTGTTGTTAAGCGTGGCGCTGGTTCATTCGTAACAGAAGAGAGCCTGGAAGACGGTGGTATTGCCACTGTAAGAACTGCTGTAACTACTCAGCTGAGCCGTGCTATTGCACAATCAACTGACATTGCTGGTTTTAGAGTAGCACTCACCAATGGTGAAACTGCACTCACAGATATCTCAGACGTAACTGTAACCACTGTAGGTCCAGCTGCTGGCGCACTTACTGGTGCTGACGTTGCTGTTGTAATGTCACCAGAAGCCATGGGTTATGCCATGAAGCGTGAGCCAACTCTGAAAATGTTCAACGACGTAGATCGTGATCGTCATGACATGGTTGCTACTGTCCGTAATGGTTTTGTCCAGGTTCGTCCAGGCTTTATCAACGGCGTAGTATCGTCAAACGTTGTAGCAGAAGCCACAGCAGCTATTCGTTGCAGCCTGGATGACATCAGCCAAGCAGTAACTAACCTGCGCACAGCTAACGCTCCAACTGACGCAAGTGGTTTCTACATTGCATGTGTTACACCTGCACAAGAATATCACCTAGCTAGCCAGCTCAACAACGTCAGCGTTGCGAGTGGTGCTATCGGTGATCTCAGTGTTATCGGTAACGGCGCATTGTTGGATGGCCTGATTGGACAAGCAGTGGGTTGCCGCTTCTTCAGAAGCAACAACTTGCCAACAGGATTGGCAACAGCGTAAGGATTATATAGTGGCCTTTTATATAATAAATGGTAATGTGTTAGGCTATTGTGATGACCTGGATATTCAGGACACAGATCAGCGGCTTTTTGAAGCCAATGAAGTGTTGTTCAATAATGCTCCTGGTAATCCTGCAGACCTTAATGACTATCTGGATGATTTAGCAGTAAAAGCTACTAACAGAATCAACCAGAAGATCAGATCATCAGAAGCTTGGAGGCAGTATTTACTCAATACTGGCCAAACCTATGATGAAATGAATATTCCTGCACTTGATCCAAATAAAATAGCAGACAGGCAGTCAGATTTTACTGACATGTGTGTTTACTATGTGTTCAAGGAGTTTTTGTTACCCAAGATTGCTGATTTTGGCAATCCAGAGTCACCAGAACTACAGAAAATCAATTACTATGACAAGAAGTTTAACGACTTGTTTACTGAGTTGACGAGTATGTGGGACTGGTATGACGCTGACGGTGATGGAACTGTGGAAGATTCAGAAAGGTTGATCAGGACCCAGAAGACCAGGCGTAGCCGTAGCCGTAGATCAGTGGTATACACTCGATGAGCATTCGTGATAATTTGCTTACAGAGTTGTCTACCAGAGTTGCTGGCACGAACTTTCGTGTCAGCACTGAACTACCCTGGCAGTCAGGAGATGTTGACTTGTATGTAAAAAACAAGAAAAACATCTATGTTGACAAACCACAATCAGACATCACAGAAATGTATCTGACCCTCAGACACGACTGTGATGTGTATCAGAATGATACCATAGTAGAAGCATATGTTGCTGTGGATGCCAAGAACGAACCCACTGACACCGATGCCATGGTTGCAAGTTTGATTGCAGCCAAGGATAGTATAACAGACCAAATTAAAAACTTATGTGAAGTCCAAACAGAAATAACAGGTGATGTCAATGTGTATACATTTACATATACATTCACTCAAATTTATGCCGTCTAAAGGAGAAAACAATGGCTTATATTAACACAGGCGCTTTTGAAAACTTTGTAGAACTCTACATTCAAAGTGCACCAGACGCTACTCCTACGCAGATTGACAATCCATTTGGCACAGGCAACTTAGTTGAAACAGAACTAGGTGTCGCTGGTGGTGAAGTTGCTGCAGGAGCATTGCTGGTCCCAGCCTTACAGGAAGTAACAGTAAATGCTACCCCTGGTCTTTTCCGTTGGAAGCAGTTGGATAGCCTGAGCGAGTATGTAATTACTACCTCAAGCACAAACAGTCTAGGTATGAACCTAGTTGTGGATCCCAGCAGCTTTTTTGGTAATGCAAGTGCCACCGCTGACACAGTTCAGCGCGATGGTATTTTCAAGACCACCAATGAGAAGTATCTGGTATGCTTTAGGTTATACTGGGCTGGTAGTGAAGCTGGTGACGATTATGTTGAAGGCATTGGTTACATGAGCGGTCTCGCTCCCACAACCAATCCTGATGCACCAGTATGGGTATCACCCATCACTATTGAAGTAGCAGGTAACTATAATCAAGGGAACCATCCCTAACAGTCAGGGGGGGCAACCCCCCTTACTAAATAGGAGGTAACATGAGCGTAAACAGAGTTAAACAATTTATTCGAGATAACCAGGCAAATCCACCTGAGCGTTTTAACATCGGTGGCAAACAATTTACCTGGCTACAAGCATTAAAATATACAAATACAGATATAGGGATAGACCATGAAGCAGACACAGATATGGTCGCAGTTAACTCAGATCCAGAAGTTGAAGACTCTGGAAGCAGAGATAGCCAAAGCCAAGAATGAGCTGAGTTGCCTACAGGGTGACGCAGACAAGGTAAGCAGTAGATTGAGTTTTTGCCTGAGTGGCATTCACTCCATAAAAGCAGATAGAGAGATAAAATAATGAAATTAGCAGAAATTACAGCAACACCCAAATTAATCAAGATCACACTGGATGATGAAGCCATCATCGAGCAATATGGCGAAGAACTAGAATTTTATACCTGGGACAGACAGCCCATGGAAAAATATCTGGGCCTGGTAGGCACTGAAATGAATGCAGAGAACATGCCTGCACTCATAGCCTTTTGTAAAACAATGATCTTGGATGAGCGTGGCGAAGCCATCATGCAGGGCGATGAAATATTGCCCAGTTATGTCATGAGTTTAGCCATTAACCGTGTAGTAACCAACCTGGGAAAGTCCTAAGCCATGAAATATCAGAAAATGACCCTGATGTAAGTCGTGCGCTCATACTAGACAGCCTGGCTGAAAGGTATGGAGTTTTACCTAGTCAAATATTACACACAGCTACAACTTTTGATTTATGGGTGTATGATGTTGCAGGCAGTTACAGAAAACTGCAACAGGACAGGGTAAACAACCCCCTGGCAGGTTATGACGCAGACCAACTTGCAGATAACATGGACGAGTTTAGGAGAAAAAATGAGCACAAACAGACAAATAATTAAGGGTTTACAGGACATTGTAAAAGATGTGCCTGGTCAAGCATATGACTATTTTGTGGCAGAAACTCCCATAAGAAGTGGTAATGCCAGGCGCAATACCAGAATACGCAACACCACCATAAAAGCAGATTATGCATATGCTGGCAGGTTGGACGAAGGTTGGAGTTCACAATCGCCAGCTGGTATGTCAGATCCCACCCTGACATACATTGACAATCTCATAACCCGTAATGCGAGGAAGTTTTAATGGCCAAGTCGATCACAGTAGCATTAGAATTAAACACTCGTAATTTTGACCAGGGTGTGAGCCGTGTTGACAGAGGTCTTAACAACATTGACCGCAGTGCTCAGCAAAGTAAAACCAGTTTGGCAGGAGTTGCCACAGGCATAGCCGCCATAGTGGGCGCCAGCGCAGGACTAGTTAGTGCTGTTAATGCCGCCCGTAGTGTGGAAGATCTGGGCATTACGCTTAAGACATTGTATGGTGATGCAGAGTTAGCTGCAGAGGCTCTGGACATTGTAACTGAAGCCGCCGCTAGATTGCCAGTGAGCCTGGATGCCATACAAGCTGGTGTGCCAGCCCTGGCACTGGTAGAAGATCAGTTTGGTGGTTTAGGCAACGCCATAGAATTTACATCAGGCATTGCCAATGCATTTGGCATGAGTTTCCAGGATGCCGCATCAAACGTTCAGAGAGCACTCAGCGCAGGTATTGCCAGTGCAGATACTTTCAGAGACCGTGGTGTAAAAGCATTCCTGGGATTTGAGGAAGGTGTAAAATACACTGCTGAACAAACACAAGAATTATTTGTCAAGAGTTTTGAGAAGGTAACTGCCGCTAACGCTGATGCGGTCAATACCATGACTGGCCAGCTTTCAATGTTTTCAGATGCTATATTCCAGATACAAGCAGAACTAGGCGAAGCATTTGGTGAAAGTTTAAAGGAAAGTTTGAGTGCTATTACTCAGGCGTTTAGCCAGAACAAAGAAGAGATCATGGAGATCGCCAGAGTCATAGGTGATAGCCTGGGCGCCGCAGTGGTGTTTGTGGTAGAGAACATGCAAATCCTAGTAAGTCTGCTAGCAGGTGCATTTGCCAGTGCCGCAGTGGGCAGAATTATTGTAGCAGTGGATGCCATAGTTAAGTTTGCACAAGCAATCAGATTGGCCGCAACAGGTGCCGCCACATTGCAGGCATTCATGGGCCCAGCAGGTATTGCAAGTTTGGCCGCTGGTGCTGTAGCCGCAGGTGCCGCATACCTGGCGCTCAATGAAATATTTGACAGCAACGAAGAAAAGATTCGTGGTGTGACTGATGCCGCACAAGAATTAAACAACACTGATGCAAGTGAAAGTTTAACAAAGCAAATGGAAAAAATATCAGAAAGTGCTACCCTGGCCAAGGATGCCATAGTCCTGACTGAGAAAGAAAAACAAGCAAGCATGAAGCTTACCAAAGAGCTCATGACAGAATCCGAAGACATGCTTGAAAAAATGCACGAGCGTGCCATGGAAAGAGCTGGTGACATATTGGAGCGCACAGCAGACAAGAATACTGCCCTGGAGCGTGAGATAGAAATTGCACAAGCTGTGTTAAATTTAGGTGAGAATGAGCGTGATCTCAAAACACAACTCATGGAGTTGGAGCATAAGCGTCAGGATGCCCTGGAGCAGATAGCCGCACTCACAGTGAGTGATCAAGAACGAAACGAACTAACAGCAAAATTAAATGAACTTACACAAGAGCAAATAGATCTGGTCAAAGAGCGTCATGACATCAGCATGGATGCCATGGCCAAGGAAGATGAACAAGCCAAGAAGAACGAAGAGGCCAAAGTTAGCCTGGCCACTGCAACCAATGAGACCATGAAGTCCCTAAACAACGAAGCAATGTCTAGCATGGAGAGTGCATTTGTGGGTTTTGTAACTACTGGTAAAGGTAGCTTTAAAGACCTCATAGACGATATGCTCAAGCAACTCAAGCGATTGTTAGCCAAGAAGATATTTGAAACAATATTTGGCTTCCTGGGTGGCGGATTGGGCAGTATATTTGCTGGCTTTTTTGACAAAGGTGGTATGATTCCCAGTGGTAAGTTCGGTATAGTAGGAGAGAAAGGTCCTGAGATAGTCACAGGACCAGCCAATGTCATAGGCAGAATGGAAACGCAAGGCATGTTAAATGAACCTGGCCAGTCCGGCCAGACATCGGTAGTATACAACATCAATGCCACAGATGCACAAAGTTTTAAAGACATGATTGCACAGGATCCTGGATTTATATATAACGTCACCCAAGCAGGTGCCAGACTACAACCAATTTAAAGGATAGACCATGAGCATACAACGAATTATTAACGGTAGCACAGATTTAACCATACAAAGACCTGCAATGACTAGCCAGCAGATTACTCGCAGTGGTAGATTAATAAGTCAGAGTGTGGCATTTGCCCGTCCCTGGCGCTTTGCAGTGAGTTATAAGCCAGGCCAAAGATATAAAGATGCCCGTGGCGTAGCAGAGTATCTGGATTTTTTAGACAGACGCTACACTGAAGATGTTGACATCGGTGACACCAATACTAATTTAAGTTACATCACAGAATATCAGGGCACTGATTTAGCCAAAGCACAGGCAGCCACAGTTGTTAATGTTAACAATCTCTCTGATACCATTACCATAAATTTAGCAGTGGGTGGCAGTTCAGGTTATTTGTTTAAGGCAGGAGATTTTGTGCATCCAGCCAAATCTCAGGGTTATCCCTATGCATATACTGTGGTAAATGATGTGCCCATGCCAAATGTTGCAGGTGATGTAGACATAAAACTGCATCGTAATTTTATACCACACTCATCAACATATTTAAATCAGACCATGGCCATAGGACCTGATGTAAGATTCAGAGTGCAACTGGTAACCAAACCAGATACCCAGATTGTGGCAGACCAATTATTTAACGCCAGTGGTATGTATGTGTTCCAGGAGGTCTTTGATTAATGGCTAACATCAACAACATAACCTATACCACGCTTGTGAATTTGGAGTTGGATGGCACCACATATTATTTGGCAGATAGTTGGTCACCCATCATCAGTGGCAATGTCACATACATGGCACTGGGTAGTATGTTGAGTCTGAGTGGTGTAACTAGCCAGGTAAGCACAGCGCAAACAGAACTAACACTCACAGTGAGTGGTATATCACCAGATGCCAATTACAATGCCATAGCACAAACATCTCCCATCAGAGGCGGTGGTGTGGATGTCATAAGATATATCAATAACGGTCCAACATCAGATAGTGCTTTAGCACAAAACTGGGTTGCATTCAGAGGTATCATAAACACATTTGCTGTGGTAGAGACACATGATGTATTGCTGGGTGAAACCACACTGAGTTTGGTGTTAAATGCACAAAGCATACAGGATTATTTGTATTCGCAAGTCAGAGGTGAATTAACCAATGGAGCAGACCGCCGTAGGATTGTAACCAATGACAATGGTTTCGATGAAGTAAGTAACAGTTTTGGAGCATTATAATGGCTAGTATGTTTGATGTATTTCGCAGTGCACAAAGCAATGCACAGCGTGTGAGTGTAGAGAATCGTGACACTGTGGTTAACACCAATAAAAGTATCATAAGCACAGGCGCAGGTAATTTACCAGCCAACATTTTTACACTGGGTGATGATCCTAACGTAGGCCAGGCTCAGGAAGATCTGGCACAGGTTCCACCCAATACACTTAATCGCATACCCAGAATAGTAGGAGATTGTGTTACTGGTGGTATTGTAGTTAATAAGCACCTGGTAGGCAGGAGCGTTAACGGCAACGCCATCAACAGTTATATACTGGTATTGAGTCACACTAACATAGAAGTAGCCTGGAACACAGTTAATACTGCTAGCGAATCAGAATTAACTATTTTAGGAGACACCAGATTTTATACAGATCCCGGTGGTGTGATTGGTAGCACTGTTTTGCCAGGTTTTTGTTTGAATGCTGTGGATCCCACGCCTAGTCAGGACAACAATTGCTGGAGCAGTAATTACACACCAGCAGTATATTATAACGGTCAGCTATGCATATTTGGTAGCAATGGTGTTGTGACTGGTTTGGCAGATCCCCTGAGTGATTATAGTGATCCTGCTAATGTTACTACCATTAACAATAACTTTAGAGTAGCTGTTTATGTGGGACACACAGATGGCAGCAACCAGGTGTTTCCTGGCAACGGACAAGATGCCAGTAGTTTTGCCTATATACCCAATCAAACTCAATATCAGGGTTTGGTGTTTGCTTGCATACAAGTAACTTCGGATCCTGAAATAGACATCACTGGCCTGGGTGAATGGAAGTTTGGCATAGACAACATCAGTAACTATTTGCCTGCAGGTAATTTATATAGTCGTAAGCGTAAAAACAACCCCAGTATCACACTACAAGAATATCTGGTCAATCAGAGATATGGATTGGGACTTAATCCTGCGCTCATAGACACCGATAGTTTTGCAGCCTGGGAAAGTAATTGCACTCTGGATGTATTTAATGGCAGTGCATATGGACAAGGGCCTGGGGAATGGGTATACCAGGATCCAGACAACAGCAGTGGCACACTCACTGAAGCACCCTGGATGGCTACCAACAATGCCATTAACACTAGTTTAAGTGTGGGCGACAACATAAAACGCATCACACAAAGTGGCCTAGCACAATTGCACTGGGATCACGAAAACCAGGTGTTTAAGATTATCAAACAACGTGGACAACGAATACCAGATCTGGATGCACTATTTAAATTTACCAGTGACAACATCATAGGCAAGATAGACATCACTAGTGGAGACTTTTTTAACTTACCCACATTTGCAGATGTAAGATACCCAGATAAAAGATTGTTAAGTGCCACCAACAACATCAGAATGCAAGTAAGTGCCAATGATCTGTCAGCAAACGAACCTGTGAACGGTGTGAGTTATAATTTTCCCATGATCAATGGCCGTGCTCGTGCGCAAGTAATGGCAAACATAAGTTTGTATGAGAATCGCGAAGATACTATCATAAGTTTCAATGCAGATTATACCACCAGAGATACATTTGTGGGTGATTACATTACTATCACAGACAGTGCTACTGGTTTAGATAACCAGGTAGCCAGAATTATAAAAGTTACTGAAGATATCACATCAGACGGTGGATTAATTTACAGATACCAG
>VMHT01188758.1_pt1 | contig 11649 bp, 16 predicted proteins | sample 4693611 | NCBI WGS metagenome assembly VMHT01 (sample SAMN12280063, study PRJNA550983) | marine metagenome | isolation source: seawater sampled from same location over 5 years 0.02-0.2 micron viral filtrate | place: USA: collected off the coast of southern California halfway between the port... ...
GGAATTCAGGGAGCATCTCTAGGATAGCGCAAACACGAGGAGTTGCGACGATGAAGTTAGCAGCACCACGGCGATTTCTCACAGCGATTCTGTTTGCTTCAATGATAAGTCTTTGATAGAAATCACGATTGCGTTCAACTAACCAACGGCCATCTGCAGAAGCAGGAGACCAAACAGAGAACCCAGCACCTTGACCTGCGTCAAGAGTAACTTGGATCATTCTCACAAGCATTTCACGGTCGATTTCGGCCTGAATTTCGTACGACATAGCGTTTGTCAATTCAGTATCGATATCGATACCATTCATGTTTTTGAGATCCTGTTCGAGCTCTACTGACCAGCGAGCGCCTAAGCGTCTAGTACCAGCTTCAACAGCAGTCTTCTCGAAAGAGACTTCCATTGTAGGAATGTTACCTGTAACTTCAAAGTTTCTAAGAAGTTGAGCAACACCCTTATCTCTAGCACTGATAATCTCATCGACTCCTAAAGCACTAAGACCGGTTCCAGGAGTAGCCCCGAAACCAGATAAGTAATCAGCAGAAGTACCGGTATAAGAAGTATTTAACTCCTGGTAACCAGCTTCATTACCAGCAACGCCAGTAATGCCAGCGGGGTGTGTATTTGTACCGCGACCGCTATCTGTGCCATTCGCTTTACCATCGATACCGGTACCAAGTGTTTCACCTGAATATCTGTAACGAAGAGCGAATGCGAGACCAACAGGTCCAGCCATTGGTTGAACACCAACGATTTCATTTGTAATTAACTCGGGAAAAGTACGTCTAATCATTGGAATCAAGATCTTTGGAAGACGAGCATCGCCGGTAGCATAGCTGTCGGTACCTGGGGTACCAGTTGCATTACCTGCAACACCAATAGAAGCGCCGTCCCCGAAAGAACCGCCCTTACCAGAAGTGTTTCCACTCTCTTCTAAGCACCATGCTTCTTGGTTTTCCAATAGCATAGCGGTGTTTAAACGAGTGTGACTATCTTCGATAGGAGCAACTGATTTAGATGAATAATCTAAAACTGGTGCCCACTTCTCTAGAAGAGAAGCTGCTCTTGATTCGTCAATATAAGCCTGTGAAGGTCTAATTGAATTCATAGTTGTTATTTTCCTTTATTTTTATTTCGACCCCAAGGGTTTAAGAACCCAGGAAACTCAGGAAAGCCTAATCAATTATAGAAAATTAATATTTGCTAAGCTCGGACATGTAGCCGTTATCTGAAACAGGTACTTCTACCTTTTCTTCAACGACTCTATCTACCTTAGTAGTGCCCTCTAAAGCTTGCTCTTTTAAGCTCTCAAGTCTGCTCTCTTCTTTCTTTCCGAATAGTTTCAAAGTATAATCAAAATTCTCAGCAATGAACTCTACGTCCTTACCTGCTAATACTTTCTTAATATACTTTGCACTTCTTTCATCGAGACCAGCTGTTTTTTGTTCAATTAATAGGTTAGACTTAATAGTATTAAGTTCTTCTTCAACAACAGCCTTCTCTTGAAGGGCAGACTCAAGCTTGTTTGTAGCTTCATTTATTTGGTTTTTACCATCCAGTACCGCTCCTTTAATACTTTCTTTTTGCAGGGCACTATCAATGGCTAAATTTGAACGAAGATCTGCTAGAACTTGAATAGCTTTCTTATTCTTCACAGCTTCTTTAATCTCTTCGGTAGGAATAGATTCTTGTAGGTATTCGTCGAGATAAGTTGAAATAGATTCAACTAGCTCAGCTTTAAAACCCTCAGCATCTTCCGTTAATGTAGTCTCGTACTTACTAATAACAGCCTTAAGCTTACTCGTTCTATCAGCATCGATCGCTTCTACGATCTGCTCGAGCTTCTTTGTATGGTCAGCATCTAAAGCTTCTAAAAGACTTTCTAGCTTATTAGTATATAACTCATCTTGCTCTACTAATGCCTTCTCGACATGGAGCTGAGTCTTCTCTTCTAGGCGTTTTTCGAACGCTGTTTCAATTGCAGCGAGAGTTGATTCATCGATTGCTCCGCCAGTGGCTTCTTTTAGTATTTCAGAAATATTCATAATTTAAAATAGGTTTATATTATTATTTATAATCTCACGCTTGATTTTCTTGTCTATTGAGCGAGATAAGTTATCATGAGCTTTACTGTAGTTTTTATCAATAATATTGTTAATAAAACTCTTAACATCTTTCTTTACATTTAATGTTTGTTTGCTCATATCTATATTTATAAGGATTTAATAAATTGCAACATATGTTTTCTTAAAAATTCATCTTTTCCTTTAAGAGGCATAGTTGATATAGTTTTTTCAAAATCATCGTAGGCTTCTTCAAATTGACCGTACTTATTAACGACATATTGCTTACTCTCTAGAATGCCGTTAACAAATGCTTTTGGAAAAGATGGGTCGGCAACACAGTCGATAGCTACGAGTTTAAAATCTTTAACTCTATTAATACCCTCTTGACCGGATTCAGGTATTAATTGACCTAAAGCTCTAGAGCTCATACCAACTCTTACACCATCATTAATAAGAGATCTAACTATCATACCTGTTGGTGTTGATAATACTTTACTCTTACCATAGAATACGTTACCATCTTGAGACATTTCTGTTACTAAATGACATGCTCTTTCAAGGTCAACATCAGCAGTAGTAGGGTGATTAAGTTCGCCCATTGCTCTGCCTGTCTTTACCATAAAATTTTCATAACGCTTAATTTCTCTTTGCATCTCTTCAAGAGGATATATACGTTTATTACGATTAACACCCTCCGCCATCATATATGGACCTTTAATAAAGAAGTTTTTTTGATCTTTTGAATTGCCTTCTTCAACAATATATTCAAAAGCTTCTTTTGGAGCCGGGGTTTCTACTATAAGACTTAAACTCATGTACTAATTATTTATTAAGAAAGGAACAATTTCCTAGGTTTTACCGTATACCTAGCTCCTTTTCTGTTAAAATTAAAAACTTACAGCCCTTACGATTGGACCATTCCTCAGCGGCCTTCCATTTAGACTGATTAATAATCCACGTTTTTTGTTCATATAATATGGTTCTTCTATGTTTACCTTTTTTATTTATCGGCTTAGCCACCTGTGAACTAGGCTTTATCTCAATTAGAAATTTCTGGTTTGTACCATTCTTATCTTTAAATACAACAAAATTATCAACAAAATATCTATGAACTCTGTTATCAAGGGGGCTTGTATAAGGTATTATTACATTTTCGCTTCCCCATGCTATTATGTTAGAGTTCGTATCCGCCCATCTGAAAAACTTTAATTCGTAGCTAGATCTATACACCGGGTCATTATCACCCATATACTTTTTTTTGCATGTAGGTTTAAATATTCCCTGCCGATATCTTTTATCTTTTTTCATAAGGTATAAGTATAGTTATGACATTTGAAGAAAAAATCATTAAGAACAGTTCTATAAGGCAAGGTAAGCTAATGAGGCCTGCAAAAATAGCCTTTGATAAACCAGATACGGGCGTTACTATCAATAAAAAAGGTGCATACTATCTAATAAAAGACTCAGCAGATATAACGATACAATATCTCGTACATTTATGCTACGGCAGCTATAGTGAACCTATCGGCGAATTAAAGGGTAAGTTTACCCAAAGCGAAATTATTGATTTTGTAGGCAGGAGTAAGGAAGAAAAAAATACTAATCAGTTGTTGAGTATAATTTTAGCTGATCTAGGGTATGTTAGTCAATCTTTTGAAGTAGATGTAATAGATGAAGAAGAACTAGATCTTACTATAGATGAAGACGAAGATGATGTATACGGTGATTATGAAACCGAAACGACATCTACGGTAAGTAAGTCATCGGGTACTTCAGAAAGCGAACCTCTTGATATTAATGATGTTAGCGGTGTTATTCAAAAGCTCATAGAAGTATTTGCAGCTAAATAATTCGCTTCGCTTCGCCTTGACCCGTACTCATAGCCGATCCGATATCGGTTGAAGATATAATCTTATGTATATTATATAAGTTCGACCCCACTCCGGATAGATAAGCAGCGCTTGTACCGGTAAATGATGTATCTAAATAATTATAACCTACTTCTCGATTCATTACCCTACAAAGAACATTGGCGGCTCTGCATCGCCTAATCCCGGCGCACCTTCATACAAGGCAGTTTCTAGCTTTTCTTTCTCAGCTAAACCTTGACTCATAAGATCAGAAGCATTTAAACTGCCGCCTCCAAATAGAGTTACACTCCCATATTTTCCTCTAATATTAGCGACAGCCATTTTAGTAAGCGCTAGCGAGTATTGATATACCCAATGTTCTTTAATAATATCCCTAATAGGCCTTTCAACGTAACAGCTAACTACACCGTAAAATCTTACACCATTACCTGACGCATCCGGCTGAGGGTACATTCTCATTGTTTGGGTTCTGTCGTCGAAAGTATAACTGCGTTTAGTTGCTAGAAGTTTCTCTCTCATCTCTAACCAATCTTTTAAAACGTACCAGCTAACTAGATCAAAGCCATAATTACCCATCGCATAACTAAAATATGTTTGCTGGGCTAATGTCTGTTCTATTGTAAAGAGAGTATTAATACCTGTTGTTGAACCTTCCTCGAAGTCCTGGACAGCAATAACCTTGCGATAGTCCATTACATCATAGTCAAAGCTATTCATATATTTGGTACCCGCTTGTTCAGTTTTAGAGCCCTGCCTAGTAAACCCGTCTTTCTTGCTAGCAATAAACAGTCCAGATAAGCTATTATCAGCAAATCCAGCAGATAAGCTATTAACACCTGTTATTGCTTTATATATAGTTTCAGAAAATATTTGATTTTCGAAAACGCCGCTTAAAAGAGGTGCAGATAATGCTGATGTTGAAGTAAAATTACTTCCTAGTATCGCGCTTGTTGATATATAAAGCGTTTCAGGGTCTGTTTTATAGTTCGAGAAATCTTCACTCTCGTTATTATGTTCGATTTGCTGCGAAAGATTATCAGAATTTTGTAATGAAAAGAGTTGATCTAATCTAATACCTTTATTTTTCTCATATAGGGCACTATCAAATAAAAGATACTCTTGAGTATATCCAGCAAATTTTGCAAACATCTCACAAGCTATACTAATATTTTCATTTAATGTATCGCTGTGTATCTCAACATTAACAAAGGGATAACCTAAAGAGCGTAATACCCTATCGCTTAATCTTCCAAAATTATCAATCTTACTATTGAGATTCGTGCTTTGAAAAGCAGAAATCGGTGTTATATCGCACTTAGCCATTATAAAATATTTAATACTCTTAGTATATAACTCACGTTTTTTATAAATATTAATATGGCATCAGGAGATATACATATTTCAGTAGTACCGGCTGTTTCAGCAGTCGCACCTTATAATCGCGTAAATGAATACGGCAACACAGTTTCAATGACGACAAAAAGTATTGCAAATGACCAAGCTTTGCTTGCTGCATATATTAATAGTCAGCAAGCCGCGTCGCCAGCTAAAACCTTAATACAAGTGTTAGATGGTAAAAATCGTTTAACACTTGTACTTAAAGAGTCTTAATTCTTTAAACCGCGGGCTCTGGAGGAGCTTCATCAGCGGCAGGAGCTTCAGCCTCTACAGCATCACCTGTACCGGTATCAGCTGGTGCACCGCCAAACGCAGGTGGTTCACCTGGAGCTGCTCCGCCTTCAACATCACCACCCCCAGCTGGTGCGCCTTGCAGAGCATCCTTCCAACCAGGACCGCCTCCTTGAATTTGAGATAATTCCCATTGAACTTCTGCATCTTTACGAAGTAATTCTCTATTTGATTTAATATCCTGTTCGCTCCAACCTAGGTACTTCATTTGACCGTATGTAGCGGAAATAAATTCATTAGCAACAAGATTGTTATATGTTGCAGTTTTAAGCTCGAGCTTTTGATTCTCGCGCAGCTCGTAGAAATTTGTAGGTACATTAAAATGTAAGTGTATATGAGTATCTTTAATATCATATTTCTTCTTTAAACCTTTAAGCTCTAGGTGTGTTATAAATCCTCTTTTTAACCCGCTAGCGAATTGCTGCTGCAATCTAATAATAAACTTAGCGAATTTAAGTTCTTCTCTTAAGATCTCCTGACCATCACTAAATGTTGATTCAGGGTTAACCCTATTGGTAGGTACCTTTAAAGCTTTATACAGCTTATTAACGAAGTACATTAAGTCTGTAAGTTCGCCTAGATTAGCTCCTCCCTGTAACTGGGTAACATTAGTCCCGTCTGAACCTGCTCTTTTAGCAAACCAGAACGAATCTAGCATTGATTGAGGATTAAATTTTTGTACCGCTCCTTGCTGATTAACGTCAAAAGTCTTTTTAGACCAATAAGATTGCATTAGTTTTCTAAGATAAGCTTCAGCCTTTGGTGGAGACATATTGCCAACATCTACATTAAATACTAGACGCTCTGGAGCTCTAACCAATCTATATATAACAATACTATCTTCAACTAGCGATAATTGACGATATGCTCTGCGCGCATTTTCGATGAACGGCAATCTAAATGTTTTATCCTGATTCCAAATACCCGAATTGACATAAGATATCTGATTATCATCCATCGGTACTAATTCTATCTTATCTATCTTATTTGGCTTATTAGGGTCGAATATAGGCTTGCGTAATATAAAGCCTTTAATGAGCATATTTTGTATATTATCATACACAGCATCTACCAAGTCCGATGGGAGATGTACAACTCCTAATATACCTTCATCAGCATACTTTTTATGAATAATATGCTCAAAAAATACCTCACCTTCAATAAGCATCTGTCTAAAATATTCAAAGCCTTTTTTCTCTAGATTATAATAATCAATATATTTTTCAAACTCAGCTGTTATTTTACCTTTGTCAGCCTCCTCTAAAGTAGTACTTCTAAATTCTAGATTAACGATATTGCCATCTTGATCTTTATTAACAACCTCATCGCAAATTTCATCCAACGCATCAGCAATTTCAGCAAAGGAAGCCATAACACGGTAGTCACGAAGTCTACCAGATTTATTCTCTTCAATATTTGCATATACTAATTCTGCGTATTGAGATTCGCTCCCGAATTGACCAGGGGCTACATTATTATATTCATTATTATAAAGTACCGATTGATTAGCTAATGCTTCGGTTCTCTTTACACCCGTGTCTTGAAATACTTCGTACTTAGGGTTTAAATCGCTCAATAAATCTGCAGCATTAGGTGTTTGATACGGAAGTTTATTGGTAATATTTCTAAAAATATCTGAATTAAAAAAAGTTTTTTTATTTTCGTCTGCCATGGGTTATTTATATTTAGTAGTTAATTAACTTTAATAAAGGTCGTATTGGCACTAAATGTTTGCGTCTCTAAGGTATCGTCGCTAAACGAGTAACCAGCTTTATTATAAGGTATGAATCTAATGCTCCCAGTACCGCCTGTTAGTGCCGGCATTGACAGGCTAATAGTATTATCATTTATAATAGTAAAAGGTATAGATTGGCCAGAAATTGAAGACTGCCTTGTTGTTGCTGATAGAGATGTTAGCGATGTATACATACTACTATTTGTTGAGCTAAATAAAACAGTTTCAGTATTTGCAAAACCTACCCCGTTAAGAAGAATAGTACCTGCACCGGCCGAACTTACTTGAGCTGTTGTTAAAGTCACATCGTTATATAACTTGACACCGTTATAGAATATATCTGTTATATGCGGGGATCCAGACAGTTCAAATGATTCGATAGGTACATTACCACCGCTCATACTTTCATAATCGCTTAACAAGTTGACAGCGTTAACGTTCTGATCAATATAGAAAATATTACCAACAGGATCATCCGCATCTTTAAACAACCAACCCTTAATAGTAAATGACGTATCAGCTGTTATACGAGCCTTTTGACTAGCATTCAATTCTGTAGGATAATTTAAACTAACATTCCCATCCCATAATACTTCAGATCTTATTTCTTGATCAACTGGAAGATTAAATTTCGTTGGTACCTTCCATGATATAACAACATAAGGATTTGAGAAAGGTATAAAGTTACTTAGGATCTGATCCATATCAGTTTGATACCTAGATAAAATAGATACACCAAGATTAATATTAACAGGTACAGGTGCCTTAATATGACTAGCTGTCTTCTCCTCACCACTAGTGCCTGAGTAATAGAACCCATCTAATTTATTAAACACTCTACTTGTATCTCTCGATATACTCTTAATGCTTACTGCTACAGCGGGCAATGTAATAGTTTTATTCTCGTTAATAATATCAAACATTACCCGCTCCTTAGGCGCATAAACATATCTAACGTTAATCTGATCGAGCTCAGCTCTATTTTTATTATACCTACCTATAACGATATCGTCAAATGCCGCAATAAACTGCGTCACCATATCTTTAACTTCAAAATGGAATGCTCTACTCTTCACTATTAATATTTATTCCCACGGGTAGACCAGCCAGTCATCATTCTCAATAATAGATCCATATATACCTTCAGGCCACTCTGTATTATATCTCTTCGAGCATGCGCTAAAGATAACATTATTAATTTCACCCCTATCAAAGTGGTAATTTAGATATTTAGCAGCCTCTTTAAAAGTCTTACCTGAGTCGTTTATATCGTCTACTACTAATACATTCCCAAATAAGACAGGGTTACCATAAAATTGAGTGTCTTCTACATCTCTAGTTCTAACACCTAGCTGTTGTAAATTGTTATTACCTAATCTATATGCCAATATAGTAGCAGGTATCATACCCCCTCTTGCTAAACCAAGGACGGTATCGATCTTTTTATCTTTAATTTGTTCTATTATAGTATCAACGTATAGATCTATAGTATCCCATGTAATAGGAAGCTTAACCATACATAATTATATACTATGTTTTGTCTTTTGCAAGCTATAAGTTACTATATGTCTTCGAGAATAGATTTAATAGGTCTGCTTTATTGGTAACGTTAAGTTGCCCGCGATTTATATCCTGTTGTATATCATCAGCTGTTCTAATAATTAAACCTTTTAACTGAGATCTTTTCATAACACCGTATCCCTTTACCTCAACCATCCCATCATCTGCTTCCTCATCAGAGGATAGATCAGGCGAGGAGGACATTCTACCGACATTAGGGGTACCCCTACCAGCTAACCCGCCAAACTGAGCCATGTTGCTATTCTGATTATCAGCACCGGGGCGGTACTTGGAGTTACTACCGGTAGACTGTTGTTGGTCGGCTAGGCCTCTATAAGATTCGAATAAGGATTGGGTGTCTTTGTTCCACATACAATATTATTTATACTAAATCAATAAATCTCTCTACTAATACTTCCCATTCACCGCATTCTAGTTCATATTTATTATCAGTATAGTTCTTATTATGCTCCGCGACATCCTCCTCAGAGTAATTAATAGCCTTCTCAGGAACCTTTTGCACCTGAGCCTGCACCCAGTGCCTATACTCATGAACTAACGATCGGATAAAATACCTCTTACGTTCCCTCTTAGTACTACAACCAGTACAGTTCAAAGCTACCTCTATCTCATCATCGTTCCAAAAGTACTGGGAATCTACCCCTTTACAACCCTTAACCTTAATTTCATAATCCCACCATTTATTCGTACGTACTAAGTTATTAGTAACGAACATTAGATAGTTTTCTAGCTTCCTCTTATCTATACCATATATCTTAAACTTCTCGCGAATATCTTTAGTACAGTTCAGCTTTATAATTATCATAAGTTACAATACTATTATATCACAGTTCCCTTTTCTTTCCGGAAGAGCACCGCGCCGCAGGCGCAAAAAAATCCCGACCATGCTCGCAGAGCATCCGGCCGGAATCTAAGGTAACCGCCCTTCGGCGGAAATAATTAGCAATACCCCAAGCGACGTCTTCTACGTCTTTCAGCACCTGCTGCAGCTTCTTCCGCAGAAACGACACCATCCTTATTAGTATCATCTTCGTGGTAAACTTTCTTTTCTTTCTTAAAAAGAGCTGCAATTGTTGCAACGAGCTTAGCTTTGTTGAATCTCTTATCGAGCTCTAGACCTTTAGTACGGCCTAGTTCTTCGAGTGCATCTTTGGATAATTGGTTTAGAGTATCTTTTGTCATATGAATATTTATTAGTTACGTAATCAATTTTAGTAAAATCCGTTAAATAAATTTATGTACCAATATAAGGCAATTATAACAAAAGTGATCGACGGTGATACTGTTGATGTAGATATCGATTTAGGATTTGAAGTGTGGCTACGTAATCAGCGTATTAGACTGTATGGCATTGATACGCCTGAGTCTAGAACGTCTGACAAGGTAGAAAAAGTGTTTGGTAATCTCGCTAAAGAGAAGATACTATCCTTCTGTCCTGTTGGTGCTAAGATTGTCTTACAGACTAAAGCTGATGATAGTAGAGGTAAGTACGGTCGTATCTTAGGAGAGCTTATTGTAGATGATGTTAATGTTAATCAGTATATGGTCGATAATAGCTATGCCGTAGAGTACTTCGGTAAATCTAAAGGCGACATTGCTGAAGAACAATTGCGTAATAGACAAGTGATATTGGAACGTGGTGAAGTTACTCTATAGCGTAGTACTATAATTTAAGAGTTTAAAATCTTCTCTATAATAGTTATATACCAGTTCCTGGAGATGACTATCATAGTAGTACCGGTAATCTTTATCTATTGTACCCTTATCCTTTCTTCTATTAACCCATGGTAGAGGTACCTGACATACTGTATTACTCTTTTCTGATATACCCTTACATACTTCAGGCCACTGTTCTTTCACTCTCTCTAGATAAACAACGTAATCAAGTTCCTGTAAAGGAGGTATGAATGTATGTTGAGGTCTATGATGTGAACCTACAATCCCAAATTCATTATTAATCAAACAGTTAACGAAATAAGAGAAGTCTTTCTTGTATGCCTTACCGTATACCTCATCTAATTTGTATTGGGTCCTATCAGCCCAGCATGACACTATCCTCGAATACGGATTACGTACTAGTGTAAATTTAAAATACTGATCATACTTAGAACCTACTATCTCCTTAATACCCTCTAAGTCGTTCCATGTATATGGATTATTCTTAACTGGGTTATTAGGTAGTAGTAGCTTTAAAGATTTGTTCCCACATTTAAAAATTCTGAAAGCTAATACTCTATGTATGTCATTCAGTAGTACAGCCCCTTGCATAGAAATATTTAACTATCTATATCTCTTTATCGACATGCTATTATAAATACTAATGATGAAGTTCCTTTGTATTATACTACTCACTGTGTTCCTTACCTCTTGTAAGATCACCCCGGGTACTGATCGGCGCACGGAACTAGATATAAGTGTTCCCGATTCAGAGTTCCTAATCGAATGGTAGCAGTTCCAACGTTCCGGCGGCGAATAGTTCCCTTTCTATATATAGAGAAGTTCCGCGCGCTAAAAAATTTTTGTAGCATGGGGTACCCCGATATCTAAAAACGGAACTCTATAGTCAGAGAAGTCCAATGGCGTGCTCTGAGAGAGCGGGTCTCAGAGAGAGCGGGCCGTTCATAGAGGAACCCCGCCTCATCTAGAAACGGGGTCCCTTCTCAACAAACAACTACAACTAGATCCTATTCAGGATCGGCAAAGAAGGGCC
>VMHT01107328.1_pt1 | contig 11648 bp, 11 predicted proteins | sample 4693611 | NCBI WGS metagenome assembly VMHT01 (sample SAMN12280063, study PRJNA550983) | marine metagenome | isolation source: seawater sampled from same location over 5 years 0.02-0.2 micron viral filtrate | place: USA: collected off the coast of southern California halfway between the port... ...
GATTATAATAAGTATCATGATTGAGTATCAAATATTACAAGCACTAACACAAGACGAAGAATACACTCGTCAAGTTAAACCATTCCTTAAACAAGATTACTTCCAGCAACTTGATCACAAATTAGTATACAAAGTAGTTGATGAATACTTTGATAAGTATAATGCATTGCCTAAACCAGAAGCACTACTTATTGAACTAGAACAAGTAAGTGGATTTGATGAAAAGACAATCAAGTCTTCTATTGAGATGGTATCTTCCTTTCAAGGGTATGAAATTGATGAATGGTTATTAGATCAAACAGAGACATTCTGTCAAGATAAAGCAATCTACAATGCTATTATGTCTGGTATCGATATTATTGAGAAGAATCCAGATGAGAAAGGACAATTACCAGGACTACTACAAGAAGCATTGCAAGTTAGTTTTGACAACAGTGTTGGTCATGACTTTATAGAAGATGCAGATGATAGATACAAATTCTATCACACTGTAGAACAAAGAGTACCTTTTGATCTTGACTTTATGAATAAGATTACTAAAGGTGGTCTACCAAACAAAACTCTGAACATTGTAATGGCTGGAACTGGTGTAGGTAAGTCATTGTTTATGTGTCATTGTGCTGCATCCAATATGTTAGAAGGTAAGAATGTATTGTATGTAACAATGGAGATGGCAGAAGAAAGAATAGCAGAAAGGATTGATGCTAACTTACTAGACGTAACAATGGAGGAGCTTACAAGTTTACCAAAGAGTGCATATGAGAAGAAGATGGAACGTCTGAAGAAAAGATGTACAGGTAAACTAATTGTAAAGGAATATCCAACTGCAAGTGCTAATGCTAATCATTTGAGACACCTTTTACAAGAATTGAGAACTAAGAAGAACTTTAAAGTAGATGTAATGTATATTGACTACTTGAACATATGTGCTTCTTATAGGATAAGAGGAGGAACTAATGCCGGATCATATGCCATTGTCAAAGCGATTGCAGAAGAACTACGAGGACTGGCTGTGGAATTCAACGTCCCAATCATCTCTGCAACACAAACAAACAGATCTGGGTTCTCGAGCTCTGATATTGGTCTGGAAGATACGTCGGAAAGTTTCGGTCTACCAGCAACAGCTGACTTCATGGTGGCACTCAGTCAGACAGAAGAATTAGATAAGCTAAATCAATATCAAGTCAAGCAGCTTAAGAACAGATATGCAGATCCAGGATTTCACAGAAGATTCGTTGTAGGTGTTGACAAATCTAAGATGAGACTTTTTGATGTTGAACAAGCTGCGCAGACAGAAATGATGGACGATACACCACTATTTGATAGAAGTAGTGCAGATAAACCAAACATAAAAAATATATTTGAGGAATTTAAGTAAATGAAACTATCACAAGAAGATGCTTATAAAGCTACAATAAGGGGAATGCAACAAGAAGTACACGATCTTCAAATGAGAATAGCTGCATTAGTAGTAGAGAAGTCTCAAGTACAGCAAGAACTAAAAAAGTTACGAGAAGCTGTAGGATTAGATCCAAAATAATTTAAAATAAGTGTTGACTTCAAATGATGTCTTTAGTATAATAGTATCATATTGAGGGAGACACCCCGGACTGGAAGAGAAAAGGTAAATGCAAATACCTAACCAGACGAGAGGGTTTACACGAGATGGCGACTTTATCAATCGCTCAGAGGTAAGAAGATAGGTGAAGACCCCGTACGGCAGCTTGAGGAAGGCCGCTCTGGAAAGAGATAATATGGCGGGTAGTTAATAACGAATCAATATAGACTGAGGCGAGCTCGAGTTTGAAGAAACGCTAGATGCTACAACGGGAGAGAAACCCTGCAGTCGGAAAGGGATAGGTTATTAGGTTTGCACTTGATAACGACACAAGAACTTAGCGGTTCAGGATCCATTCTCTTAGCAAGAGATAGTAGGACGCTTCGGCCAACCCTACCTGGAGCTCTGAGATTAACGAGTACGATATAAGTCCGAGGCCAGCCAGTTGAATTAAAGACCCTCACGGGTCTTTTTTTTTGTTTTTTTTCAATAAACTGTTGACTTCAAATCATATAATTAGTATAATAGATGTATAATTTGATAAAGTAAGGAGATAAATTATGTTAGAAGTAAGAATATTAGGAAACCAACCAGAGCCAAGTTTGACTTCAGAAGGTTTAGAAATTGTAGATTTTGAACTAAGAACTAGAGATGAAGAGCTTTTTGAAAAAGGCAAGCAAATTGTAAATGAGTATATTGAAGCTAATCCTGAGTGGGAAATGTGTCAACTATTCATCAATGATCCAATGACAGTTGGTATCTATCCACAAGACAGCACAGGAGCTGCATTTAACAGCATAGTTTTAGAATTAGAAGCTCTAGGTTTCTATGGTAAAGCTGCTGGCTATAGAGAGTTGACTTAATTTAGAAAATAGAGGATAATATAGATATGAAAAACGAATGTAAACATTTCAAATACAGTGATGAGAAGCAAGATCTTCCTAACTGTATTGTAGTAAAAGCTGTCGATAGTGATTTCGAACAGTTGTTAGTAATGAATAGTAAAGAGTGTCAACTCTTTATGGATAAGTCTAATGAGAATGCATCATGGGCTCTTATGGCTGATAGCTTAGAGCATCGTAGTGGTGTTGCTATCATGGACGGTAACTGGGAACTAGTAGCATCATGTATCAATGGTATTGCTAGACCTCTTCACTAGGAGATAATTATGAAATTTAAAGACACGTTAGAGTATAAGCAATATGAAGCACGTCAGACATTGGACGATAAACAAGCACCAATTGTTAAGATAGTGGAATCTATTTCAAGACTAGATGGACCACAGCTTGCTGTGTTAGGTGATCTTGCAGCAGAACGTAATCTTGCTGACAAGATTATATTTGTATGTGAAGTAGCAATGAGAGAGAAAGATTTACTGGAGAAAAGTAATGCATAGACCTTATAGAAATACAAAGAACGATATGACGTTTGAAAGAGCTGACAGAATGGAAGCCAACAAGTCAAAGAATATGATTGATTTCTTTGGAGCTTGTCAAGAACGATTGTTCTATTATGGTAAACTAGACGAAGCATTTTACTTTGAGCAGATCAAAGACTATCTTAAAGAAGGTGGTGAATTAGATCCAAGTAAAGCAGCAAGAGCTCTAGGTTTATGATTAAGTATATTTTACTATTATCTTTGTTCCCGTCAATTGCACAAGCATGGGACGAGAATGGTGAAGTAGCTTGTTTAGCTGAAGCTATCTACTTTGAGTCTGGTAATCAATCAGATGCTGGAAGATTAGCTGTAGGTCATGTAATTATAAACAGAACAGAGATGAGAGAATATCCAGACACAATATGTGGAGTGATCAAACAAGGACCTACATATACAAATTGGAAAGGAAGTACATATCCAATTAAACATAAGTGTCAATTTAGTTACTATTGTGATGGTAAACCTGAAACTATTGAAGACAGTAAGACGTGGAATGAGTCGTACATACTTGCATCCTTACTTGTAAATGGTATGTATGACTTCACGCATGGAGCAAGTCATTATCATAATGATAAGGTTCATCCATATTGGGCAGACCATTTGTATAAGACTGTGACTATTGATAATCATATTTTCTATAAATAATTGCAAACCTTTAAAAAGAGCTATACCAAGCTCGAGGAGAAAATATGATTAACAATACATTTACAGAAGTCATTCAAAAAGCATTTCAAAAGAAGCCTGGCGGAAAAGACCACAAACTTGTACAAGATGTATCAAAAGAATACAAAATTCCTACAGAATCTACTGGTAAACTAAAAATAGAACCGAAGGATGAAAAGGCATTTAAAATGCTCGTGGGCAAAAAACCAATGACATCTGGAGTTGGTTATGGTGAGGTAGCAATTTACTGGTTATACAATTACCATAAAAAAAACAGAGAAGAAACTGGACACATAAAAAAAGAACGGCTAGAACTTAACCAAGGTGGAAATGAACCAGATTTAAAGTTTGCCCCTTCTGGACCTGCATTGGAAATTAAAGCATATGATTCAGCTAACATGGTAAGTTTAGGAAGATTCGTAGACTCATTAAGAACATTTATAGATGTATCTGCACCAATCTTAGGTGTTAGAAACATAGTAAGAACTGGAACCGTTACTCTTTTAAACTTAAACCATGAAAGTTTAATTGAAGCATCATCAGATTTTTGTGATTTGAGAGGTGCAATAATGGAATTACCAAAAGCCAGAAGAGAAAAGTATGAAATCTTTAAGAAAATGATTAAGAAGTTTGAGGAATTTGATGTAATAGCTAACAGTATAGGATTAAAAGATTGTACATTTCAAAAATCAGGACTTCAACCAGGTGGTGAATATATTGCATATAGATTAGGTCAGTATGCTATAAGTGAAGCCACAAAAGTAAAACCTGGAGACGGACAATTTATTGTTATAGTAGCTGGATCAAAAGGATCGTTTGATGATAGTAAAGGAGTCGCAATGATCAAACTTAATCAAGCTGATATATCAAAAGATCCAAAAGTATTAGCAAAAGGTTATAAGTTTAAAGGTGGAGCATTTATGGTAGACTTTAAAAGGGTATTTGGACAATTATAATGGAAAAAGCAACTAAAAACACTCACTTAAATCACTTAGAAGATAATGTCTTCTTAGGTGGTGTTGATGGTACAAGAGATTCAATTCACTTTTTAAGATCATTTAGAGACCTATTACAAGGAAGATCCACAAAAAAAGTTAACACCAGTGTTAAGTGGGATGGTGCACCAGCTATATGGGTAGGACCTCATCCAGACTCAGGTAAGTTTTTTGTAGCAAAGAAAAGTTTATTCAATAAGTATCCTCTTTATTATACTTCTGTTGAAGAAATTAAAAATACAAAAGACTTGAGTTCAGAGTTAAAGAAAAAATTTATACTTGCATTTGAAATGTACAAAGATGTAAAGTTAGATAAAATAATACAAGGTGATTTCTTATTTGATTCTACTGATCTTAAAACTACAAGAATTGATGGAGTAGAGTATATTACATTTCATCCAAATACTATTGCATATTCTATTCCAGCTGACAGTGAATTAGCAAATACAATAAAGAAAAAGAAGATGGGTATAGTATTTCATACAAGTTATACTGGAAGTACCATAGATAATTTACAAGCAACAGCTGGAGTAAAACTTCCAAAAGCACCTCAAGGAGTATGGCAGATAGATGCTGACTATAAAGATATGCAAGGTTCAGCTAGTTTGACTAAAACAGAGACAGCTAAGATTGATAGACATATGAGAGAGTTAGGTACTCACTTTAGAATGGTAGATAAGAGTACAATGGATATTCTTAATGAACCAGTAATTGCTGCTTTCTGTACAACATATACTAATGCTTTTATTAGAGCAAACAAAACACCTACACCAGAAGAAGCTGCAGCAGGTTTGGGTCAGTTTATTATGGACAAGTTTAAAGTAAAGATAGACAAGCTAAAAACACCAGCAGGTAAAAAAAGACAGATGGATGCAATGGGTGCTATAATAAAACCATTATCAATGATACCACCACATGAATTAGTATCAGTATTTCATTTGTATTATGGATTACAAACAGTAAAGAACATTATAATTAAGAAACTGAATAGCTCTGGTTTTATCAAAACATTCATTAAAACAAACGATGGATGGAAGGTAACTGGACAAGAAGGTTACGTTGCTACAGATAGTTTGGGTAAGAACTCTATAAAGTTGGTAGATAGACTTGAGTTTTCTTATGCAAACTTTTCGAATGACGTGATAAAAGGGTGGCAATCAGATCTTAGAAAGTAAAAGTTATTATAAATAAAGCTGGCGATATCAATAGAGCCTCGAAAGAGTGATATTAAAGACAAGTTAAGCCTAAGGGAAACACTATGCCGATTAATGAAATATCTAATCAACCAGTAGCATATGGTGCTGGTAAACAACAAGGAAACGATACGGGTGCACCTGTGGTGCGTACACCTCTACCTTTAGATAAACCAAAGAAAGATAAACTTAAGATGGCTAAACCATCTAAGAACCTTAAAGATATCATCCAAATCAGACCTGAAATAAAACAAGCTAATGAAGACTTCTTACCTGAAGCTCATGGTGTGTTTACATTTGGAAGAATGAATCCTCCTCATGCTGGTCACCAAGCAGTTGTAGACAAAGTAGCAGATGTAGCTAAGAAGAACAAAGCTAAGCATGCTCACGTAGTTGTCTCACATTCACAAGACAAGAAAAAGAATCCTTTGGATCAAAAGACTAAGTCAGGATATGTCTCTAAGATGAATCCTAATGTAAAAGTTAAAGGATCCAGCAAAGAACATCCAAACTTTCTATCATATGCTAAGAAGATGCATGGTAAAGGTGTAAAGCATTTACACGTTGTTACTGGAGATGATAGAAAAGATGAATTCCATAAGACATTAAAGAAATATAATGGACACAAAGACCATTACAATTTCAAATCTATAACAGTACACAGTGCTGGAGCAAGAGATCCAAAAGCTAAAGGTGTAACTGGAGCTAGTGGAACAAAACAAAGAGAATATGCTAAAGCAGGTGATTACAAATCATTCCATAAGAATCTTCCTAAGTCATTACATAAAGACGGACAGTCAATGTATGATAAGATGAGAGAAGAGTGGGAAAACTATGATATAGAACTATCACTGACTGAAAATATTATTCAAGAACTAATTAATGAAGATTCTTTATATGAAGATTACATCAATGAAAGAGTCTTAACATTAATGCAAAGAAGAAAAGCTGGACTTAAGATGAGAAGACTTAAGTTTAAGATTGCTCGTGCAAGAAAGATCAAAAGAAAACGTATGGCCACTATGGACATGCTACAAAGAAGAGCAAGAAGACAAGCAAGAACATTCATTAGAAAAAGAATTGCTGGTAAGCAAGGAGCTAACTACAATCAATTATCTGCTTCACAGAAGATCAACATAGATAAGAGAGTAGAGAAAAAAGCACAATTCATAAATAAATTAGCAATGAGGTTGTTGCCTCGTGTCAAACAAGCAGAGTTAGTTAGATTAAGAAATGTCAGATCAAAAAAAGAATCAATCAATACAGATTTCGAAAATTACATCACCGAGATTCGTGATGATGGGAAGACCGGAAATAACGGTTCAGGGGAACGAAAAGATTTTATCACTTACTTTGAGCAAGAAGGAAGTGCCCCTAGTAACCCGAAAATCAAACAGCTAGCCACTAAGCATAAGAACGAAGACGATTCTAACGAAAAAAGACAAGCTATTGAGAAAGAAAAACTCAAAGCACAAATGGCTAGAACAAAACAAGCAGAGATAAGAAGAGAAGCTAGAGACGTTTCAGAAGCAGTTGACGTCATGGTAGATGCATTAGCAGCTTTGGATCGAAAGGCTCAGATCGCAAACGTTGAATTAGATACTCTTTTTGTCGAATTCGTAGAAGGATATCAAAATCCTCATGGACAGCAAACATCTCAACAAGGTGGATTTGCAGCGGTGAACAGACTCTTAGCAGAAATGTCAGATGCTCAGAAAGATAAAGCTGAAGACATTGTTAAGGGAATGAAAAAGAAAGCATCCTACTTTAAAAAGAAATATGGTAAAGATGCTAAGTCTGTCATGTATGCAACTGCTAATAAAATGGCTCAGGAAAACGTTGAAGAATCACTTAAAGATTGGTTTGGTAAAGGTAAGAAGGGTGATTGGATTAGAGTTGGTACTGATGGTAAAATAAAAGGTGACTGTGCTAGAGAAGAGGGTGAGGGTAAACCAAAGTGTATGCCTAGGTCTAAAGCTCACAGCATGAGTAAAAAAGACAGGGCATCAGCAGCACGACGAAAGCGAGCTGCTGATCCGGTTGCTGACAGAGCAGGCAAAGGTGGAAAACCTGTTATGGTCAAGACTCAAAAAGAGTCTAAAGATCCAATCACTAAGAAAGAAAAATACATGATGACAGGAAGACATCCATTCGATCCTAAGAAAGGATTGATGATTGATGTAGATAAACAATTCGAAAACTTTATGGATGGTAAAAAACCAGAAGATAAAGGTGATGCTAAAAGGCACGGATTGTCCGGTAAAATGTCCTCATCAGCCCTTAAAAAGGTAAGAGGAAGTGAAAAAGCATCTCCAAGAAAGAAACAACTAGCACACTTTTTGCTAAACATGACTAAAGGTAAGAAGAAATGAAGTATAATCCAAATATTAAAGTGCCAGGTGTAGGTGGTCCGGAGTATATGAAGAACCTTAAAAAATCAATTGCTGATCTTAAAAAGAAAAAAGAACCTAAAAAAGAAGTTAAAGAAGGTGGCAACGAAGGTTGGGAAAGATTTAGAAAGAGACAAGGCAAGACTCTTAAGAAAATACTTAACAAAATGAGAAAGCAAGAGAAGAATAAAGCATTACAGTTTAAGACATTTGGTAATAAAAAAGTAGCCAAAGATGCTGTACGTGCTAGAGAAAGTTTTGGTGAAGGTATTGGAGCTGCTTACATGCCACAAGCTGGTAAGAAAGGTGTACCAGAAAGAGAAATTACATCTAAAGCAGTTAAGAAACAGTTAAACAGAAATAGAAACAGATCGACTATGAAAGGAGACTTAGAGACTCCTCATGTAAGATATACTCATAGTAGAGACAAGTCTACAGATTACATTAGACCAGAGAAAAAGAAAAGAAGATTTAAGAAGAAAAATGTTAAAGAAAACATTATAGCATTTCCAATAGCAAGAAGAAAACCTTTGCCTAATGATAAAAATGAAGGAACATATGCTAACTTCTCTAAGAGAAGAGGTGCACAACTTACACCAAAAGAAAAAGAAAAAGCTAATGCAGCTTATAAGGAAAGAGCTAGAAACGAAATAAAAAGAAAAATGGCTAAAGCATATGGTATAAGAAATGAAACATTTGGAGATAGAGGACTTTCACTACAAGAGTTAGGTGATCCAGCAAAAATGAATCAGTTATTCAGAATGGGTCTAGCTAAGAAAGGTGAACTTCAATTAATGCAAAGAATGATGAAAAGAGGTCCAGATGCATTAAAGGATCCAAAGTTAAGACAAAAGATGTACGACTTACTTGTAGACTTAACTGACCTAGTAACTAAAGATGGTCAGACATTTGTTAAGGTGAGACAAAACGTACAAAAAAACAAGAAAGATTTACAAGCTGTAAAAGAACTTCTATACTATGGTGGACAGCAAATACTAGAAGTTAATGCAGCTTACGAACTTATAAATATAGATGAGGATATGTCAGGAATGTCTGTCAAGTCTGGTCATAAAAAACCAGTTAGTCAGGGAGCAGGAATGACCAAAAAAGGGGTAGCAGCTTATAAAAGAAGAAACCCTGGAAGTAAATTACAAACTGCCGTAACTACTCCACCTTCTAAACTAAAAGCTGGAAGTAAAGCAGCAGGAAGACGAAAGTCTTTTTGTGCTAGATCCAGAAGTTGGACAGGTGAGAGAGGAAAGGCTGCAAGAAAGAGATGGAATTGCTAATATGAATAAAACTTTAGAACAACAAATAAGACTAGTAATGGAAGGTCAAGCTAACGCTGGTGTGTTAGAATATGGATCAGACATTGCTAGAGATACGTATGCAAAAGATACTCCTGGACAAACACCTGGAGTAGATCATAGCCCAATCCAACACCAACATAAGCCAAACTTGGCATTAGATGGTGTTCCTGTTCCTGGAGGACAGTTAAAGAAACCTAACTTTGAAAAAGATGCAGGCATGGGTAAGGTAGCAGAAGCTAAGGATATGAAAGTTAAGAACTGTGGTTGTGGAAAAGATCCATGTGAGACTTATGGTTCTAAAGAAGAACAAATGAAAGAAGAGTTGAAAAAAGATGAAATTACAGGTAAAATGAGAGTCAAAGGACCATCTCATGTATCTGCAGCAGACATTAACAACGCTTCCAAGAAGAATGCAGTTAAACCAAAGAATGAAGAAGCTGAGCTAGATGAAGCAGGAAGATGGGAGAACACTTCTCAGGGAAGAGCATATAGAAAATTATCACCAGAAGAGAAAGCAAGAAGAGCAAAAGCTAACATGCTTCAGAAAAGATCTGGTGCACCAAAGTCAAGAGCTAAGGCAGCTAAAGTTGGTATTGGTAGACTAAAAGCAGTTTATAAAGGAACTACAAGAAGAGAACAAGTAGAATCTATACTAGATGACTTATCAATGGCTTATACAGGAACATTGGTATCACTTGATGAAGCTATGTCAGATTCAGAAAGAAAGCAAGCAGCAGCAAAAATCTTTAGAATGCATCAAGCCAAGCAAGCAGCTAAGCAAGCAAGTACTGCATTAGGTAAGAAATCAGATCCAGCAGCAAAAGCAGCTAGAAGAGATTCAGCAGGATATAAAACATCAGACGATTCGCACTTAGATAGCAAACCAAAAGCACCAGAGAAGAAAAGAGGTAGAGGTGAAAGAGACTTACCTCACATCGTTTCTCAGTTAAGAGGTGTTGTTGATACTAAAGATGGAGCTCCAGCTTCAGTTAAGTTTAAAGATGGATCAACTAAGAGTGTTAAACCTAAGCATGCAGCATCCTGGTTAAAGAAACACGATAGTGCTAAACCAGCTGAGAAGTTAGCAATGTATAAATCACATGATAATCACAGTACATTCAAATCTCATGCTAAAGAAGAAGTAAACAAAGACGATACTGAAGTGCTTAAGAAGTTATCTAAAGACTTAAAAGGTTCTATGGCAGCTCACATGAAGCAAAAGAAATCTTTAGATAAAGCTATAAAAGAAGGATCCAAACCAAACAATCCTAAACTATGGGCAGCTAAGAAAGCAGCAGCTAAGTCTAAATTTGACGTATACCCTAGTGCTTATGCAAATGGATGGGCAGCTAAGGCATATAAGAAAGCTGGTGGTACATGGCGTTCAGAGTCCGTACAACACGAAGAAAAGATGACTGGACAAGAGTATAGAACTCAAATGGCTAAAGTTAAATCAAAAGATCCAGCAATAAGAAAAGCTATCTCTAATGTATATGATAAGAAACCTGGAAATAATGTTAAAGATCCAGAAGTTAAAGCAGCTAAGAAGTATATGAACTCAGAAGCTACTGCTGACCAAGTAACACAAGCTAGATATAGAGATAAATCAGATAACCCACATACAATGGCTTACTTAGGAAGACAAAAGAAAGGACCTGCATTAAAAACTTATAAACCTATTCCTGGAAAGAACGTAGACTCAGATAAAGGTAAGATGGCAGCAATTAAGAAACAAATAGCAAGAAGACCTGCTCAGTATGGTGTAGATGGCAAACATGACCCAATATACCCTGCTAACAAAGCCACGGTTCAAAAGCAAGGACAGAGACAAAAGTCTAAAGCAACTGCTGGACAGTACAAGGACTAATAAATAGGTATACAAATGAAAAAATTTAAACAACATATCGAAGAAATGAGCATGAGCGTTACTCTTAAGCCTAAGAAGAACAACATGTACAAAGTTACTGGTGTAGGTAAGAAAATGGCTGCACATGGTGGAATTAAAAAAGGTGAGAAGTTCCATGATAGTGAAATAGATGGAATGAACGATTCAGGCATTAAGGTTAAGTATCAAAAACCTAACATGAAGAAAGAATCTAAT
>VMHT01156858.1_pt1 | contig 11648 bp, 18 predicted proteins | sample 4693611 | NCBI WGS metagenome assembly VMHT01 (sample SAMN12280063, study PRJNA550983) | marine metagenome | isolation source: seawater sampled from same location over 5 years 0.02-0.2 micron viral filtrate | place: USA: collected off the coast of southern California halfway between the port... ...
TATATTAATTTACGTCTTAATGAAGAGCAAACAACGTATTTAGACAAATACATTAAAGACTACACTGATACATTGGAAATAGTTCCTATTAGTATATTCCCTGGAGAGAAAGAGTCAAATTATATAAGTATAAATGTTTATAATTGTAGCAGTTCCATTTTTATGAACGATGAAAAGAGCATAACGCGTTGTGAAATAAATACATATGTTCGTGATAAAGAAGGTAATTACGGAACAATAATACTAGATTATTTGTCTAATGAACTCTCAATGGACCCTGTGAATATTTTTAAAAGAAAAGAACAGATTGATTTCATACAAGGTAATATTAATAATGTAATAAAGGGTGACTCTGATAATGATAAAATATTATTAGATTATACGTATAGTACACTAGGAACTATTAAAACTACTATTAGTGATAATTTAATAAAGTATACTGATAATATTTATTATAAGAACGGAATAATGGATAAGATATATTATGATTCTTCACTAGTAAATGCTGAAGTTAAACGACCATTAATTAATGTAGAAGATAAATTTATATTTAAATATCGTGACCTAGTTTTTAACCGTATAAGCAATCTATTTTTTTTTGATAACGAAATACGATTTATAGGTGGAATGTGGGATAATTTATAGTATATTTGTTGTGTTATTTTCAATTGAATATTTTTTTCCTTTTGATTTAATTAGATATAAAAATAGCGTTAATAGGAAATAAATACAATTACCTTCTTCGTGTGGAGTTTTAATATCCGTTCCAGTATTACTAAATGAAACTATAGAATTATTGTATGTTTCATTTTTATAATTAACAAACATAACTGTATTTTTACGAATATTGTTTGTTATTTTTCTATTATTTGATATAGGAATCATCATAATATAACAATGATTATTATTTATACTTTATTTTTACAGTATAAATAATAATTTAATTTAAAACAAACTTAAATTTATTTGATTATAGGTATTATAATGCGTATGATGCTCTCATGGATGGCAATGACGATGAGTGTCAATACCGTATTTGCATGGGATTCATGGGAATTTATGACGCAATCAAAATCAATCCCGTCTATAAATCCATATGTTAATATCCGAAAATTTGTTATTGATTTACAGGGAAAAAATAAGCGAATTCTGGATATTGGATGTGGTGAAGGAGATTCTACTTCGTACGGTAATGGATGTCTTGGGATTGATAACGACAGTGATGCAATTGATGATGCTATGAAAAAGTATCCTAATAAAAATTTTAGATTGGGTGTGATTACATCTTGGAAACCAGAAAAAAAATACGATATAACTACTTCTATGTTTTACTTACATAATTTGGATGCTAGCAAGCGAAAAAATATAATTAATGTAGCCAAGAATTGCGCCACTGAGCGTGTTGTTATATTGGATGTATCGCCTAATTATAAACCTTGTGATGAACTTGTTAAAGAAAAACCACACTTATTGGATTTTATTAAAAATTCACAGAAAGAGCTGTCGGATTTTACGGAGCATACTATGATAGAAGACAATATTTCAATGTGGACCTATGATATTAAGAAAAAAAATAGTGTTATTGATAATGAATCATTAGAGAGAATATTGCGATTATATAGACCTATTTAAGGAATTAATGCCGAATTACAGACCTATTTTGATTATTGTAGCGAAAACGATTATTTTTTACAACAAATTGTTTATTCTTTCTGTTTTGTAGACGGTTTGCTGATTTATAATTGAAATTATTGGGTTTATTACACATTTTAATAGTATTGTTTGTAAGTTTGTAAGTATTTTCCTGTTCCATCATCATATTTTGGATGAGAATCGTAATAAGACCGTTCATAGTATTCATTGGTGTCTTCATATATTGGTTTTAGGACCGATTCAATTTTTTGTAAATTGTTACACAAATACTTATTTTTAAACCAGTTAATCAGCATATAGGTCAAGAATTGTTTCTATTATTTCACTTCGTTGAATATCTTCGTTTGTAAACTCAATAAGTGATATTCCTTTTGTTCTTAAATATACTTTATCTATATATTTACAATTAATCTTAATTAATAGGTCTAATAGTCCATTTTCGCTGTTATCGCATTGTTTTATATCACCAGTGATTACCATTTTGCTGTTTTCTCCTAATCTAGTTAAAAGCATTAATAATTGTTTATTGCTAGTATTTTGTAATTCATCGCCAATAATGAAGGTGTTTTTAAACGTTCTTCCTCTCATAAAGGCTAATGGGACGATTTCAACGCGTTTTTCAGCAATTAGCTCATTTAGTTCTTTTTGTGAGTAAAATTCACGAAGAACATCAAAAATGGGAATTATCCAAGGATCCATTTTTTGATTGATATTTCCGGGTAAGTATCCTAATTCTTCATCAACGCTGATTAATGGGCGAGTAAGTATTACTTTTAGATTGGTTTCCATCAATAACTTGGCTGCGTATTGGGTTGGAAGTAATGTTTTACCAGTGCCAGCCGGACCCGATGCAATTACTATTTTAATTTCATTATTACATATATCATCGTAGTATTGTTGTTGTCTTTCACTTTTAGGGATAAACTGTTCTTTTATAGTTTGCGACGGTTTCACCTCATCATATTCCTCATAAAATTTATCAAAATAATCATCATCTAATCGTCGCTTTCTAGCTTGATATATGTTTATGGTCTGTTTTGATGGATAAAAAAAGGCTTTTGCGTTTACTAAACCAATTAAAAATATAAACCTACATTTCATATTAAACTAATTAATTATTATTATTCTGTATTTTAAACATATTGTTCCTTACGTTCAAGCATAGCCTCATACCTTTCTTGTTCGCGTTCCTCTTCATCAATAATGAAATCATCTTCATCATACAAGCCTTCTTCACCGTAATCATCATAATCATCGTCAGTAGACGTATTAATGACGGTTTTCTCTCCAATATACTCCATTATCATCATTTGAATGTCATTGCTGATGAATTTACCGACTATTGGTGCAATCGGCGTATCTTGATCGTTGAGGAGAATTCTATCCTTATCATAGTCGCCGGATATGTGGATGAAGATCTCCTCCTTCTGTAGCTTGCGTCCCGAAAACTTCTTGGTTGGCATGATTCGTAATCTTGTTGGTTTGAGTTGCTACCATTGGAAGGTGTAAAAGCATTTCAATTTTATATAAAATTGAAATAATTTAATGATAGTATTTAATGTTACATTAATCACAATGGTATCCAATCGTGACCAACGTTTTATTCAGATTGCGGCAACCGAGGCCAGTCGCTCAAAATGTCTAATGCGTCACGGTTGCGTAGCAGTAATGAGTGGTCGCATTATTGGGCGAGGTTATAATAACTACCGATGTCACAGTAATGACGGGTTTATTCAGAATACGATGACCTGTCATGCAGAGATTGCTGCTTTGAGACAAGTAAATAAGCGTGGTAAGAACGCAAAGAAAATCACATTGTATGTTGTACGTCTTGATTCGAATAATACGTTAAAAGCTAGTGCTCCATGTGTGGATTGTATGAAACGCATTAATATGATGGGTGTAAAACGTGTCATTCATAGCACAAATTGTGGTAAAATTATAATCCAAAATCCTAATAAATGTGTTAATCACATAACAACTGGAAGACGTATTTTGATGGGAATGTGACATATACTAAATTATTTAAAAAATAATAATAGTAAATATAGTATGAACTCTATATTTTTAAAATTATTATTATTTTTTAATTTACTGCTAATTAACAACTCATTAAATCCACAAAGTTTACCTAATGGAAAGGGGCGAAAATATTTCATAAACAAAACATCCAGGCGTAATGATTTAACCTTATTGCCATCAACCAAAATAAGGTTTGTTACAAAACATTGGGAAAATATATTGTATAAATCAACAAAGGAAATATGCGAAGAAGATAAGTATATAATACAAAAAATAGATATAATCAACGATTATATTAAAACTCATACAAATAAGACTGATTTGTATTTTGCATGGATGCCACAAGGTGTATATAAAGATGTTTTATTTATTGTTATTGGAGAGCTTATATTAGAAAATAAGATATATACAGTGAAATATATTTTACATTCGCCATTTTGGGACTATAAACAGGTTGAAAATATACATTTAAAATATGCATTAGAAGATATGATTAGTAAGATTGATGGTTATAGTATAGATTTTAAATATTTATATGAAAATGACCCGAGATATAAGTTTAGTTGGCAGGATTATATATATAATAATTATGAGTAATCATTATTATTGATATAAAATTGAATAAATTTATTTTGTAATTGTAGCTATAAAATGAATATTACTGAAATAAAGGAGCATTTAAATAATCATGGATGGTGTATTGTTCCAAATGTATTAAATAACGAGGAGGTAAAAGAGGCAAAACAGATGTTTTATGATTGGCAAACTACTATTGAAAATCACGATTATTTACATAACACAATTGACCCACACTCTATATATAAATATCACGAAGCTGGACATCAAGAACATGCGTGGTTTATAAGAACAAGACCAAAAGTGAAAGAAGTATTCAGTGGATTGTGGAATACGGATGAGTTAGTTGTCTCATTTGACGGGTCTTGTTATGTATCAAAAGAATGTAAGAAAAAGGATGCTATATGGACTCATTCCGATCAAGCACCAAGTATACAAAAACTGGCTTGTTATCAGGGGTTTGTCTCTCTAACAAACAATAAAGAACGAACTTTGGTGGTATATGATAAAACACATCTAATTCATAATGAATATTTTAAACGTAAAAATATAATGAATAATAAAAATTGGAATCTTATTGATAAACATGATATTGTGAATGCTTATAAACTAAAGCGTGTTCTCACCGTTCCTGCTGGTGCTCTGGTTTTATGGGACTCCAGGACATTTCATCAGAATCAATATGGTGCTCCTTGTTCTGAAGAGCGAATGGTACAATATGTGTGTTTCCTACCCAAGAACAATCCTAAAAATACGGAACAAATGTGTATTAAACGTATGAAATACTTTAAAGAGCGAAGAACAACATCACACTGGCCATATCCGTTAAGTGTAAATGCTCTGCAACCTAGGACATTCGGAAATAAAAATAAAAATATTGATTATTCACAGCTAACGCGTGTGAATTTAGATAAATATATGTTAGATATTGATAATATGCTGTAAAGATTCAAAAGTTGCAAAAAATGCGTTTTTAATTCTCAAAAATATTTTACAGAAATAAAAATGAAAAAAACGTTTTTGTTTTCAAATATATAAATAACTTTCAAAAACGAAAAAAATGTGCACTTTGTCTAGGTGATGTAGGTATTTTTTATAGCTATTGGTGAAAAATGATGTAGGAACTTTATGGTCTCACCCAAAATCCACCAAAAATATGATTTTATGAAAAAAACTTGGAGAGTTTTTATTACCATTATTTAAGGAAAAATGGTAAAAAAAACTCTCCAAAACTCTCCAAAAAAATACTACTGTGAAAAGTGTGATTATTATGCTAACAGATTAAGTGATTTTAATAAACATTTACAGACGAGAAAACATAATGATAAAAATGATAACAAAAACTCTCCACCTATAAACCCTTACCATTGTGGTTGTGGAAAAAAATATAAATTTCAATCGGGTTACTGTAGACATAAAAAAACATGTAAATTTGTTACTGAGGAAGAAAAACCACAAAAAGACAACTCTAAAGAGAACACTGATATGATGGAGTTAATGCTTAAGGTTGTCGGTGAAAATGAATCATTACATAAGCAAATTCAAGAAATGATTCCAAAATTAGGAAATAATAATAATAGTAATAATCAGGTTTTTAATATTCAGTTGTTTTTAAATGAAAAATGTGCAGATGCGATGACGATTCAGAATTTCGCAAAGCAGTTATTAGTTACTATGGATGATCTTTCAAAAGAAAAGAAGGAATGTATTACTAATGTTGTTCTGAAAAGTCTACAACCACTGGCGATTACGGAACGTCCGTTCCATTGCACTAACTTAAAGAACCAAGAATGGTATATAAAGGATGAAAAGGAGGGTTGGAAAGAGAACAGTGGAGAGAAAGTGATACAAAATGCTGAATATGGAATCCAACAAACGTGGTGTGCCGAGTTTGAAAAGCAATATCCGAATTGGATGGAAACTGAAACACTTAAAGTCCAATATATAGATATTGCCGGGTCTACTACACGAGACCTCGATGAAAAGGTAAAGATTAAGCTATTAAGAGAGTTGGGAAAGCAGGTAAAACTGACTAAAAAAGACATTGTATCATTGTGATTAACGCAGGTCTTCAATCTTTGGTGGGGGGGCAGGCGCTACACCAATAGCATTAAATTCTGATAAATAGTAACTATCATTTTTTTTGATACAAACACCTAATTCTTCATTAAATATCATTCCATCTTCACAACAGTAATCGTTCTTACAATCAGTTCTTATAAAGGCCTTGTAAAGTAATTTATGTGGACTAACAGGGATTTCAGGTTCATTATTATCATTGGACGTATCGGTGGTAGATTCATCCATAGAGCCTTCAAATGGTTCGTGTAGGCTGTTATTATAAAATACTAATCCTATAACAATACCTACTCCAATTATAATAAGTATCTTATAATTCATTAATATATAAAATATATATTTTAATTAAAATACTTTAATGTTATTTTGTGTAAATATATAAAATGTTTAAAAAATTTTTTAAATTTATATTCTTATTAAGCCAAGTCAACGATGATAAGAAATTACATTATATAAGAGCAAATGTAGGTGGAGAGAAAGGATGTGTAGAGGCTACAATAAGCGATAGTATGGCAAAGCGTTTTAAAGCTACACGAGGTAGTTGTAGTGATATTAGTTGTTTATATTATAAAGGGCGTGGTAAATTACCATTTTGTTGCGAAATAACAGGATATTCTTGTAGCGAATATATATAATGCCACGAGTTCCACAGAATTATGTTCCAACATATCTCTCTAGTAAATCAAAAGGAAAGGCTTCTGATGAATTAAAAAAATCTCGTCGCAGTTATAAAAAGGGTAAATACTATACTAGAAAAAAAATATCTGGGTACAAAACACGCAAGTCAAGATGGGCAAATAGAGCATCTAGAATATATAATTTGAAAAGTAAAACAATTAGTATGAATGAATTGAGTAAAAAAACTAAATGTTCACGAACGGCTCTGGAAAAAATCGTAAAGAAGGGACAAGGAGCATACTATTCATCGGGTTCTAGGCCGAATCAGACGGCGCATTCATGGGGCAAAGCTCGCTTATACAGTGCAATATCGGGTGGTCCGGCCGCAAAAGTAGATAGACATATACTAGTTGAAGGTTGTAAATCAACTAGTAAAGCACTTCACTTAAGCAAAAAAGCAATGGTTCCTAATAAAAAAAAAATAAAAATAGGCGGTAGAAAGTAAGATATTATTAATCATATCATAAAGTAAAATAAAATTGTAATGATAATCATATTGATAGAATAATGATTATAGTCTTCAATATCAGACCAATTATGTTTTGTTCCCATTAGGATATCAAATATATCAATTCCGTAATTAGAATATATATCGTAATGGTGGTCTCTATGAACGGTTGGTTCAATAATAGTATAGTTAATAATGTGGAAAGACGCATAAAATACACCCCATAGTATAAACATTCGCCAATCCATCATATTATAAAGTGAACCGGCCATAACACCTAATGCTCCCTGCATTACAAAATTGTTGATAGCTTCCAGTAGCTGATATTTTGGTAGTTTGTTTATTTCTGAATCGTGGTGTGAAATATGGTGAAAATCCAAGAACCATGTAAATCCACGAATAAAGTAATCAATAAATGGAATATTTTTATAAATAATAGGATAATCATCATACATTTTAGTATAATGAATATTATGAGATATCATATGAATAAAATAACCAGCAAACGCAACATATGATAGAGAGGATAACATAACAAAATAGTTTCTTTTGTTACTTTTTTTACACGACAAAATAAATATACATATAGAAGTTATAATGTAAAATGGGTAGTTTATTAAAACGTGTTCTTTTAACGAGTCTGTTTGCTCCTTAAATGATATTTTTGGTATGTAACGTTTCTTGTTCTTTTTAATTCTACGTTTTTTTACAGTATATTTTTTATTTAATTTATTTTTATTTTCGGATAATACAACCATACATAAATATTACGTTTTTTTTTTAAGAAAAAATACCCATAATAATATATGTTTGTATCAAAATCAACAAGAAAAAAATTTGTTGATATTCTAGAATTATTGTGTAGAAAAACAGGGATTTCTGAATATTCTCTCGGTATTATGATTAGAAGCTATCACTTTGCGATGCCAGTAGCTTTTATATTTATAATATTGTTTTGTGATGGAATAATAGTTTATTTATCAATCATATACTATGGAATTATCGTTACTCTGTTCATTCTCTTTGATGGTTGTTTTATTAGTATGTTAGAAAACCGTTTATGTAATGATAATTTCAATATGATAGATCCATTTTTAGAATTTAATGGATTTTGGGTAAATTATGAATCAAGAAAAATACTTACATATTACATTGCTGTTTGTTATACAGTGTTTTTCTATACAATTTATTATGTTAGATTTATAATGGCGTAATTATTTCGGAACTTTCGCAAGCAATTTATTGGTAGCTACTGATATACACCACGCGCCAGTAGTTATCCACATATATTTAATATTATTACCTGATACATATAGAGTATATCGCATTGCTTCACAATGTGGAGCCGTTGAGATGATGATTGATTCAAGAAATCCGAAGGGAGTCAGTGGAACACACATCCGGGTATATATGTGTGGAATTACATAGTGCAAGGAAACCCAAATAACAGAGCTAATTAGTAGAATCTTATTCATAGTAATTATATTATTTTATAAAAATAATAAAATCAATTTTTTCTTTTCTGTTTTTTGCTCTGTTTTGCTTTCCGTTTTTTAGTCTGTTTTTTATTTTTCCGTTTTTTATTTTTCCGTTTTTTTGTTTTTCCAGCATGTCTGAAATTAGTAATTGTATCGTAATGTTTCTTATCACTTGTACTTAATTTATATTCGGATAATGCCTTTAATGAAGGAATGCGTTTCCCTTTTGGCAATGTAATAGGTTTAAGTGAGAAATTATCGCGCGGATAAATGAATGTGAATCGCCTATTCTTGAGATTACCGCTATTAATAATTTTACCTTCCATTGTGAAATAACCAGTAGGATAATTCTTCAAATTGATATCGTATGTATCATCGTGATTGGGTGAATCAAAAGCACCGTCTAATTCATCATAACCACTTAACCAATCCGTATCATTGTTATTCATATCCTTTATTTTAATCTGTAATTTCTCATTAGGAGCAAGTTCATCAATACGTTGTTGAACCGAATTTTGATCCGGTCCACCCATATACTCAACATGTAATATTGTGCCATTTTTAAATGTGGGACCCTGTATCCATTTTTCTTCACTGATTCCTTTATACAATTTTACGGTATCGGGGGTAATTTTAGAACTCATTATATATATAATGAAGATAATACACAAATTTATAATGATATTAATAACACTGGGGATTGACTCAGCATTTTTATATATATTGATGACTGATGAACTCATCTCTGGAGAGAAAATGTATATTTACGCTAATATGATTATTCATTTATTTTTTATAACTGCTTTAATATTTGATATAACAAGCATTATAGATGTGTCGCATATATTCTTATTTTTGTCAATATATTGTGGTATTATAATTCAAAATCATAAATTACTGTTAGTATTAGCATTATTATCATCTACACAAATAACACTGAAATATATATTTAGTCACTGTATAATGTGTACAAAAGATGAATCAATGTTTGGAGAGATGATAGATAGATATAACCAGAATTTTGTATATATTACTCTATTAATCATACTATATAAGATTTTCTTATAGTTAGGTTTTTACATTAATTACTTTATTAGGTTTATTTAGTTCTCTGTGTTTTTTCTTATGCCCGCCTAGAGATTGTTTTGATGGAAATGTTTCTCCACATACTTCACATACATGTTCATTACTTTGTGTAGAAGTAGCAATATTCACCATTGCACTTAGATTTGGGAAGTGAAGTCTTTCAATATTGTTAATCAGATTTCTTTTTACACTGTCTATAATATTGTTCGAATCCTCAATAAGCGTTTTTTTTATTTCAAAGAATTCGGATACTTCTCTTCGGACAGCTCTGATTTTTTCTTCTGGAATATTTTGCCCCGGATTGGAAAGATTGACTTTTGATAAAATAGCTTCTAGGATTTTTACAGATGAAATAATAAGTTCCTCATTATACTGAACATTATGAATATAGATTAGAACGTTTTTCCCTTCAAAATCAATGTCAAAATTGTTCTTTGTAGCAATACCGCTCGTCTGTGAAAGAAATATTCCGTGATTATTTGTTCTTTTCACATCCTCTATGAATTTCTTTACCTCCTTTTCTGGAACATTTTCCTTGTAGTTTTTATTTTCAAAAATAATAGAAATGTATTCGCTATCATCTGCGTGAGTATTTGTAGTGGAGCACTTATACTCCAAGAGAAAATCACCTGATTGTGGTGTACTACACGTATTTACAATACTTGAATTAGGAAAACACTTGTTGAGAACATTTTCTAACTTGGTTTCGCTTACATTTCCCTTGCGACTGGAATTTGTAGTTGTTTGTAAATCTATATATTCATCGAGTTTATCTAGTGAAGGTTTTAAAGAATTATTCAATTTCTCATATAGCATATCAGTTTGTGTTTTGGAAACAAGTTGTTGTTGTTCAATGTGGCTTTTCCGTTCCGCTTCATTTTTTGTTTCAGAGAGAGAAAATGCTTCATTCAACTTTTGAAAGTAACTTTCAATTACCTTTATATTATTAGAACTGTCTGAATTTAATATTTTATCAGTTTCCCTTTTTATCTCATTGAAACGCTCCTGTAAGTCATTACTGATAGTCGCGGATAAAGATCTGTTATTATCTTTACTATCTTTTGAAACTTCCGATGAAATCTTGTCTACGATTAACTCATGCTTTTTATCAATAATCTCTCCAATGTTAATAATATTACGGTTTCCAGCATTCTTCATCATTGTTTCTATTTCCTGTGTAAGATTGTATTTTTGTGAATTAATTGTTGACTTAATTTCGTTTAATTGCTCTGTATCTTTGGATAGCAGTTGAATTTTTGCATCAAGTGCTTTTAGTTCGTTAGCCACATTATTCTCTCTAATTTTGGTCTCTATATCTCGGAAATTGTTATCAACAATTGATTTAAAATTATCTAAATACTGAATTGTTTCATTCGTGTTTATTCCATTTTCAATACTCTTTTTGATGTTTTCAATCATTTCAATCAGAAATAAATTATTTCTCTCAATATCTTGACTCGGATTAGCTTTGTAATAATTAACTATTCTACTATTTTTAATTGTAATAGACATTTTATAGAAATATAAGGTTTTTTGCCTTTATATTTGTTTTAATTATAAACATATAAAAACAAAAAATGGATTTTAGAAAGAAATTTAAAACATAAAAAACAAAAATATAAACAAAA
>VMHT01097699.1_pt1 | contig 11647 bp, 10 predicted proteins | sample 4693611 | NCBI WGS metagenome assembly VMHT01 (sample SAMN12280063, study PRJNA550983) | marine metagenome | isolation source: seawater sampled from same location over 5 years 0.02-0.2 micron viral filtrate | place: USA: collected off the coast of southern California halfway between the port... ...
ATTGCGCCAGCGTTCTGGATGTTCAGGTCAATGATGGCTGAAGTAAAGCGTATAGATATATTACTTAATAGAACACGTGAAGAGTATGCTACTAAGGGTGAACTAAGAGAAGACATGACACGTGTCATGGAAGCACTACACCGTGTTGAAGATAAACTCGACAGAGCATTACAAAGGGACTAATTTATGGCAATGTTTAAAGCATTTAAGCCTAGTGGCATGGAGAAGATAGCACGTTCTATGGGCTATCAGGGTGGCATGGATAAGTTCCAAGACTTTCTGGCTACTGACCCTGCTAGGCAGCAGCAGATGGATATGTACACCAACAAAGCTATGCAGATGGCTAAAGGTGGTATGGTTAAGAAATTTCAAACAGGTGGTTCCGCATCTGCAAAAAATGATTTACCAGATAATGTAGCCACTACAGGTGTTACAGGTGTAGGTGGCACTCCTATTGCTACCATGCCAACAGGAACTGACGATGGTCCGGGTGTAACAGATTTCTCTGTACAGCAAATGTATAGCCCCGGTGTACCTGTTGGTGGAGAAACTGTAGCACAAACAATGGGTCAGACATTTGACCCAACACAATATGTTGCTCCGGGTACAGGCACACTGTATGGTCAGGTTGCTACACCTACAGCAATGGCACTGACAGCACAGGCAGGACAGCCAACAACTACACAAGCAAATACAATGCAAGCAGCAACTGCAGCACCTGCTGTAGACAGTGCAATGAATGCCACTCAAGCGGCTCAAGCTAACCCACAAGACCCACGCTCACAAGTAACTGCTGCACAGCAGACTGCTTCATCTGTAGGCAATCTACAGGCTGCGCAGGGTAATGCTATCCTTATTAACAATCCAGTACAGCGTCAAATACAACAAGGTGAATTGGTTAGTGGCACAGGTGTTGATGCTACTAAAGCTGCACAGGTAACTGCACAGACACAGGCTGCTGCAGCTACAGCTAACCCTAGTCAGCAGACTATGGTAGCTAATCAGCTTGATGGCTTGATGCAGCAGTTTCAGGGTGGTCAACCACCAGCATGGGCTGCAGGGGCTATGCGCAGTGCTACAGCGGCTATGGCTGCTCGTGGTATGGGTGCGTCATCTCTGGCTGGACAGGCCATTGTACAGGCTGCTATGGAGTCTGCACTGCCTATTGCAATGGCAGATGCACAGACGGTAGCCAAGTTTGAATCACAAAACTTATCTAATAGACAGCAATCAGCAATGCTGGCTGCAGAGCAACGTGCTAAGTTCATGGGTCAAGAGTTTGACCAGACATTCCAAATGAAGGTAATGAACGCTAGTAAGATTAGTGACATTGCTAACCAGAACTTTACAGCAGAGCAGCAGGTACAGCTAGAGAACTCACGTGCTGCTAATACAATGAACCTGCAGAACCTGTCTAATCGTCAGGCATTAACTATGGCTGAAGCTGCTGCATTGGCACAGCTTGATACAGCTAACTTAAACAATCGTCAGCAAGCCGCAGTACAGAATGCACAGAACTTTTTGCAGGTTGACATGGCTAACTTGTCTAATCAACAACAGACAGAATTGTTTAGAGCACAACAGCGTACACAGGCAATGTTTACAGACCAAGCTGCACAAAATGCTGCTGCACAGTTTAATGCATCTAGCCAGAACCAAGTTGACCAATTCTTTGCTAACTTGTCTAGTCAAGTAGCACAGTTCAATGCCACGCAACAGAACGCACAGTCACAGTTTAATGCAGGTCAGACAAATACAATTGGACGGTTTAATGCTGAGTTAAATAATCAACGTGACCAGTTCAATGCACAAAACCAGCTTGTGATTGCACAGGCTAATGCTCAGTGGCGTAGGCAAATTGCTACAGCAGATACGGCAGCCATCAATCGTGCTAATGAATTAAACGCTGCAAACATTCTTGATATTAGTAAAACAGCTTATGATAATTTGTGGCAATTTTATGCAGATTCTATGGAGTGGGCATGGACATCTGCGGATAATGAAGCTGACCGTCAAGCACAACTTGCTGCTTCAAGAATAGCTGCAGACAGTTCAAATCAATCTGCAAAAATTAAAGGTGAGTATGAAACCAGTGCTGCGGTAGGTGGGTTTATTGGTGATGTTATTAAACTTGGATTGACAGGGAAAATATTCTAATGGCATTTATTCGTCAAGCAACAAACGGAATAGTAAATAGTGAATTGTATCTTCGTAATCAAGAAAGATATGGTAAGCCTACAAAAAATGTAGAACAAAAAGGCTTGCTTTCTCGCGCTAAAAATGATACTATGCAAAGTGATACTCCTTTATCAATAGAACTCAAACTAAGAATTAGAGAGGCATTCAATAATGCTTAATGAAAATAACATTATGCCAGCAACTGATGCACCTATTCCGGGTCAGTCTTTGACTGCACCTCTTGGTGATAGGCCGTGGCAACGCCCATCACGTTTTTCCACAGCAGAACAGGCTCTTAATTTTTATGTAGATAGACTTACGGAAGATAGGCAAAATGCACAGCTTATGGATTTGTTGCAACTTGGCGTTCCTATTGATACTTTAGTAGATACACTGCAACTTGGCGGTGTTATGGAAGGACTGCATAGTGTAGACGTAGGTATTATTATTACCCCAGCTATTGCAGAGTTGGTTGAGCAAATGGCTAAAGCTGCTGAAGTAGATTACACTTTAACTTCAGAAGATGAAGAAGAAACATTACCCACTAAATCAGAAATTGCATTGGGTGTGCGTCATCTTAATGAGAAAGCTAATGGTATAACATTAAAAGAAGAAGACATAGCAGAAGAACTTATGCAAGTAGAAGAAGATGTATCAACAGAAGAACCTCGTGGTTTGATGGCAAGGAGACAATAGCATGGCATTTAATGTTGGTGCTGCAATTGGCGGCGTAGCAAAAAGTCTTAGTAAAGGTTTTGAAGATGAAAGAAACGAAGCCTTAGAACTTGCTACACAAAAAATTAAAATATTTACTGAACTTGGTCTTCCTAAAGCACGTGCAAGAAAAGAACAGTTACGTTCTAAGAATGAATTATTTGATAAGTTATCAAAAGATTTTTCTACTCCTCAAATTGCAGTTATTATGCGAGAGGGAAGAGGTGAAGAAGTTCTTACATTTGTACAAAATCAACGTGACCTTTTTGGAGAGGCAGGTGTTAAACCAGCAGATATTGTAGCAATAAGCCCGGACTATAAAGACACAGGTCTTACTAAAGATAGGGTTCTTGAAAATGTAATGGGTAAGATAAACAAAGGCATGTCTCCAACAGGTGCTATCAATGATACTTTTGATAAGTCATTAACTAACTTTTTTGGTGGTGATTTAGGTAGTGTTGGTAAAAGGCAAATGCAATCTATGGCTGAAGCAACGGGCGTGAGCATGGCAGAACTACAAGCACTTGCTTCTGATGATATTACAAAAGACCCTAAACTTGTAGAGGGGACAATTCGTATGTTTGACCCTGTAAAAGCTAAAGCTGCGCAAGAAGCACTTGAACCTAGTAAACAGGGTTTTACTGCTAGTCAGTTTACTAATTACGTTGCAGCATCTGCCGGAACAAATGCGCAAATTGGTTTGAATGAATTAGGTGATGGCACAATTTTATATAAACCACAATCTGACCAAAGAAATATAGTAGTTGAAGATTTAGTTTCTGCTACACTTGCTGCCTATGAAAAATCACGAGTAGATACTGGAAAATATACTTTTGGTGAACTTAGAAATGTTCAACAGATAATTAATGAACAGCTTATTAGTTTAGGTTATATGCAAACAGGTCAACAACCGCCGCCCGGAAGTGGACAACAGCAAAGTGCTGTTGGTGCTGCCACTACTTCGTTTAGCGGCATGACTGCTAATAATATTATTAGTCAAGCGGTAAAAGAAGCAAAGGGATTAAAACTTCCAAATGGTCAGCCAGATACAACAGCACAATCTCTCATACTTATGAGAGCAAGAAATGCTATCATAGCAGACTTAAAGAAAAATGCAAGGCCGGGGCAATCGGCCCAAGACATTGCTAATGAAGCTGATAAAATCGTAGCAGATATAAAGTCTCAACTTTAATGGTATATACGTAATGTTAAAAGACTATAATAAAATAGAAGAACTAGACCAAGAAACACTGGCATCTGACATGGACTTCATTGAAGATGCCAGTCTTTTTTTGTCGGAGCGTGAGGGTATCAATGAGGCTATGACACCTAAAGAGGTGTATGAAGCCTTTATGGAACACATGCGCTATCAAGACGTGAATGAAGTCACAGCTATACGTGATTTAGAATATGCACAAAATGCAAACACCGAAGGTAAAGAACGCTTTGGTAGATTAATTGATGCATATGATAAAGTCAACGAGGATGTATCTGGCAGAATGCTTTGGGACTATGGTGCTGGTATTCTTACTGCACCTTCTACTTATCTTGGTATACTATCTGGTGGCACAGGTAAAGCTGCAGCTATGGCGGGTACACAGACAGCTAAGTTTGGCTTGCGTAGAGTACTATCTGGTGCGTTAAAAGCTGCTGCTGTTGAAGGTGCTATTGGTACAGGTCAGGGTGCTGTACAGGAAAACGTGCGTGTTGAAACTGGCATACAGGATGAGTGGACAGGTGAGCGTACAATGTATCAAGGTCTTGCCTCTGCAGCCACAGGTGGTTTAATTAACTTGCCTATTGGTATGCTTCAGGCTAAGAAAGCAAACAGAGCCAGTGAGTTATATGAAACAGCTAAAGTAAAAGAGGCTGAACGTGCTAATGAAGCCGTTGCTAAGTCAGATGAAGTTATATCACAAGCTAGTAGTGAGTCTGTGGAAGAAGTTAAGGGAGTGCTTAATGCATTAGACCCAACCAGAGTAGCAGAGGGCAGAAGGCTAAAACAAGACCTTATGCCGGGTGATACTATGGAAGCAGCACTTGGTTCTGATGTAGTAAAAAATATTACTGCTGCTGCTCTGCGTATTAAAGACGAGATTAAACTAGAAAAAGGTGAACGTATTACAGATGGTCTTCATAGACTTCTTGACAATGGAAAATTTGACGAACTAGATGATATCCAAAAAATAATTGGCGAACACAATCTTACTATGGACCAATTCTCTTTAGTATTCTATGCTGAAATATCTGATGCAGGTAAAAAACTTGGTACAATGTCTCGCTTAGAAGCTGCCACGAGAGGTAGAAAAGGTAAAGTAAAAAAGACAGAAGTGGGTAGACTAACAGATAAACTAGATGACTTGCATACAGCAGGGCAGTCTGGTCTTAGTGGTGATGATGTACTACAGCTTAACAGCAATGAAAAAGTAATGGCATATGTAAAAGACCTTGACCGTATGCGTCTTGGTTTGATGACATCACAGCCAGCAACCACAATGCGTAATAACCTTAATGGTGGTATGCGTATTGCTATTGATGCTGCTGTACGTACTATGGATAATATGGTAGAGAATGCCTATGCTGTAGTTGGGCAGGGCAAATTTAAAAATCCATTTGATGGTACGATGGACGTAGCTAAGTACACACTAAACCCATACGAAGGTATGGTTATACAGCAGCTATTTCGTGAATCTTTTCCAGAGGAATCAGCTAGATTATTCAGGCAAGCTGCTGACTTGTCTGCTGCAAATGCTTCAGAAACGGTGTTGGGTAAGATAGGACGTAAAGTAAATGTACTCAACACTATGTCCGATAACTTCTTTAAGCGGGGTATGTTAGCTGCTTCTTTAAAGAGAAGACTTAGTGATGAAGGACTAGACTTGCATGACATAATTACCAAAGGAGAGTTTGGTAAAATTGATAATGATATTATGCAAAAGGCTATACAAGATTCATATGAGTTTACATATCAAGCTGGCATGAGAGGTGATGACTTTTTTAGTAAAATATCAAGGAGTGTAAACAAAGCACATAGAGACTATCCATTTTTAATCTCAGCATTTATGCCGTTCCCTCGCTTTGTTGCCAATCAACTAAAGTTTACCTATGAGCATATGCCTATACTGGGGATGATGCCGCTTGACAGACTGGGTTCTAAGCAGCCAGCAAGAAGTGCTGGTGAATACATCAGAGAAAAGCTGCCAAAGCAAATGGCAGGTAGTATGATGTTGTTTGCCGCATATCAGTGGAGACTACAACAAGGTGACTCTGCGTATTGGTATGAAATTAAAGATGGCAAGGGCGACTATATAGATGGTAGACCTGTGTACGGTCCGTTTGCTCCATTTATGTTGGTTGCCGATTTAATCTATCGGGGTCAACGTGGGACGCTACCAACATCTATTAGCCGTTACGTTAAAGATACTACACAAGCACTACTAGGTTCTACATTCCGTGCAGGTACAGGTTTATATATGCTTGATAAAATGTATCAAGATATTGCAGATGGACGTGGGGAAAAATTTGTTGCAGAAACACTAGGTAATATTGCTAATACTTATACACTGCCACTTGCTGTAGTAAAAGATTTCTATGGGCAGTTTGACAAACAGTCTCGCGCTATACCTGAATCAAGAACAGGCGACAGAAAACCAGATGAAGACTTGGTAAACTTTCTTGACATCATGTATAATCGCGCCACACGTTCATTCCCTGACTTTTCTTTTGTCAATGGTTATGACCAAGCAATGGTATCAGCAACTAAGACTGGCGAGTTACGTGCAGTCAACCCAATTGAAAAACAAATCTTTGGTTTCGGTAAGCGTACTAAAAATGCTATGGAAAAAGAAATGGCAAAACTCAACATCACTCCATATGAGTTGTACCGTAGACCAAAGAATGACACACTAGATTTGTACATGCGTCAGGAACTGTCACGAGACAATCCTGATATTAATCTTGAACAGTATATGGAAAAGTTTATTGGCGGTAAAGCATATAAAGACCTACCATCATTGGAAGCAAAGCGTGTAAACTTTGAAAACGCAGTACGAGAAAAAATTGCAGAGGCTAAAAAGATTGCCGAAGCACGTATAGAGTTTGATGCAGGACAACGTGGTTTGCCATATAGCGAACTAACAATTCAAAGCTGGGTTGATACAACCCCGCTGATTAAACGCGCTGTTGAAAAAGAATATATAGATAAGTTTGGTGGCAAGGGTGTAACAGAAGATAGAAATAAGAGTATTAACATTGATGGTACAGATACTAATGTGTTAGTCTGGGCAACACAAAGAGCAGAGCAGATGAATAAAAAGGCAAGCAAGCTATGATGAAAGCTAACGAACTACAAGAAACAAAAACTCTAGTGGATATAGACGATACGTATCCAGAAGAGATTGTTGTTGAAGGTGAGGGTGGTTTTGAGTATGGTTTGTCCAGAGAAGATGAGCGTGGCTTAATCGGCTTTATACGTAACTTAACTAGCCCTACACGTAGAGAAGTTATTGAGCCAGAGAAAACAGTCTTTCGTCAGAAGATAGATGCACCTGCTGGTGAATATACAAAAGAATATACACCCGCTAAGTATGGTGAAGAAGAAGTTGACTTTGACTATGCACCTGCAGTTCGTGGCACTCGTGCAGCATTTGAGTATGCTAAGAGTTTGTTTGGTTCACAAGAGACTAGAGACGAAGCTATTGCAGCACTCAAGCAAGCACCTGAAGTTGTAGAAAAATCAATGAAAGACCAGATGACTGCTGCTCTTGGCATGACACAAGGTGCAGAATCAATGATAACGAGAGAAGGTGAAGAGATTACCTTTGACCCACTAGCTGTACCAGCCACAATGGTTCCCGGCGGTATAGCTGCACGTGCTGCAGCAACTGAAGGCTCAACTGTGCTGGGTATATTTGGTGGTAAAAAAGGTAGGAGTTTTGCAGATAGAGAGGCATCATTTGAAAAAGCAGTTAATGATGGTCTAAAAGATGAAGCTGACTTACCAGATGCATGGAAAGGGGATGAATATTTATCTAAGATGTTTCTTGCACAAGATATATTTGAGGCATCTGGCGGTGCATTTCGTGGGGAAGATGGGCTTCTTAGATATGAAATACCAACTAGAAATGTTAAAGTAAAAACAGAAGAAGAGGGTGGTGTATTTAGAAATATTGACGATGAAAATATAGTATTTGATTTTGAAGCGTTTGACAAATTACAAAAAAGAAAAGTAAAAGAAGTACGAGATAATCCTGAAAACTTTTTACCTGAAGGCAGAGATATTAATGAACGCGAGGCAGATGGTCGTTTAGTGTATAATGATGATGATATATTAGAATATCAAAATCCTATTACACTAAAAGATGTACTGGATTTTCCAGAGTTATATAGTGAATATCCTAGTCTCGCAAATTTAAAGTTTGAGTTTGGAGATTTACCAGAGGGTGCATCAGCAAGCTATACCCCATTTAGTTTTACTGGACCGTCTATAGCTATTAATACACAGGATACGTCTAAGAGAGAAATAATTAAAAATATATTACATGAAACACAACATGCTGTAGACCATAAAGAAGATAGACAATATGGGGCTTCGTTTGTGGGGTACTTACCTAGAAATGCGAGTGCTGAATTAGATAAGGTAGCAATGTCTGCACGTATAGCAACACAAACTTTAGAGGGCTTATTCCCACCAGAAAAATTTGGTAATCTTTATCCTGATGCAAATAACTACAAAGCGTTAAAAGGATTATCACATGAAGATGCTAGAACTATTGACTTGGTTCGCAAACTTAATTCACCTGAATCAATAGAAGATATGAGAGCAAGAAATCCTAATCCAGAATCACATGCTGGTAGGCTGATAGAGGCTTATGATAGCATGGATGATATGCAAAGAATCATGTTTAAATTATATGATGAAAAAATGGGTGATAAGTACAAAAAGCTGACAGAAGTATATGAAGAAGCGGAGAGAAAATATCTATCAACTCCGGGTGAAGTAGACGCACGTAATGTAGAAGATAGATTCGATAACCCAGACCAACAAGTAGGTGGAGATAGTCCTGTTCTACCAACAATTTTTAAAGACACTGATGATGCAGGACGCACTATACACAAAGATATATCCTTAACTGGTGGTGAGGATGTTGATAATATTGCATTTAAAGCAGCTAGTAATATAACAACTAAAGCACCGTTAAGAAAATTACTGGATAAGTTACCACAAAAAGAAATAGACGAACTACCAAAACAACCAGATAATAACAGAATATTTGGATATCATGGTACAGCCCGTGAAAGAAAACCTGATGAACCATTCTTTGATATTGGGTTTGCCCGTAAAGATGACCAGTTTTTAGGTGAAGGTTTTTACTTCACATTAGACCCCAAGGTTGCAGAAGAGTATGCTAACCTACGTGCGTTTAGAGACTTTGATGTAGGCCCAATACAAAAAGGTAAAGACCCTGTTTTGACACACAGAGAAACAGGAAAGAAAACTACAGTAGCAAATTTACAAAAGGGTTTAGACATAGAAGAAAACCCATTGACTATGGGGCAGTCTGTAAGCAGGTTTGATTTGTCTAATATTGAAAAGCCATATGTTGTACGCACGGAAAAACAACGCAAAGAATTGAAAGCTAAAATACCACAGCTAAAAGAAGAAGGATATGACGCTGTATTATTTGCTGACTTTAAAGATAGGTCAAAGCAAATTATGGTATTCCCAGAACATATAAATAAAATAGACACAAGTTCTATGGCGGGAAGAACTAAATCAGCTTCTCCTCTTGAAATAGGTACAAGCCCTGCTGCAGAAGGTGGAAAGTTGCTGGCTAATTATACGGCAGGTACAGCTAAAGACTTAACACAAAAAGCTAAGAGTGCCAAAGTTGGATTGAATCCAGAATTGATAGGTAAAAAAGTAGATGCAGGTAAACAGGTTGCAATACGACTGAACCTAAATTCGTCAATACCTGATGCGCCAAAAGGTTTGGATAAGCTGCAAACAGTACACGATAAAAGACCAACTGGTACTGCTCTATCCTACCTACCTTTTGCTACGGTAGAAAATGTAGAGTTCTTTGTGAATCAAACAGGACGAAGAGATATAACATCTAAGATAAAAGGTCTAGCTGTAAAGGAAGCTAAGAACAAGTTTCCGGCTATGTCAGTTAATGGTCAGTTTAATCCAACTCGTAACGTCCTTGAAGAAATGGGCGATGATGTAGTAGAAGTTGGTTTTAATCCAGCAAATACTCACCTGTTTGTGGATATGGCAACAGGACAAGCGGTAAAAAGTGCAGATGTGGCTACAGTTATAGGCAATCGTGTGTATGCCAAAGGTGTAACCTATATGAAAAAAGCAGATGCACCAGAGCCAAAAGCTGCATCTGATGGTACTGAATTAGGTAGTGAAGTTAGATATAAATTTAAACGTGGCGGTTTGATGGCAAGAAAATAAGGGGGCAATTAAGCCCCCTCTTTTTTAACGATTGTCACCATCACCCTGTAGGCGATTCCTAGCTTTCCTGTCAGCAAGTTTCTCCAAGTTGTCTTCCATGATTTTACCAAGGTTCATGTCCACTTCTTTAGCAAGCATTGCGCAGTACCACAACACATCCCCTAACTCTTTTCCAATGGCGTTTAGTTTAGCGTGATAGTCTTCCCTATCTGCACCATCACGTAACAGCTTCTTTACTTTATTAGCAATCTCTCCTGCCTCACCAGTAAGCCCAAGAGTAAGATACTCAAGGGCTTTTTCTTTTGGAAAGATGGCAGTCTCTGCTGCTTTACGCTGGTATTCTGTTGCTGTAATGTCACTCATGTATCTCTCCTTCATCCACTGTTTAACTTCTTCCTCTAACTTCATTAAACTGTACCTCTTCTAGCTGCTCATAGTAGGCATCGTTCCACCCACGTTGCCACTCACGTGCTTGCATAGTATGTGTGTCCATATTAGGACGATGCTCAACAAAGATATGTTTCTTACCCTTCTTAGTCATCCTACCGCCATGCTTAAAGGCTTCGTAGCCCCACTGGTATTGAATACGCAGTGGAGCATCATACTTTCCTAGTCCGTTACGCCGCATCTTTAGTCTCCTTAAATGCTTTGATTACATCAGATGAGAACAGCTTCTGTAGATTCAACAGATACATACGTGATGCATTGTTATCCCCGCCAGAAACACTACGCTTCTTATCTAAGTTAGAAATGATGCGCTTGAGGCTGTTCGTATCAAAGACAATCGTAGCGAATGTCTCATCACCAATGCACAGGTTATGAAACCAGTAGTCTGATTCAGTGGCACTGATTCCGCTAGGCTTACCATAGCATTCGTATTCAATTGCAATGTTGCCTGTCTTCTGCCACACGTCACGTTCACTCTTTACCTCAATCTTCTTGTCTTGCAGCATGTCTGCAACCATCTGTTCGCGTACCTTTCCGTACTCTAGGTCAATGTCAAACTTCTTACGGTCTTCAGTCTTTGGTTCCAGATTCTTCATTACTTTCTCCTTCTGTTGTTTTAGGGAAGTATTTAACAAGCATTTCTAACTTGTCGTGATAGTTAGCAATCTCTTCTAGTTCTTCTTCGATTGCAGTTTGAATATCCTGATGCTCACCAATACCAACAGGATGGGTAAGTAGGATTTCTATGTTAGCCTTATGTTTATTGATATGACCTACTAGATGCGAAGTCTGTGCATCAATCAGCATGTTTCTCATCTTGCTTCTCCTTCTCTTTTTGTTTCAACC
>VMHT01206735.1_pt1 | contig 11647 bp, 14 predicted proteins | sample 4693611 | NCBI WGS metagenome assembly VMHT01 (sample SAMN12280063, study PRJNA550983) | marine metagenome | isolation source: seawater sampled from same location over 5 years 0.02-0.2 micron viral filtrate | place: USA: collected off the coast of southern California halfway between the port... ...
AACAATTTGAAATCCACTTTCGTCGTATCCATAATCTAAATAAATAATGGCAACAACAACTAAGTGCTTATCTAAAATGAATAAAAAAGAACTATATGAACATTGTAAAAAATTAACTAATGAAAATCAAAAATTACAATTATTTAATAATGCTCAAGAACAATATATTGAAGAATTACAACAAAACCAATCATTTGAAATGGTTGAAAATCTAACTGAAGAGTTAGCAAAAAAAGAGGATATTATTATTAAATTAGAAAAAGATAATAAAAAATTACAAGAATCTATTGTTGAATTAGAAGCTGTAATATTAAGTAAACCAAATATTTTCTATTTCTCATACGACGAGGAAGGACATATATTTTACGATAATATTGAAGATTTAGTTAGAAATACACCACGTATTGAGGATTGTTATGTATATGAAGGTAATGTTACTAAAGAGGATATCACGTCTAACCATATGGATTTTGGTGAAACCTTCAGAATTGAAATAGATTATATGGTTAAAAAATAAAATAAATAAAGTTTCGTATTTCTCTAATTTTATATTTTGTAAGATAATTTTAAAAGTTTACTAGATATTTTTTTTTATAACAATTAAATATTTTTTTTAAACTAAAACACTCAAAATATATCAGTTCGGAGATATGCGATACCATTTTATTTATTATTAAAATTAAAACTTATAAAACCTTCTTTATCTTTTATTATTTTATATATAGGTTCAGGATTTTCAATAAAATCCTCACTATCTGTATCCGAAGGTTCATAATCACTATCAAAAAAATCATAAAGATCTTCAGATAATTTATTTAAAAATATTGGAATATTTTTTTCTTCTTTTATTTCTGAAATAATTAATGGAATAATTTGTTTAATAAACTTATTCATTTTTTTATAAAAATGTTTTTTTTATAAATATTTATTCAAAATCGCAACTGAACTTACCATTACTTAGTGTAGCTGATTTAACTAATTCAAGCCAACACCTATGAGTATATGTTCCAGTTTTAACTGTAGAATATTTAAGTTCAAGCTGGATACCACGACTGTTAACTCTTTCATTACGGTTAAGACGATAACCTAGATAGAAAAACTTGCCTGCTAGACCTTCAGTATCGTCAGCTAAATCATAGCCGTTATATTTATAAGTAGCAGATAAACCAATACCTTCACGATTGAATCCGTCACGGCATACGTGGGGAACATTTTGTTCAGTTTGCACAAGATCGTGAAAATGAAGGGCATTATTACTTCTATCAATGGGATAAAGTCTGTTATCATTATAAATTAAATTAGTTGTAGCAATACCATTATTATCAACAGTCATATCTGGTGCTGTGCTATGGAAAGCATTTAATACACTAGTATCATTAACTGCTTGAAACTCTAGTCCTGTAATAACTCTATTAATTAAACGGCCAGCACCACCAATATCAATAGTATTAGCAGTAAGTAATGTAGCACTAGTAATGGTGCGTTTTGCTAAACGATAATCAGTGTAAGTCCAATTCATTTCTTTATTTTGATTGCGGTATTGTTCCATAAGGTCACCGTCGTAGTAAATATAATCTGAAATAAACTTAGTTTGTGTTTGGTCTATTTCAAAAATACCTCCAGTTAATTCTGATTTTTTAGTGCTACAACGTTTAAGAGTATCAGCAGGTTGGAAATAAAGTTCAATAGATATTTGTTGGTCTATCATATATAGAGGAAGTTGATTGAATCTAAGGAATGGGAATAAATCAGCAACAGAAACACTAAATACTGCTCCATTTTCATTTCTAATAAACTCAGCTGGGGCTAGGTCTGCAGAGCCTGCTCCGTCTATAACAGGGTCTAAACGATTTTCAAGATATAAATTAGAAGCATTAATATTATCTACGTCACCTTCAGTATCATTATAATCCAAACGGTATGCTAATGTTCTACCAGTTAAAAATGTTTCACGTTCAAGGTTGGTATCCATATCAATAAACATTGATTTATAGCCCATCCAAGCATTAAAATCGTCAATTTCTGCTACAGTAGTAGTGCCGATACGAAGAGCACAACGTTGGATTAATGAGTGTATCCCAACTCCAGCAGGAAATGTAGCATTTTCTTTGCCAGCTAATTCTTTAACGGCTAATGTAATTTTACTAAAACTATGAAGGAATCCTTTATTAGTTAAAACAAATCTACAAAAATTATCAGTTTGAACTACTGGGTCTAATACTTCAGTATCCATATCCTGTGATAAATCACTAGGGATAGAGCCTATTTTCATAAGATCGGGGATTTTTCCACGTTCGTCTTCAACTTTATCCATATCCATATTTATAATAAAGGATGAAAAAAAAAATATAAATAAAAAAATAATTTAATTAATTTAATACTTGGAGTCCGTTGGCATTCATTACAAGAGTTTGTTTAGAACGAACATATAGGAAAGCACTATGCGGGTTATCTTCAGTTAGTCCAGTATCCATTTGTAATCCGAAGTTTTCACTTTTAAAATCAACACCTTCACCTGAAATATTATCAAATTGAACACCAATACCAAACATTTGTCCTGCTTCTGCGAACTGGTCATTATTATCTTCTCCAATACGATTATATGTTTCTGGGCCAACTTGAGTTTTCATTATTTTATTAAAGTTCATAAATGTGCTCATATAATTACGATAAAATAACGGGTCTGCTACAGTGCTATTTTCAAGACCTGGAGTTCTAACATTAGCGTCTAAGTTAAACATATAAGGTGTGCGTTGTCCTCCTTTAGTAAAAATAATTTGTTTAATTGGGGCAAGGTCTGCGGTGCCTTGGTTATTAATTAATGGGGAGGTTTGGAAACTATCAAATGATAAATTATTTAAATAAGTAGAAGGAATAAAATTAATAAATATACCTAATACTCTAGATAATCCTAAACGGAAATTAACAATGGCATTTGAGGAAGCAATCGTAGTATAATATGAAGAAATAGCATTATATTCCATAGTATTAGAAGATTGTTTCATTAATCTAGATAGTTCGTCTACAGAAGGATTAATTACTTCGCAAATCAAGGATACATTACTTAATTGATAAAAAGCATTTGGAAAAGCATTACTAATTAAAAATGAACTATCTGGTGCTAAATGAATATCAAATATTAATCCGCCAGTGCCCCAGCCACGACCAGATAATCCAATAGGTTGTTTAGAGTTTAAGAATCCTGTTGGAAGATTAATACAAAAACTATTACCTCTGAATTGTCGTCCTGCAGCCTCAGAACCATTAACATTATTTACAAACTGCATATCATTAGCATTTAAATTGTTCATAGTATTTGCTGTAACACTTAGGTGTCCATTTGCTTCTTGTTTAGAAGATATAGCTGGTAAATAACTTGCTAAATAACGACCATAATGTCTGACGTGTTCAATAACATTTTTATTTTTTTGTGAAGAAATTACTATTTGGTCTAAAATACCATAAGTAGATAATTTAGGGGATACTGATAAATCTTCACCTTCTGAAGCAATATCTCCGTGATTACCATTAGGAGTTTTATAAATTGAAATATTACCAACTAAACGCACAGAAGATCCGATTAAATATCTATCTTGTTCTCCTAGAATAAATGATATTACAGGGTTACCGTCTTTATAAGAAATCAAACCATTTGAGGTATGATTACTTGGAAAAAGTTGTAGATAATTATTAGAACCAGAAAGATTATTAGACATATTTTAATATATTAAATGATTTTAAAAAAAAAATAAAAATAAATCATAATTTTAAACCATAACTTGAACAGAATTACCAGAGATTTGGATACTGCGAATATGGAACACATACGATAACCATAGTTTATTTTTAGCAGGTGCTGTAGATTCTTCATAATTTACTTGTAATGAAAAATCTTTATTTCTTGCGTCGTATACAGCGTCCCCTAGTGCGAGAGCACGGCCAATAATAAAATTACTTGTCATTTTATTATAAGAATGGCCAGTAATTCCAGCTTGAGATAATGCTTTATCAGTTTCAATAGTCCATTGTGCGTCTATAGATTTAGTAGTTGCCATTTTTTTAAGAGATACCTGGCGATTTGGCTGTAGGCGTCCGTCGTATAACCATTGATAACTAGATACTTCGTCAATGATACCTTCTAGACCTGGACGATTAGAACGAAGATAAAAATCAGGTGTAGTGCGTTTATCAGTTGGTTCTTTTCTAATTACATAAGTTTTAGAAGCATTTAATACTTCTTTAGTAGTATATACTGTAGCGTCTGTAGGAACACATAGGATAGATTTACAACGAGCATTATTAATAGGAAGTCTAATATTAGCAATTCTATCAGAAGCAAGTTGAGAATATTTATAAGTAGTTACTGACATAAAATCGTAGTTGATTGTGCCTCCTTCTTTCATTTTCTTCATCATTGAACTTTCATATGCCGATCCTGGCATTACTTCCTCTACTATTAAATTAACGTCTGATACTTCATATGTTACTTCATAAGACGTTGCGTCTGATACAGATTTACTAAATACTAAAATACTTTCACTTGCACTGTCCATACCCTTGCCGTCTACTTCAACAGAAGCATTTAATTCTATTTGAACAAAATTACCACTATTCGTAATAGTTTTAATTACTGGTTCGTGTGAAGCATTTTTAAACGCTACTATAGAAGCATTACCCGTAACATATCTTTCAAATCCTAACTTTTCACCAACAACAAATGGACATTGTTGAGCACTCGTGGCGCAAGAGTTTTCTTGTTTTACTCTAAACGAACTAAAAGAAGCATTAGGTTTAACTGAAGCATTAGCACCAGCAATATTTTTTGCGTCCATAAATACAGGATTTAATGTTAATCTACGCATTTCAAGTACGCTATCAAGCTGTCTAAATACTCTTGAATTATCTTCTAGTAAAATAGTAACAGTAATACCACCTAGAAGCATATTAGGGAATATTTTATCATTAGATAAAATACCTGTATGAAGTGGCATAACAACTTTTGCTTTTATAAAATTATCAGCAGTCCAAGAAGCACTATATGGGGCACCTTCTGTAACTTGTGAATATTGTGAATTATAATAATCATTAGCAATACTTACTCCAGCACCTTGAGTTCCACGAGTTTCAATCATATGTGTGCTTGAACCTTCTGTCATTGCTCGTTTATTTTTTAAACTTTTATTAGTTTGATAATCATATTTAACACTTACCATTGTGTTATAATTATCAATTTCTTCAAGTAAAACACCATTACTGTCGTGAATCCGAACAGAACGACATAGGGATTGAAAACCTGTTTCTGCGTCTAAAAATAGACGAGTAGGACAAGGTAAATTATCAATACCACTGGCCGAATATGTAGGTGGTTTAATTAATACATTCGCTTCTAATACAGTATTAGCAGGATTAAAAAACTTTAATGTTGGGTCAATTCTAATTCTTATTTCTTGATTAGCAATATAATTTGTTCCATTCTCTGCTGGAATACGAAGAGATTTTTGAACAATTGGTATTTTATCTGAGGCTACCCAATACGACATTTATTAAATAAAAGTTAAAAAATAAATAATTAAAAAAAAAATTAAAGTTTTAATTCATTTATATCTTTTTTTTCAAAATAGTTATCTAGATTTTTGTTTTCTTTAGAATTATAATTATAAATTAAAATATCTTTTTGTTGTAAAATATTATATAATAAAAATATATTTCTAAGATCTTGCCAACTTTTTTTATGAACTCTATCTACATTAGGTTTATTATAAATATCTCCTTTTTGTTGATATTCATTAAAATAATAATTAGGATTATCTTTAGGTGTTTCAATTATTTTTAATTTTCCATTTTCTATTTCTATACATTCTGGGATAAACTCTACATATTCACAATCCATACCTAATAGATTAACTTTATCAAAACCTAAAATATATCCATATAAGCTAGCACAAGTTCCTGTGCAATAATCTACTAAATATCTAAACGGGTTATTTTCAGATAACATTAGATTTTGATATGGAACTACATTTTTATATTCTTTTATTTTTTCACCTATATCTGAATGAAATAATGAACCACATATTAAAAAACTTTTACATTTATTTGATTCAATCATTTCTAATATTTTATGTCTGTGGTGATTACATACTACTTTATCAACACATACATAATGTGTTGGATATATTCCTGATTTATCCCAATGTCTAAAACCTAAACATAATCCTATCCATTCTTTATTTACAAGAAAATTAAAATCAAAATCTTTTAAACTCTTTCCATTCCCGACTACGAATATTTTTGTCATTTATAATATTTAAAGTATTCTTTTTAAATACTAATAAAATGTATTTTTATTTTTTAAAATTATATAGAAAATGTTTAAAAAATCAATTAGAAGATTTTACTAGAGCACCTGAAGAAGCAGTATCTTCAAATGAAGCTGTTGGTGTTTGAGGAACTGTTTGTTTTTTTAATGCTGTTAAATCTGCTTGTTGTTTTCCCGCACTCTGTGCTTCTCCTATCACGTCTGAAACACCTGATACAGCACCAGCTAAACCGCCTAATAAATTAAGTGCTACACCCACAGGGGCACCTACACCTGTTAAATCTAATGCAGTGCCTACTGCTTCTAAACCACCTGAAACCATACCAGCAACATTTGAAACTCTTTCTGCTGTATTATCTCCTACAATTTTACCTGCTGAAAGATCCTCAAATGTATCAGCTAAACCCATACCTACTGATAATCCAGTTGAAGCTATACCTAATTTACCAATACTACTTGCTTTTTCACCAATAGAAACACCTTTAGTAACATTTTCACTTAAAAATGTTCCTGCGTCTTTAAATAAACTTGTTTCACCTCTAAAACCTTTTATTGCTGTTTCTTCTGGATATAAAATATCTTCAGTTGTATTTAATATTGCTTGACCTATTTGTGGAGTTGATTTTACAACTTTACCAACTGCTTGAAAATCTTTACCTTTACTTGCTACTTGTCCACCGATAGTTTCAGCAATAGTTTCAGTTTCTTTTTCGGGTGTAGCACTTGCTTCAATAGATTTTCCTGCCTGTGTTATATCTTCTTGGTGTTGTTTTACCATAGCAGCATTAGACATTCGGATTTGTTTATTTAAACTACTTATAGCTTCATTATGTTGATTACCCATTGATAAAACATTGTCAAATCCATATGCTTCCATTTTTAAATATATAATATTTTATTTTTTTTTATTTTTTAAATGTTTCTGCCATAAATCTTTATCTGCTGTTTGTCTAGTAGTTCCTCCAACCGCAAAACTATATACTCTTGCCATTGCCCATTGAGGTGCTGACATTTTTTGTCCTCCTCCACCCTTAACACCTCTAACATTCCTTACGCTACCTGGATTACTGCGGTGTGCTCCTAAGCCCCTATCATATACTTTATCTAAAATACTCATTGAAATACCTGTTAATTTATTTATATCTTTTTTTGAATTAGGTTTATTTAAAGGTTGATTATATCTTTTGTTAAACTTCTGTTTGTTCGTGCTCATTTAAATTATTTAATAATTTATTTTCATTTTCTTTTTTGATTTTTTGACAATAAATAGTTTGTTTGTGTCTGGCAATGTGAGTTTTTGAAGTAAGTTTACCACATATATCACATTTAATTGGTTTATTATTTTTTTCCCTTTGTTCTTTTACTTTTTCAGGATATTTTAATCTATATTGTTCTGTTCTTAATCTGTTATATTCTTTATGGTCAATTATTTTACATTTAACATTTACACATTCATTATTTTGAATATAATATTTTTCTCTTTTATACATTTCTTCAATACTATTACATTTTTCAATTGTTTCTATTTTTGGATTTATAAAATCTTTACAGGCACATTTATAATGTCCTCTTGCTTTTCTATATTTAGGTGTATTTTTAGTTGCTCCATAATATACTTTATTTGTTTCTGAACAAGTTAATTTATAAATAAACATTTTTATATAATATCAATATAGTTTTATTTTTAAATATTAATGGTGAGTAATTTAATTGGACTAAACAATAAATGGTATCGCATTTCTCCGAACTAATGATTTTTAGGTGTTTTAATTAAAAAAAATATATTGTATAAAAATAAAAATAAATATATAAAATTATTCATAAACTTTTAAAATATCTTAAATATTTAAGTTTCGGAGATATGCGTTACTTTTAATTTGCCCAAGATACATTAGGATTTTGCCATAGTTTAACACTCCAATAATTTGGACTTTCTTTATTTAAATATGTTAGTCTGCCTTGTTTATCCCTGATACCTTTTGCTCTAGCTAAATATGATTTCCTACGCGTAGGATCCTTGTGTTGTCTAAAATCTTGCATTGTGCTATCACCAAAATGTATTAATTTATAACCTTTTGAATTATCTGTTTTCACATATACTGAAAACTTCTTACCTTTTTTTGAACTTTTAAATGGTTTATTTAAAGCTGGTTTTTTATCCATATATTTAATTAAAGATTTTTTTTATATTAGTATTATAAATAATGACAACTTTAGAATTAAGAAGTATTCATTCAACATTTACTAAAAAAGATTTAACTAAAATTATAGAAAAACATAAATTAAATATTAATATTAATTTAAATAGAAATAATATTTGTAAAGAATTAGTAAAATATGTAAAAGAATATAATTTAGAATATTTATTTGAAGAAAACCAATTTAAAAAATTAAGTATTAAAGAAAAAGATAATGTTATTTTAATTGCTAAAAAAATTAAATCATTTGTTAAGTGTGGTTTAGATACTAATAAAAACTTATATTCTGATTTGGATAACGCAATTTCAGACGCAATATACATTGGACAGTATGGTGAGATTTCTTCAGTTAGAAAAGCAGTTTATAATTTTAATAAAGCGTTAAATATTGAAATACCTATGATTATTCCAGATAATGTTAAAAAAATGTTAGAAGAAAAAGAACAAATAAAAAAAGATAGTGTGCCTACATTACAAGTTAAAACTGGGAAGTTTTGGGTGACATTTTAACCCTTATAATTATTGAAATAGGCTGATAATAATACATTAATACTAGTGCCCCGATCCTGCCCTAGCTTTTTTAATTTTTCAAATGCTTCTGGATTTTTATTTATTTCTTCAATTGCTAATTTATTTATTGAACTCGTCCCTAAAGGTGCTCCGAGTTCCTTTTCAGTTATTCTATTTATTTTTTTAGATAAACTTTTTGTATTCATTTGATTTCCATTAGAATCCTTAAACACAATATTATCTGTCATTTTTTCATAATGTTTTTCAAATATTTTTTTTATTAATTTATCGTCTAATTTTGTTTTAATTATTCCATATTTTTTATCAGTTTTATATATTCCTCTGCTTATAAATAATGGTTTATTTACTTTTACAACAATAAAATTATCTTTTAATTCTTCTTCATTTAATTTTTTATAATCTTTTTCTTGAATTGTTTTTAATGTTGCTATTTCATTTCTAAATAAATATTTAGTTATTAATGCTAACATTAATGCAGTTTCATATTTTTCTTCATTATTTAATTTTATTACAAAATCTGCTAATGCTTTAAAACCAATATCTAATTTCTTTTTTGTTTTTTCTGATATTTCATTACTATCATATGCTTGTTTTTGTTTAATATTTAATTGATATAATTTTTGGCCATATATATCTGTATATTTTAATATTTCTTGTTGAGTAAATAATTTATCTTCTTTTTCTAATTGACTTTTAAATAATGTATGTATAGCTGTATAAAAGTTGCGTTGAGTTGATATTGCTAAAGTATTTATTAATGTATCTATATTTTCTTCTTCAGTAAAAATATTTAAATCTTTTATTTCTTCTAATTCTTGGAATCCTGTATATTTATTATAAATATTAAATATATCTTTTACATATTTATTTAAACTATTATCTGTTAAATTAGGTTTAATATTTTTAATATCTTGTTTTAATTGTTCTTTTGTTAAACTCATTTTATTATATTTTATATATTGTTATATTTTTAAATACTTGACGAAAAATAATAATTTCAAATTTATTTTTTAAACTGCTTCACCTTTTTTTAATAAGTTCTTTTTATTTTTTTTAATTGTTACTTTGCCTTTAGCAACTGCTTCGTCAAGCATTTCCTGTTGTTGAAACTTAGATTTAGTTAATTTCATACCTGGTTTAAGTGTTACTTTTGCTTGAACTACTGGTCTTTTCTTAGCACCTACAGTAATAATACCTTTTTCAGTATCACTAATAAAATCATAAAATGTGCCTCCTTTTCTTAACATTCCTACTACTGTTGTAGCAGATTTATATTTATCAAATCTTTCACCTGCTTTACCTTTTTTCTTAGCGTCTTTTTTAAAACTAATAGGTCTATTATCTGTTACATATCCTAAAAACATTTTATTTTTTTCAGTTCTAGCAGGTGGCAATGTTTTCAATACTTCAGGGGGTATTCCTTTAGGCACTGCTAATTCAAGTTTTTGTGTTTTAGTAAGAGGAGGTGTTGCAGGTCTTTTTTTTACAGGTGTAGTAGTCCTAACAGGTCTTTTTTGTTGTGCTGTTCTTTTAGGTGTTGTAGGACGAACTAAAGCAGGAGCAGGTTTTTTAGGGGGTGTTTTAGCTCTAGGCATTTTATTATTAGAAATATTTTTTTTAGTTGATTTTTTATTTTTTCCGTTATTTTTCTGCGCGTCAGAATTACAAGTTGTATATTCACTTCCGTCTTTGCGTTGTCTGTTATAACATTTCAAAGCCATATTTTTATTTAATAAAATATTTTATTTTCATTTATTAAATAAATGCCTCAAGGATCTGGATATGGTAGCAAACCAATGAAAAAAAAACCAATGAAAAAACGTAAACCAGCTCCTCCTGGATTCCATTATATGCCTAATGGTAAATTAATGAAAAACTCTGATATGAAAAAAAAGAAGAAGAAATAATTATATTTTAGATTTATTATTTTCTTGTAATATTTGTCCTACAATATTAAATCTATTTTGTGGTATTGCTTTAGTTATTTTATAAATTACAGCACTACTATCGTCCACACTTGCTAATGTTTGGTCTGGATTATGAATTGAGGTTATAATACTTGTTAAAGTTTTAGATTTAGTAAATACAAACTCTAAATCTGGTGAAGTATTAACAAAGAAGTCCCCATAATCGTTACTCTTAGGCACAACAGCTATAACTGGGTATATTTCACCACTGTCCGCACCACCTATATAATCTGCGTTATCTAATAAATCAGTTCTTATACAAAAATAAGGATTAATTAATTTTCTAGGTAAATTAGGTGCTGATAGTTTAACTGAATGGGCACTTTCAGTTATAGCTGGATATTGTTGAAACTTTAATGTTTGTCTAAAATAATCATTTTGATTTCCTCCTGTATTGGTAGCATTAAAAGACATTGTTAATGGCAACTGTAATGAATACATACCTGCTCCAAATATATTAGTTACAAAATCCATTGTAGCTAACTGACCTACTTCAGCATTAGTTAAAGCATAAGGTAAATTATTTTTATTATTATTACCTATTCTTGAAGTTATATCATTTTCAAAGGATCTTGAAGCATTAAATTGTTCATAAATAAAACCTAATACACCCCATAAACCATTTTCAAAAG
>VMHT01220165.1_pt1 | contig 11647 bp, 19 predicted proteins | sample 4693611 | NCBI WGS metagenome assembly VMHT01 (sample SAMN12280063, study PRJNA550983) | marine metagenome | isolation source: seawater sampled from same location over 5 years 0.02-0.2 micron viral filtrate | place: USA: collected off the coast of southern California halfway between the port... ...
AGGGTTATGTAGGGTTAGAATGGTGGCACACCATCAAGGGTGGCCCACACCATGGCGGTCGGTGTCGGAAAGATTTTTCTGAAAAAATTTTCTTCGGTCGCATAGCACACAAACCCTATGGTGGTAAAACTGGTAGGGCAATGATAAAATACCCCCTATATAAAAAAAATAACAGCAGGAAAAACACCCTCACATACCCAGGTTTGACAACCGTGTCGTTACACCGTATAATAAACCCATGAGATACTACTACGTGATGTTCCAGAGAGGCGCAGTTGTGCATCGTGCCTATGTGCGATTGGACTCGGAATCAGCGGACATACTGCACGATCACTTGGAGGCCACCAGCACAGTCTGTCAGGTTTGCCCCGTGCCCAAGTCAGATGTTGACCCGGAGATACTCATAGATTAACTGATATATACTAGTATGCGTTCAGTATACTTTTGGATCATGGTGATAGCAATCTCGGCCTATTTGGGCATCTACGTATGGTAGTGGAAGCGATCATAATCACCTACTACGTCGTGGCAATACCACTTGGAATATGGGCATTGAGATAATGGACATAGTGTGGATCATAGCGGGCATATTCATTTCAGCGATAGCGATCTCACTCATACTGGGCAAACTACATGGGACACTGATCATATGAAAACAGTCATACTGATCATACTATTCTTCACACTTCCTGGTGTCGTCATGGGCATAGTTTCCAGTTACAGGGCGGGTCAAAAACCCCACGAGGATGTGTACCGGTGGTTGCAAAAATTTACACGCAGGAAAAAATAACGGTAGCAATACCACCTGCCATATCATATAATTACACAGTAACGATTACATGGCATCTACAGGATCCGTGAAGCGAGAGGGGATCGGGTCCTGGCGCCATTGTGCATGGCACCTATGCATAATCAACACTAGAGTTTTGACCTGCAACATGCTAAATTAATGTAAAACAAAGGAACACACATGATCCCATACACAGACGAAGAAATGGAATACCTGAACACAGGCAGGTACAGGAAGAGCAACCTCAACCCCCAACGCAGGGTGAAACAGGAAGATCCCAAGCAGTGGTCAAGAGCCTGGGGCATACGCACAACCATAGAAGTGGACGGCAAGGAATACATAGTGCCGATACAGTTGTAATGTCAGACAAGAGATACAACACCATAGAGAGACACGCGGTGGACTGCTGGGTGTTCATAGCATTCTTCGTGGGCATGGCCATATTCGCACACCTGTAATAATACCACTTTTCAGTGGTTGACCCCTTTGACATTATAGTGTATTATAATGACATATGCCACTTACACCAATAGTGATAGAACAGACATCCAAGGGCGAGAGATCCTACGATATTTTCAGTAGGCTCCTGAAGGACAGGATAATCATGTTGGAAGGACCGATAGAGGAACACACCGCATCTGTGCTGTGTGCTCAACTGTTATTCTTGGAATCACAAGATGCCGCGAAGGATATCACGCTTTATATCAATTCGCCAGGCGGACTGGTAACGGCAGGCATGGCGATATACGACACCATGCAGTATGTGAGATCAGACATACAGACGATAGTGGTGGGCCAAGCATGTTCCATGGGCTCACTCCTAGCAAGTGCGGGTACCAAGGGCAAGAGATTCATGCTACCACACGCAAGGCACATGATACACCAACCACTGGGTGGAGCAAGTGGACAGGCCACTGATGTGGAGATCAGGGCAAACGAACTGTTGAGATGGAAGAAGGAACTCACAGAGATATACGAGAAGACCACAGGACAACCTCTACAGAAATTGAAAGACGACATGGAGAGAGACAAGTTCATGAACGCCGAAGAGGCGGTCGCATATGGACTGGTCGACAAAATAGTAACCAGCAGGGACGAAGACGACAAGGAGTAACATGACAGACGACAGATCAGAAGACAAGAGCTACGAGAACGAATCCACGAGGGACACCACACCGATGGTGCAGATAACACTGAAGGAGTACGACAAGCTCAAGGAAAAGACCAAATACATCACCGACAGGGATCTGATCGGTTGTATCGACAAGATAGAAGAGCTGGTCAGGGCACTGAGAAAACACATAGTCAGGACCGACATCGATAATTAACAGTATGTTTTACATCTGGCACACACTAATAATAGCCACGTTCATAGCAGTGGCATATCACATGGGATACCAACATGGCGGCAAAAAAGCCAAAGTCAAAAAAACCATACGTAAAGGTTAGACTGGTACCCGAGGATTCCAAGATGAAGGATCACGGGTTCTACTACTACGCCATGAAACCCGGCAAGGGCGAGAAGCAGAACCAGAAACTGCGACTGCGTAAGTATGACCCCATCACCAGGAAACACATATGGTGGGTCGAGAAGAAACTGCCACCACATTCTAAATAACATAGATCCCAACACCGTAAATATCCACGGATGAAATTCATTGTAAGCGACAGCACAAAACTACCCAACAGGTTCGGCAAGTGGTTCTTCTGGCACGACAGCGACATCAAGGTACACGAGGACAGGGAAACACTGACGTTGTACCATGGCTATGCCATAGACCCGGATCGCACACTGGAGGACTGCATAGCAGAAGGGGAACTACCAACGGACCTGAACGGCAACTTCTCGATAGTGAGACTGAGGAAGAACTCGCTGACCGCTTCGGTGGATCACTTTTCGCAGAACAGGATCTATTACAGGGAGACCCCGGACGGGTTCTCACTCACCAACAGGATGTACCTGTTCCCATTCCGGAACAAAGACATAGACTGGACCAAGATCAACAGATACCAAGATCTGGCAAAGGAGAAAGATCCACAGTACACCTGGTATGATTTCGAGAAACTGTTCAGGGAGCGTGGAGGCATAGAGCAACAGCCTACGCCAAAGGATCTGACGTCGATGGGTTACAGGCACTACTCCCTGGACTCCAGCACCTGTTGGAAGAACACGCACAACCTAGTGGCCGGATGCGTACTGCACTACGGCGACAAACTTAGATTGACGCACACGTCACAGCACGACAGATTGGTCAAGGAAGGATTCAACTCCAGGGACAAGCAGTTCAAGACAGCGGGTCACCTACGAGACCACATACACCAATGCCTCGAGTCACACTCCAACATAATAAAAGCCAGATACAAGACAATAGTTTGTAGCATATCAGAAGGCATAGACAGCCAGACATACGATGCATACTTCCCCGATGCGAGGAAGATAACCCACACAATGAAGTATCCGGAACAGCAACAGTTCAAGGGCTCGGACATACAGACATCAGCGGACCCAACATTCAAACGAGAGTACCTGAGACAGTATGGAAGCAACATGATACGTGAAGATGTTTTCCGCACCGAGGAGGCACCGCAGATAGCAGAAAGGTGGAGCAACGACACAGAACTTAAACATTGGGACTGCCTACCTACCTACCACCAGATAATGGAGAAGGACAAGGACATGGACATATTTGTGTTCGGGCAACAGGCAGACGAGATGTTCATGCACAACGCAGTGTTCTATCTCACTTATGTCAAGGGCACACTGCGAGATTCTGGACTGACCATTGAACAGCAGTTCGAGAAGTACAAGGAACATGTGGCGGACCTTAAAGGACGCTACGCATCCAAGGAGGTCTTGTACGGTGAGAACTTCTGGGAGTACAGACATGAGTACAGCATTGAGAGTCTAGAAAAATACAAGGAGGCCGACGCATACTTTGATAGATGGCAAGACTGGTTTGCATACGAATGTATGCCTACCTACTATTGCAGGGAGATATCCCACGTCAGCGATAAACCATGCACTTCCATGTATGCGGACACCAGAATGTATCATGCAGTCAGAAACACCACACATGAAGTACTGCTGGAGAACATGAGTGACGCAATGACCCAGAAACAGATACTCAAAGATAAATTTGGTAGGGAGTTCAAGACACCGTTCAAGAACGGAACCTACTTCAACACCACACCATTGGTCAAGTCCTTTGTAGAGAAGTCATTGGGTTACTGCCTGCAGGATCATCTAGAACAAATCTACGTAGACCAATGGTCAGAAGCAACAGCGGGAAGGATAAAATAATGGACGCAAAAGCAAAACAACAAGAACACTTCAGGAATTTCCCCACAACACCTGAGGCCACACAACAATACTATGATCAACACTGGGGACCTGGCAAGTTGTATGACAAGGACATGCAGGACTGGCAATACTCCACACCGGAAGAAGGTGCGGCATTGTTGTCGGAGTATGTGCCAGACAAGTCGGCACCCATCCTCGATGCAGGGTGCGGAACAGGTCTAGTGGGAACAGCATTAAAGAATCTAGGATACAGCAACATAGTAGGAGCAGACTTTTCTAAATCAATGCTTGATGGTTGCCCTGAGAACACATACAAGGAACTGAAATTCTGTGACCTAAACAAGGATCTACCTTTTGACCCGAGAAGTTTCTCAGCAGTGATAAGCATTGGAACTTTTACATTCGGACACCTAGATCTAGACACACTGGATAGATTCTGTTCTGTTGCGAAACAAGGTGCGCCAGTCATTGGCACTTGCAATGTACTACAATGGAAAGAAATACCCATACAGAAGAAGTTGTTCGAGTTAGACAGCACCGGAGTGTGGGATCTACGCAAGTTACAGAAAAGCAATTACCTACCCGGTATTGACCTAGAAGCATGGATGTGGGCTGGACTGGTAAAATAATTTTCAAGTGGTAAAACACCTATAAGTAGAATATACAGGAGCGACATGAACAACAAACTGATTTATCAAACAGTGGCATATGCGCCAGACAATCAGAACCCAACCGAAGATCATATTCTACAGGCAACATTCAATGCACTGAGGACACCCTCCACACAGAAATTTCATATGAGGATGTGGTTCCCACACAGAGCGGGACTGACCAACAAGGTATGGAAGTGGGTAAGAGACAATACGCACTTCAACATGAATCTTGGCATGATGCAAAACTGTAAACATATCGCGATGTGGGTAATGGTACCAGAGTCCAAAGAAGTACATGAAGCAAACAAAGATGCAATGGACAAACCTTTACCGGATTCGTGTTTTGTAAATGAACAAGGCGAGTGTGATTGGTGGAGTGACCGAGCACAGATGGAAAGAAGCAAACGTTCGATTAATTTAGATTACTATCAATTCATATACACACAAGGATATGAATACGCCAGAAGCATGAGAGAAATGGACTATGATGTTGGCTTCGCTGGTTGTATATCAACCAAGCCGAATAGTTTCAATCGCACATTCGGAGAACACTTCAAAGGTCAAGTGGTTATACCAATAATGATGGTGTATGCAGGAACCAAAGGAAAAATAATACAACACACACCCACTAGAGACAACATAAAGAAAGAAGACCTCGGTGGCGAAATAGTAGGACTACCTAATTTCAAAGTAGAACCTTTTGATAGAATATCTCCAACAGTTACACTTACACAGTTGCCGCACTTTAAAAAAATTGACAATGAATTAATAAGATTGAGTCGTGACGAAGTCCTGCAATCCGGTGTGTGCAAACATAACGTTGGCACCAAACAAAATATTTTAGATTAGCCGTTACTTTAGATAAGGACCTTTTTGTCCACTAGGTCTGTTGAGAACTTTCTTCTTGATGTATCTCTTGTTGCCTAATTTATAGACAGTGGGTTTAGGTGGCTCATAGGAATCAAAAGTAAACTTCTTGTATCTCTCGAACCATCGTCTGATATGTCTGAACATGCTAAACCCTCCATCATTAAATTACTTTTTCCAGAATTTAAGTTTCTTACTTGCAGATGCTAGGTCTTCGAACTTTTCGTTCACATACCATCCTGCGGCAAAACCGATAATTAATCCAATTGTTAAAAACATATATTTTCTCCTTTGGTAAGCGTATTTATTTCTTTTATTCCAGGTTAAAATATACTATAATTAAATGTATGAAAACAATTATATCAATCTTCGTAGCATTACTTCTGACAGGATGTGCTGTGCCATCGAATCCAAGCCTTAGTTTTGGAAAGAAATGTCATGTTGAAAACGACAACATAACTTATTCTTACGTGTGGTTATTTGACAGCCAAACCGGTTTACAAGCCACAGAAGCACAATGCATACATTTGCCTAAGTAGCAGAATGTATAAAATCCTTATCTTGGCCTATTTGATAGGTCAAGACCCTACGACCACCATGACCACATTCGAGATGGAGAAAAAATTTGGATCCATGGAAGAATGTAAAAAGGAGTTACTGACGAAACACCCTACACGAGGCACGTATGATGTTATGTGGGAATTCATAGAGGACGGTGGTTTCAAATACGATTGGCTTGCGGCAGGATGCAAGAACGACGAAACAGGTGAAGAATTTGTTCTAGAACCTTCCTATCCAAAAGGCAAACCAGACGAACTTATGGGACTTGAAATTATTCCTGGACTTCGGACTTGATATCTTTCTGTTCTTTACTTTTCTTTTGACAAGGAGCAGGATCAAACATACATCCTAACACATTTACGATAGCATCTAGTTTACCGATAGTTTCTATGGTTGTCGGTTGTTTTGGGTGGTCATGCTCCACCTGTGGCTTGGCACATCCTGCCAGTCCAAGTCCAATTAAAATTAGAACCAACGATATAATTATTTTTCTTTCCATGTCTTTGCTCACAGTAATATTTACTACCGGTCGTTGTATGTATCTAACGTGTGTTTATGATTGGGATTTCTGAAAGCCTTCTGCAATCTTTCCGGCATTGGTACCTGACTTGATCACATACTTCTGTGTTCCACTTGCACCAGTCTCAACTTCCTTACGTAGGTGTCTTTGCAGTTGCTTCTCTTTTGCTTCACGCATTTGTTTTGCGTGATATGTTTGTAATAGTTTTGTGTCTCTCATAATATTATTATACAAATTATTTATGTGTTGTCAACATACCAGATATGCGTATAGAACATATAGGTGTTTAAATGCCTTTAAGTGCATACATATAGCCAGATGTACAACTTATCCTGTAATGCTTTTACCATGCGTGTGTGTGCTTCTGTGTGCGTTTAAACGGTAGACTAAAGCGGGTTTATCGTGTAATATAATTACGTAGATGCCGCTTTAGCTCAGTTGGTAGAGCAACTGATTTGTAATCAGTAGGTCCGCGGTTCGAATCCGTGAAGCGGCACCACTTTAACCAAATTTGCTATTATTACCATTTACACCAAACAAGTCAATGGTCTTGGAACTTTTGGTTGGTTTGGGGGTGTAGCTCAGTTGGTTAGAGCGATCGCCTGTCACGCGATAGGTCGAGGGTTCGAGTCCCTTCACTCCCGCCACGTGGTCCCTTCGTCTATCGGTTAGGACAGCGGGTTTTCATCTCGCAAAGAGGAGTTCGATTCTCCTAGGGACTACCACCAGGCACAATAATTAATTGTGTGAAAAGATTTTATTCAGTGAAGTTGAAAGAAAGACGAGAGCAGGTACCACCATTTGTGGCAAAGCATTTATTAAAGAAAGAATCCCCATTGATCAATTATCTCGCAGAGAACAAGGCACTGAAGTTTGTTCATCGCAAGAAGACGGACACCCTTGACTGTTATGGTGATGAGAAATTCCTCATGGTAGGCAAGTTGAAGTATCCAAACCTATGGGGTCGCAAGACCAGGATGGGATTCATGGAACTGTACATCAACATGAGGATACAACAGCAGATGAGTTTGTCAAAAGGAAGTTCGTAATGAAATACGGACACTATTCAGACAACGACCTAAAAACATTTGAACAATGGCCGTTTAGATGCCCTAGTTGGGATCCTATGCCGGATGGCAAGAAGAATGTCGTGATACTTGGTTGCAGTCATACTTGGGGGGTAGGACTGGATCCACATGAAACATGGGCACACATTGTCAGCAAACATAACACCAAACAGTTACGTTACTGGAATCTAGGACAACCGGGAGCCAGTCCCGAAGCATGTGTTCGGATTTTGTATTCATGTGAGAAAGTTATAAATCCCAAAATTATAATTGTGTGCTGGCCTGAGATAAGTCGCAGAGAAAGACTTACAAATTCACGGGCGTTGAATCTTCAGGGCACAGATAAAAAATTGAGATATGAGGATAATGAAACAGACGTGAACAACTTCCTCAAGAGTGTGTTCTTCCTGGAGAAGTACGCAGAGAAGAATCATTGTGAGACCTTCCATTGCTTTGCTGATTCGTATATGGATTTCCGAGATAAAAACCTGAAACCTCGTTTGTTGGAGACCCACACTTTGAAAAACTGTTGGCCATACTGGGACAAGTTTAACGCTAGGGAGCGTCATGAGCCAAGTCGTGCCAGGGACGGTATACACTGGGGCATAGACAATCACAAGAGATTTGCGGCATTGTTCCTGGAGAGGTTCGGTGGAAAATTAAAGTAAGGTCAGCTCGACCGACTGTGCCACCTTGTTATTTTTTTCAAATATCTCATACAGATCACCAACACAATCCTCATAGCCTTTAAAGTTTCCGATGGGCAGATATGATCCACTGGGAGACTTGCCCCTTTGTTCCATCCACTTGATGTAATTCTCAGGATAGGGAGCGGTATGTGGTTTGCGAAGCATGACGTCAAAGGTGTATGGCAATGAACTGAAGTTGTCAATGTGTGCCACCTCGTCCTGGGTATGCCAGGCCTCCCAGTCGCTACGTCCCAGTCCCCAGTACTCCAAGCGTAGGTGGCTCATTCCGTGATGCAAGAACTTCTCCGGTTCGGGCAGTCCCGGTATAATGTTCTTGAACAGTCCGTTGCTGTCGATCTCCTCGTATCTTATATGGCAACCGCCTTCTATCTTGTGGAAGCAGTCATTGATGTCATAGAACATTGGCAATAGGTCTCCACCCATCTTATGTAGAATACTGTTGAGATTCTTGTTTTGCATTTGCACAGTGGCCCAGTCCCTGTGTACCCTGTTCAGGAATTTCTGTTCAAGCCGGAACTCACCGTAGTCGAATATGTCGATGTTGAAACGCTTCTTCAATTCAGCGTTGATCTCGGGTAAACTTTCTTTCAGTCTGTCTATAGAATCGTAGGGGAAGAAATCCTCCTTGACAGTGAACTTGTTGCTAGGCAGACTGTCCAACCAATGTTCCAACAGCTCAGGGTTGTGGGAATCGATGTCTAGGCTGTCTCCGGTCTTTGTCCAAATAAATTTCGTCATAGGCCTGCTAACACATACCTCCCCGGCAACTGCCGAACCTCATCTCGCAGGTCCTCGTACCCTGGCAGTGTTGTGAACGTCTGTAGGGAGTAGTCCAGGTCGGTGTTCCAGTCCTGTATCTTGCTGAAGTATATCTCATCCACATCATAGTTATTGGCCAGTTCGGTGAAGGTCTTCAATTCCCGCCAGTTGTCCTGTTGCACGACAACATGGAACCTGAACCAGAACCCGTGTCTCTGTTTTGCTTCCGCCATGCATGAAAGATTCCTCTGTATCTTTTCCCAACTGCCTCCCAACCTCAGTTTCTCGTATGTTTGCTTGGTGGCACCATCTATGCTCACTCCCAGCAGGTCAAGGTTGTCCATAACGTTGGGCATGGAGCCATGGTGTTCCTCGAACATGAGGCCATTGGTCAGTATGCTGTAACGTATGTTGTCCTTGCGAGGGGTGTTGGACATGAAGTGCCTGTAGATGTGCGAGGCGAAGGGATCACCGTCCGATCCTATGTGTACAGTCAGCGGATGTTCCTGTTTCTCCAGCCAACTGTTGATGCGGTCTGCCAGCATGTTCCTTGTGTCGAACTCCTTGCCCGACTTGTGGAATATCAGCGAGTTACGACAACTGGGACAACGCAGGTTGCAGGAGTCGTCTATGGCCAACCTCAGTTCCTTTATCAGCACCCCGCCCTGTGTGTGTCCCACGGTGTCACTTTGGATGTAGGGGCACTGGTGTTCGTTGCAGTATCTGTAGGTGCCGTCGTCGATGGATTCCGTGAGCTGTCTGTGTGTGTCCGAGCCGATGATCTGTTCCAGGGTCTTCAGCCGCAGGTTTCCAATGCTCTGTGGCAACCACGCGGTGCACTCACAGGCGTAGCAGGATCCCTGCTTGTCTATCAGCAGTGTGTCGAATGGCTTCGGACACCTGCTGGTTATGGCAAGGTTCTTGTCAGTGTCGATGCCGTAGTGTTCAAATAATCTCTTGTTTATCATCTGTCGGGATCAGTGATCATGTCCAAGGTCAGCACCACGTCCTCCGGCACTGTGTTCTTGGGTTTGTCCATTGCCTGTGACTGTTTCTTCTTGCGCCTACGCTGTTCACGTTCCTGTTGCTTCTGCATCTTCTTGGCACCCCTAGTGCTCTTGTAATCGTAGTGTATACCCATAATGCAGTATTTACGGTGCACTGTGGGGAGGATAAACTTTATCAATTCGTACACATTTAGGTTGTATTTTACGATAAATATGCGTACAATCCAGAGCGATCGGCAGTCCTGTGATCGCTATTTTAATCATATACAACAAGGAGAAAACTATATGAAAATCAATAAGAAAACTGTAGGCCTAGGTGTGGCTATAATCATTGCCCTAGGGATACTTTGGAGTGTGTTAAAACCCACTCCGGCCGAGGCACTAGACGTGGACTTCACGATAGGTGCTGAAAGAAAAGTAGAAGCAGAAACTAATGCCATGTACTTGGACTCACACGTTGAGTTATGGAACACAGGCATCAGCGCCACTTCTGGAGTTAACTATGATGTCGACAATGACATGAACGCCACGTTCAATAATTTTGAACTTGACTTCAAAAAGGACATCACAGAGAACTCATCTCTATACGTCAACAACGATTTCGACGTTAACCTAGATCACACAGAAACTGTGATTGGATTCAAATACAACTTCTAAACTGTATTGAAACATGAGGCGGTCTGTTCAAGGACAGGCCGTCTTACGCTTTTTAACGCTTCGCGTTTTTCTCGCAAACGCACACTTTTGGTAATTTACGCTTTACGCCTTCTTGGTAATTGCCCCACGCAACTTTTCCACATCTGTTGGGAAGTATATCTCTTTGAATCTATCATAGATCCACTGGTCTCTATTGAATATGCCCTGACTTCTATTACGCTGTCCAGTGCTGTCCTTTTTAATTTTTTTTATACGTACAGTGATGTCTGATCTGTATTCAAACCTATTGACCGCCTTTGCCAGATCTCCACTCCATTGATCCACGCACCAATGCCAGAACATAGGTCCCCAGAAGTATCCTAGTGCCTGTCTCCACTGTTTGGTCACAACAGGAGTAACATTTTCGTTTAGTCTGCTTTCGCCTCTGCCACAGTACATCGACATACAAAATATTCCGTCTGGGTATTTTTGTTTGGTCTCATCAAACTTTTCATCCCAACCTTGTGTTTCAAAAACAACTTCGTCTCCCGCCAGCATGTAGTAGTCTGCATCAATCGAATCACAGATTTGTTCCCAACTTAAGACTGTGTTTTGGTCTGGTCCAATCTTCCATTGCACACTATCGCCGTGAGCCTGTCCCAAATGTTTTAATGTATCAACATAATTTTGTAGTTCCGGGTCATCGTCGTTGAGATAATATCTGATCACAACATTGTTTGGTCTCATCAAACTTTTCATCCCAACCTTGTGTTTCA
>VMHT01075297.1_pt1 | contig 11645 bp, 17 predicted proteins | sample 4693611 | NCBI WGS metagenome assembly VMHT01 (sample SAMN12280063, study PRJNA550983) | marine metagenome | isolation source: seawater sampled from same location over 5 years 0.02-0.2 micron viral filtrate | place: USA: collected off the coast of southern California halfway between the port... ...
AAAATATTGGTTCAGAAGTATGGACAACTCAAAATGTTGGAAGTGAGGTTTGGTTACAGCAATGATTAAGTTTGGAGAATGGTTGCCTGATCAACCTGATTTAGAAAATGCAGGAGTTACAGTCGCAAAGAATGTGATCCCTGCTATTTCAGGCTATAGACCAATAAATAGTTTTCAGGCTGTATCAAATGCAGGCGATGCTATTTTAAAAGGTATATTTGCCTCAAAAGATAATTCAGGAAATGTTAAATTATTTGCAGGAAATGCGAGTAAATTATATGAATTTAATTCATCAAATTCTAATCTAACAAGTATTGGAAAAGGTGGCGGATATTCATTATCGGAAGATGAGTATTGGAGATTTGTTCAGTTTGGAACAAGTGTCATTGCTTCAGGTGGTATTGGAGAAACTCTTCAAGAATTTACATTGGGAACTGATAGTGCTTTTGCTGATCTAGCAAATGCTCCTAAAGCTGATTTTATAGCTGTAGTCAGGGATCAGGTTTGGATTGCCAATATAGATGAAGGATCAGGAAGAGTTCCTTTTAGGACTAGATGGTCAGGCATTAATGATGCAACCAGTTGGACTGTAGGAACTGATCAAGCAGATTTTCAGGACATTGTGGATGCAGGGGCAATTACTGGATTAGTGGGCGGAGAATATGCAACTATACTTTTAGAAAAAGCTATTTGTATTGCTCAATATGTTGGTACTCCATTAATCTATCAGATTGACAAAGTAGAAACTCAAAGAGGTTGTGCTTATTCAGGATCGGTTGGAAATGTAGGTCGGCTTGTATTTTATTTGGCTGAAGATGGCTTTTATTCATTTGATGGCACAAAAAGCACTCCGATAGGTGCTGAGAAAATAAACAAGTTTTTCTTCAAAGATTTTAACAGTGCTTTTGATTTTAAAATGAGTTGTGCAGTAGATCCAACAAATCAGATTGTTGCATGGTCATATGTATCAAATTCCAATACTTCAGGATCAACTCCTGACAAATTATTGATGTATAATTACGCAGTTGGTAAATGGTCTATAGCTGAAGTTTCAGCAGACTTGATTGCTCCATTTTATACAGCAGGATATACGTTAGAAGGATTGGATGCTTTAAGTTCTACATTAGAAGGTTTGCCTGCTCCCTTAGATAGTAATTTATATAAGGGTGGTAACTTTTTATTTGGCGGAAGTCTATCAAGCAAAATTCATGCTTTTACTGGTCAGCCATTAGATGCAACGATTGAGACAGCAGAATTTGCAGTCAATAAAGGTAAACATTCACTAATAACAAGAACAGTTCCTTATTTTAGAGATGGGGCAGTTACAATGCAAGTTGGGGCAAGAGATCGTCAAGATGATGATGTAGTGTTTTCAACTGCAAACAACTTAACTGATGAGGGATTTGTTCAGCATAGATCTCAGGGTAGATTTCATAGAATAAGAATGAATATATCAGGCTTTTGGGATTTTGCTCAGGGAGTTGATATAGAAGGTCAACCATTAGGTAGAAGATGACAAGAGTTAATAACTATAAGAGGCTATCTCCTTTAGGCGATGAGCCACGAACAATATCAACAGTTGTAAATAATATTTTAGATGGAAAAGTAAATTCCACTGGAGCAATTACATTAACAAATAGTTCGGCAACGACAACATTATCTGATGATCGAATTGGTGCAGATAGTGTAATTATATTTATGCCAACAACCAGTAGTGCTTCTTCTGAAAACATTTATGTTACAGCGAGACAAAAAGGGCAGGCAACATTAAATCATGCAAATGCTACGACCACTAGATCCTTTGAGTACGTCATTTTCGGATGATGCTGATAGGTGTAGAAACTGGATTGTTGATGCTCTTCGGTATGCTCACAATAGCCATACTTATGAACAAGTTATAGAGATCGTCAAAAAGGGAGATGCACAACTTTGGGCATTTCCTGATAGTGCGATTGTAACCGAAATTATTAATTATCCGCAACGCAGAACTCTGCGGTTTTGGCTTGCAGGCGGTAACCTAAAAACACTTTTAGAGGTAGAGCCAAAAATAAGAAAATGGTCTATATTATATAACTGTGAAGCAGTTGAAATCATAGGTCGAAAAGGTTGGGGAAAAGTTTTGAAAAATTACAAACCAACTGCAACTGTTTTTATAAAGGAATACTAATATGTCAAAAGGTGGTGGCGGAGGAAGTTCAGGAACAGTAAATACTCAGGTTGAACCGCCTGAGTATGCAAAGCCATTTTTAGAATATGGTCTAGCACAAGCCAAAGATAGATATACGTCTGAAATGCCTTCATATTATCCGAACTCAACTACAGTCGGATTTTCTCCTGAAAGTGATATGGCATTGGGTATGGTTAGAGATCGAGCCTTAGATCCAAACAGCCTGACAGCTACAAGCCAAAATGTAATTAATCAGAATTTAATGGGAACAAACCCATTAATGAGCATGGCATTTAAGCCTGCTATAGATGCAGTTACATCTCAGTTTGCAAAGTCAGGAAGATATGGATCAGGAGCAAATCAGCAGGCAATGACTTCAGCACTTGCTCCATATGCTTATCAGGCTCAACAAGATGCACTTAAACTTGCTCCATCATATCAGAACTTAGATGCTCAACAATTAGCACAAGTTGGATCTGCAAGAGAAAGCGATGCGATGGCTCAGTTGCAGGACAATATAAATAGATTCAATTATGAGCAGAATATAGATGATCAGAAGCTACAAAACTATATGGGATTAGTTGGTGGTGGAACAGTTGGTTCTCAAACAATTAGTCCAGTATTTAGAAATCAAGGTGCTAGTGCTTTAGGCGGTGCTTTGGGTGGATCTCAATTAGCACAGCTTGCAGGATTTAATCCGATGTATGGGGCAATCGGTGGCGGATTGTTGGGGTTAATGTAATGGATAGACCAATAGATTTAGCATTTATGAATGACATTAATAAAGCTAGAGGCGGAATGTCTTTTAGTCCAAGAGCAACTTATGGTTCTGTTAATCAGGTTGATCCATTAAGAATTACAATAAATCCACTAAGAGAAAATTTATCAACTAAGCCAAACTTAGTTACACCAAATGTTGCAAATCAAAATTCAAATTCTTTTTCAGGTTTGTTAGGAAATAATTTTGCAGATCCTAAAACAATGGGATTGTTAGGTGCTTCTGCCGAACTAATGAAAGCAGGCGGATATTCTGTAGGCAAGCCTGCTCCGACTATGGGAGAGGCATTAGGAAACGCAATGACAACTGGTATGGCAAATTATCTTGCAGTACAGCAGGCACAACAAAAAGCCAATGCCCCTATATCAGTTCCTAAAGATGGTATGTTGATTACAAGAGATGGCAAAGTTTTGATCGATAATAGAAACAAAGGTGGCTTTAGTGGTACTGGCATTACCAATCAAGCATTTAATACATTGTTAGAAGTTGCTCCTAAAATAGCTAATGGCACAGCAACTTCAGCAGACCTTGCTAAGTATAAGTTAGCTTATGGCTACACCGCTAGAGAAAAAAATATACCTATACCAAATGCTCAGGGGGGTGTTGATTATATCAGAGAAGCACCGCAGAGATTAGATGGATTTCCAAATCCTTTTGGAGAAACTGGTAATGAGAAAAAAGTTGTTGGAGAAAAGCCTTCAGCACAAAAATTAAAAATTTTAGAAAATAAACCTAAATTAAATATGATGTTAGGTAATCTTAATAGATATAGATCTAAGTTAAGTGATTTATCTACTTCAACACAAGCAAGTGGTGCAGTTGGTATCCCAACCGCAGAAGCATCTAAAGTTTCAGCTATGGCTGAGAAGCTAAGATTAGATATAAAGAACTTGTATGAGTTAGGTGCGTTGGTTGGTGGTGACTTCCAAATTTTGGACAACTTACTAACAAGTCCAACTTCAAGTCAAGGCATGATGATGGGTAGCAGTGGACTTATTGCACAGCTATCTGAGTTAGAAGAGACACTTGTATCTAAATTAAATTCTTATGGAGTTACTGGCAACATTGGTTCATTTAGTTCGCCTATTAAAGTTAGTTCTGAAGATGCATGGAAGAACGCAACTCCTAATTTATATTATAAATTACCTGATGGGAAAATTGTCTTAAAGGGAAGAAAATAATGGCATGGTATGACAATTTAAAAGATGCAACCGAAGTATCTGGAAATGATACTAAAACTTCTAAATCGGCTAAAGACAGATCGATTGGCGATTATGCTATTGATATGACAAGAGCAGGATTGCAAGGGGTAACTCGTGGATATGGCGATGAAATGGAAGCAGGGGCAAGAGCCTTATATCAGAAATTTGTAGAGGGAAAAGATTTCAGTACTGCTTACAATGAAACTGTTAAAGAAATTAGGGGCGATATAAAGTCATTTAGAGATGACGATCCAGTTAAAGCATATGGATCAGAAATAGGCGGATCTATAGCTGTAAATAGAGGTAGGCAGACTTTACCAAGAATACTAAAAGAAGGGTTTGTTTATGGAACAGGAACTTCTGATGCTGATGCAACAACTGCCGAAGGTTTAGTGGATAGAGGCACAAGCGGAGTAATAGGAAGCACATTAGGTGGAGTTATTAATAAAGTTGCACCAGTAGCCACTCAGGGTGCTAAAGATTTAATCAATAAGGGTGTTGATTTAACTATAGGTCAAGCTACAAGCGGTAAAGGTGGATCTCCTATAGGTAGCGGAATAAAGATGATAGAAGAGGCGATTATGTCTGCTCCTATTATTGGATCTCCTATTAGAAGTGCTTACAAAAGGTCGGTTGAGCAATTAAATAAAGCCTCATATAAACAGATATTAGAGCCATTAAGAAAATATGGAATAGATGAAAATTTAATAAAAAAGAGTGAAGCAGGGCATGAGTTATATAAATCTGCTAAAGGCATTATATCAAATCAATATGATAAATTATTGCCAAAGCTAAAATTCCCAAATCTGAAAGAATTACAAAGTGTTTATGATGATGTTATTTTAAAAGAATTAGACACACTTCCAAAAGATGCACAAAATAAATTTTTAAAAGATATGGATAATAAGTTTTATACAAACTTTGACAAGGATGGTGTTTTAACTGGTAAGGGATTTAAAAACGCACAAATAGAATTAAGAAGTCTTGCAAAAGAATATTTAACGTCAGGAAGTGCTGTTGAAAGAAGTATTGGTGGATCTTATAAAAAAGTTCTAGATGCACTAAATGGAACTTTAAAATCAATTAATCCAAAATATTCTAAGCAATTAGAGGACATAGATTTTTCTTTTAAAATGTTAATACCTCTAGAAAAAGCTACTGTTTCCGCTTCAGCTACAGATGGAGTTTTTAGTCCTTCTCAATTAATGAACGCAGTCAAGTCTAGCGATAAAAGTTTAAGAAAAGGCAATGTAGCTTCAGGAGATGCACTTCTTCAGGATATTGCAGGATTAGGTCAACAGCTTAAAATGACTTTACCAAACTCAGGTACAGCTACTAGAGCAGATATAATGAGATCTATGGGCGGATTAGGCGGAGATGCACTCGCAGTAGGCGGTACATATATGAACCCATTAGTAGGTGGTGCTTTGGCTACTGGAACAATGTTGGGTTACTCAAGACCTTTTAACAAATACTTAAGAAGCGGTGTAACTGATTTAATTGCTCCTGCAATGCAGAGAGGAAGTCCTGCACTTGGCGGTCTTTTGGGCGATAAAATGTCAGCAGGAATAATGAATAGGAGATAGTATGGCAAAAGCAAACATCACACAATACAGTTCTACTGCTTCTAGCAATCAGGATATAAATGACATTAATATCGATGAGAATTGTCCTGCTAGTGGATTGAACAATGCCATTAGAGAGTTGATGGCACATTTGAAAAACGTAGACACTGGCTCTCAGGCACTAACTGCTTTGTCTGTTACTGGTGCTTTGTCGGCTAAAGGTGGTGCAGTCTTTAATGAAGATAGTGCTGATGTAGACTTTCGTGTTGAGTCAAATAATCAAGCTAATATGTTGTTTGTTGATGGTGGGAATGACAGAATTGGTATTGGAACAAATTTACCACAAAAATTACTACATTTAAAAGATGGCGATATTGTTGTAGGTAATGGCACAGCAAGTAATAACGCAGTCATAGGAAGAGTTGGTTTTAGTACTGATGCATCAAACTCTCGTTTTATTGGTATAGAATCTTTTAGAGGTGGCGATTCTGCTAATGGTGATTTAAGATTTCATACTTTTGGTGGTGATGGTGATAATGGTGAACGTATGCGTATTGATACGGCAGGCAATGTTGGTATTTCCAATACAAGTCCTGACAGATTACTTGTAATTAGTGGTGGTGGTAGTGGTGCAGGTATTGATTTAACAAATGCAGGTGGTACTGTTGGTCAACTTAGAATAGGTAAGTCTCATAGTGGTGGTGCAAATGGAGTAATTTTTAAACATTCCAACAGTACAGTTGGCACTATAGATTATGATAATTCTTCAACAGCTTACAATACAAGTTCTGACTACAGATTAAAAGAAAATTTGTCTTATGACTTTAATGCAACAACGAGATTGAAACAACTTAAGCCTGCAAGATTCAATTTTAAGATAGATGCAGACAAAACAGTAGATGGTTTTTTAGCACATGAGGTATCAAGCATTGTGCCTGAAGCTATTAGTGGGGAGAAAGATGCAGTGGATGCAGATGGTAATCCAATCTATCAAGGGATAGACCAAAGCAAACTAGTACCTTTACTCACAAAGGCATTGCAAGAACAGCAAGCTACAATAGAAGCATTGACAGCTAGAATTACAGCATTGGAGAACGCATAATGGCAAAAGATAAAATCACCGAATATGATTCAACAGCAAATAACAACACAGTGGTGGGAGATGTAAATCTTCAAGAATCTTCTATGTTGCCCTCAGACGTTAACAATGCGATTAGGGAAGTTATGTCACATTTAAAAGAGTTCTCAGCAGGAACGTCAGGTGTTGATGTTTTATCTTTTCAGGATAATGACAATTCGCATCAATTAAAGTTTCAAGCACCATCGACAGTATCGACAACAACCACATTCACTCTTCCAAATGGAGATGGATCAAGTGGTCAGGCGATTGTAACAAATGGATCAGGCACATTAAGTTTCAGCAATGCAGGCGGTGGCTCTTTTGTAGGCGAAACTGGTGGCGGACTTGGAGACATTATCAGGGTGCATGAGAATGAATTAAATACCTCAGCAACAGTGGCAACAAATACAAATGGATTATGTGCAGGGGCATTGACAGTGGCTTCAGGAGTTACGTTAACTGTTAATGGCACACTAGTTATTGTTTAGGAGATAGAATGACAGATACACCTGAATTTCAAGGAACACATTTATGGGATCGATTATGTTGGGCAAAAGAAAATCTAGAGCCTTATAGATCAGAATATTGTGTTGTGTGGGAAGATCAAGAAGATCCTGATAATCCTGCAAAGGTAACTCATCCTGATCCTAATTGGATGGCTTGTGCTTTGAAAGGTGGAATATTACCGCCAGTAGAGGTTTATTGGGAATTGAAAAAGGATGAAGAAAAGCCTGACTTCACAAAACACACTAGAGGTTATTTGTTACACAACACAAAACCAATAGAGGCAATGACAGAGAAAGAATGTGTCGAGTATTTAATTATGAAAGATTTACCTCGTCATGTTTGGATGAATTGGGATAAGGCAAATAAACCACGATTAGTTATTTGCAAAAAATCACAATTACCAAAAACAAGAACATGGAGAAATTCATGGAAAATTTCAGAAGAATTAACAATCAACCAACAAGAGGTGGCTTAAATGACTACAAATATTATTGATAAAGATGGTAAATCTATTGATGCCTCAACAGCAACAGTACCATCAGACAGACATTTTAGAAATGCTTGGACTTTAGATGGCAAGGTAATCACTGAAGATCTAACTGAATCAAAAAAGATTTTTCAAGATAAAATCAGAGAAGTTAGAACACCATTACTCGCTGACCAAGATGTAGCTTTTATGAAGGCTTTAGAGGCAGGAGACAGTGATGCACAAACTACTGCTAAGAATACAAAGACAGCTTTGAGAGATGCTCCTGCATCAAGTGCAATTACAAATGCATCAACAATAGCTGAATTAAAATCTGCTTGGGATACAAGTATCTTAGGTGAAAATCCTTATTCATAGGAGAGCAAATTGAGTTCACAATTAAATGTAGACACCATTGTAGATAAAGCAGGGTCAGGTGGCACGAATGTAAAGGTTGCTAATACTTCAACCTATGTATCTGATGGTGGTAATGTTACACAGAATTTAGTGCAAGGAGTCGCTAAAATGTGGTGTACTCATAGCCAAGCATCTTCATACACACTTGATGACAGTTTTAATGTTGCAAGTATTGCTGATAATGGAGCAGGTGAAACAACTATAAATTTTACTAATGCACCTGCAAATGCAAATTATGCTGTTAATGTAACTTCAGGTAGTAATAGTAACAGAAGAACTATTTTTAATGCAAACAATACAACAAGAGTAAAATGTGAAACATATGAAGTTGATTCATATAATAATGCTATAGATTCAGCAGACGTTTGCACTACAGTACATGGAGATTTAGCATAATGGCTAGTGTATTAAAAGTTAACACCCTTACTGGTGTAACCACAGCAGGTTCTATACTTGTTACAGGTGAAGGCAATAGTACAACAACTAATCTGCAACAAGGGTTGGCAAAGTGTTGGGTTTTTGCAACTAATTCAGCAAGTCTTACTGACAGTTTTAATATAGCTTCAGGAACAGATAATGGAACTGGAGATTACACTTATGCAATTACAAACGATATGGGGAACGATGACTACGCAATAGGAGGGTCATGTTGTGAGGATGAAAAAAGAAATCAATATAATTCTGCAAGAGCAACAGATACATTTCGTGTAAAACATTATAATGAAGATGCAGGTGGAAATGCAAGAGATGTTGTAAACTGTAGTCAAGTATTTGGAGACCTCGCATAATGGCTAGTATAGGAGAAAACGCATGAGTACATTAAACGTAGATGCACTAGTTGGTAACACCTCTGCTAATGCTATAACTGTTAGAGGTGAGGGTACTGCTACTACTAGTTTACAGCAAGGGTTGAACAAAGTATGGGCAAATTTAAATGGGTCTTCTTTTGGGTTAAGAGATAGTTTTAATGTAACTTCAGCTACAGATAATGGAACAGGTGACCATACAATTACTATTGCAAATGATATGGGAAATGGAGAGTATTCAGTAACTACTAACGCAGGTGATAAAAATCTTAGTGCTTTAGGTCATGTGGGTATTAATGGTGCATCTGCACCTGCAACAGGTTCTATAAGACTTGGCACTACTGCTACAGATGGTTCTAATTTTGACCATATTTACGAGATGATTCAAATAGCAGGAGACCTCGCATAATGGAGATAGAGGCAACATTGCTATGGAACTTAGTTCTGACTTTAGTGATCTTGCCTTTTGGTTGGGCATTTTCCAAAATGTTTTCAGAAGTAAAAAGGCTTCAGATATTGCTGAATAAAACTCGTGAAGAATATTCCACCAAAGAAGATCTAAGAGATACGTCAGGTCGTGTTATGGAGGCACTACACAGACTTGAAGATAAGTTAGACAAAGTTCTCTCTAAATAAAGGATAAATAATGATAGATCCAATCTCAGCTTTTGCCATGCTGACTTCGGCTCATAGTGCCTTAAAAAAATGTGTTTCAATGGGTCGTGATCTTAGTTCAGCAACCAAAGCCATAACTTCTTATGCCAAAGCTGAAGCTGAGTTAGGTTTTGCTAAAGAGAAAAAGAAAAGCGGTATCTTTGGATCAGTTATGGATCAGGCGATTGAACAGCATTTTAAGGAAGAAGAACAGCAAAGATTAAAAGATGAACTCAGGTCACTATTCCTTTTATATGGTGCAGATGGAATTGGTCAGTGGGAAAGATTGCAGGCTACTATTGCTCAGGCTAGAGCAGAACACCGAAGGCAGTTAAAGGAACAGCAAAGAATAAGAGACCGAAACACGATGATTGTGGTCTGCACTGTTTTGGGAATAGTGGGAATAGGCGGTATTATTTTATTTGCCAATTACCTGAAATATGGCACTCCATTCTAGCACTAAAGCAGGAAGAATTGCTGAGTTTTTTGCCTGCGGTGTAATAGAGGATTTAGGGTGGCAAACCTCTCTATGTCAGCAAGATGGAGTTGATCTAATTGCCTTTAAGGACAATGAGTATATTCGTGTTCAGGTAAAAGGCTCTAGTCTCAAGAGAAGTCTCAGAAACAATGGCTTACAGTTCATTATGGGGTTAGGTACTAACAAGCGATTACCCTCTACAAAAGATTATGACATTGCCTGCATGGTCTCAGTCTATCACCGCAAGTGTTGGTTTGTTCATGTATGCAACATACAGCGAAAAACAATCCGCAGACCAAAAGCTTTCTATGAAAACACCGAACTTGAATATGAAAGTTGGGAAAAAGCACTCGACATTTTTAGGGAAAACAATCGTCATGGGAAATATTTATTTTAGAATTTTTAAAATTTTAAATAAAACAAGCAATTTTTTTTACAACAAATATTGCAGTGATTTAAGAAGGAAACAAGGTAGATGAGTGAGCAAGGCATACATTTAAATTTAATGAACCAGTTAAGAAGACATGAGGGATTGAGTTTAACTTTATATAAATGCTCAGGAGATCCGCCAAAGCAAACAATCGGTTTTGGAAGGAATATTGAGGACAATGGCATATCGGAAGCTGAAGCAGAATTTATGCTAATGAACGACCTTGTAGCCTGCGAGAGTGAGTTAAAAGATGAGGGATGGTATAATCAGTTAGACGAAACTAGAAGGGCTGTAGTGCTAAATATGGCTTTTAATTTAGGCAAACCAAAATTGCTCAAATTTTCCAAATTTATAGGCAGGCTATCTGACAATGATTATGAAGGTGCATCTAAAGAAATGGTCACTGGAAGTGATGGTGTATCTGAAAGCAAATGGGCATCTCAGGTTGGCAAAAGGGCATATGAATTAGCTGATCAGATGAGAACTGGTCAGTGGCAAGATGTATAAGGTACTGATAACAGTTTGCCTGCTTGCTGATCCCACTAAATGTATGTTTATAGAAAATACCCAATATCCAGTAGTATATGAGACCTTTGAGGCTTGTAAAGCTAGAGCCTTAGAAATTGGCTCAGAAGTTCCAAAGTATCTTCCACAGTGGAGAGCAATAAGGTGGAGATGCCAAAAGATTAAAGAAGGGAAATTTACATGATACCATTAATAACAGCACTAGCACCATTAGTCGGAGACATAGTTAAGGAAGCCATTCCTGATCCTGATAAAAAAATGGATGCTGAAAATAAAGTTAGATTAGCTTTACTGGAGAACTCAAAGCAGATTGAGGCTTCAGCAAGTTCTATTATATTGGCTGAGGCGAAGTCAGAAAGTTGGATAGCTTCCAGTTGGAGACCAATCTTAATGATGAATATAACAGCTATAGTTTCGGTTAATTTTTTAGTGTTTCCACTGGTTGAAGTTTTTACTGGAACTGAGTTATCAATACCCCTACCGCCTGAATTATGGACACTCCTGACAGTCGGAGTTGGTGGTTATACAAT
>VMHT01197527.1_pt1 | contig 11644 bp, 15 predicted proteins | sample 4693611 | NCBI WGS metagenome assembly VMHT01 (sample SAMN12280063, study PRJNA550983) | marine metagenome | isolation source: seawater sampled from same location over 5 years 0.02-0.2 micron viral filtrate | place: USA: collected off the coast of southern California halfway between the port... ...
GTCATATATCGAAGTGCCTGAGTCCAAAGTTGACCTGGTTGACGAACTTGCCGCAGAAGTAGAAGAGCTTGAAGAAGCCCATAATACTGCTGTTGCACAAACACTTGCAATGCAGGAAGAACTCGAAGTATTAAAGCGTGATGCAATCATCCGTGAAGCTGCTGAAGGTCTTGCCGCTACTCAAGTTGAAAAACTTAAGAAATTGGCTGAAGATGTAGATTTCGACGATGCCGAAACCTTTGCACAAAAGGTAGAGACAATCAAAGAATCATACTTCACCAAAAAAGCAACTGAGTCTGCTGATATTGTTGAAGAAGACGATGACGGCGAAGCCGTAGTCGAAGCTTCAGGTTCAATGGCTCAGTACATCCAAGCAATCCAAAGATCAAAGAAATAATTGGGAGTCCAAAAAAATGCAATCTTATGACAATTTAATGGAGAAGTGGGCACCTGTACTGAATGAAGAATCAGCAGGCACTATCCAAGACGCACACCGGAAAGCTGTAACAGCAGCTGTTCTAGAAAACCAGGAAATCGCTCTTCGTGAAGAGGGACTACTGAACGAAACTAACGACACAGCAACAGTAACATCAGGCACAACAGCTAACTGGAACCCAGTACTGATTGCGCTTGTACGTCGTGCAATGCCAAATCTAATGGCATACGACATCTGTGGTGTACAGCCAATGTCTGGTCCAACTGGCTTGATCTTCGCTATGAAGTCACGCTTCCAGACAACTAAATCAGGCGCAGCTGCAAACTCAGAAGCACTGTTCAACGAAGCTGTAGCTAATTACTCAGGTGATTCAGGTACTGCCGCACAATCTGCAGATCCATCAGGTCTGTCAGGCGTAACAGATGGTTCGCATCTAACAGCTGACTCAAGCATCGATAACGAGCGCGATTCATCATTACCAGATGCTAACATCGATCCATACACAACTGCAGAAGCTGAAGCACTTGGTGTATCAGGCGGCGAGCAGTTCGCTGAAATGGGTTTCACCATTGAAAAAGCAACAGTGACTGCCAAGTCACGTGCACTGAAAGCAGAATACACTCTGGAACTGGCACAAGACCTGAAAGCAATTCATGGTCTGGATGCTGAGACAGAGCTAGCTAACATTCTGTCAACAGAAATCATGGCTGAAATCAACCGTGAAGTAGTTCGTACAATTAACTCACAAGCTAAGACAGGCGCAGGAACATCAAACACTGCAATCAATGGTATCTTCGACGTACAAACAGACGCTGATGGCCGTTGGTCAGTAGAGAAGTTCAAAGGTCTAATCATGCAGATCGAGCGTGAATCAAACCAGATCGCGAAAGACACACGTCGCGGTAAAGGTAACTTCATGATCTGTTCTTCTGACGTAGCTTCTGCTTTGTCAGCATCAGGCATGTTGGATTACTCACCTGCAATGTCAACAAACTTGAACGTAGACGATACCGGCAATACATTCGCTGGTGTACTAAACGGTCGCATGCGTGTCTATATTGACCCATATGCAACAACCGATTACGTAAACGTTGGTTACAAAGGTACAAACCCATACGACGCTGGTCTGTTCTACTGTCCATACGTACCATTAACAATGGTTCGTGCGGTTGGTGAAGACACCTTCCAGCCGAAGATTGGCTTTAAGACTCGCTACGGCATGGTCTCAAACCCATTCGTTGGTGCAACACCTTCAAACGGTCTAGCAGCTGCTAAGACTAACCAATACTACCGTATCTTCCGCGTGGACAACATCCTCGGAGCATAAGGTAACACTTATAAAAATAAGAGAGGAGGCTTCGGTCTCCTCTTTTTTTATCTAAAACGTATAAATAGTAACATGGCAACTTTAACAGATAACTTTAATTACTTACAACCGACCAGTTTTAAATTGGTTATTGATCGAAAGAACTTTCCTAACCTCGAGTTCTTTTGTCAGAATGTAACACATCCTGGTCTTCTTATGCCAGCGGCAGAAATGCCTATACGGCGAATGCAATCAATTCCGTATCCAGGTGAATCTCTTACAATTAATGAACTTTCGTGTAATATATTATTAGATGAAAACATGCAAGCGTATCAAGAGATGTATAATTGGATTAAAAGAAATCAAGTAACAAACATGCAAGGCAATCAGCTTTTACAAGGAGGAAATGCACCTCCTACAAATTCTGATATTACTCTTTCAATCTTATCGAGCCATAACAATTTAACAAATCAATTTCGTTATGTTGATGCAATACCTACTTCACTCGGTGATATTAACTTTGAATCTACTGCATCAGGCACGGAATTTATTACTTTTGTTGCCACATTTAGATTTAGCTATTTCGAAATGATGATAGTAAATTCATCTACCGGTGCTATTACTGATTCATTTACTGCATAAAAATATAAATAACTATTTACTTTTCTTCTCTTTTGTGATATAATTATAGTATGATTGACTTAAAACAAATACATGAAATGTGGTCTCGCGATAGCGAGATTCGAATGCAACTCGATGAATGTTCACGTGAAACACCGATGTTGCACGCTAAGTATTTGGAATTTCTTTCAACAACAAAGCTACAACTTAAGCGTGCAGAGTTTACGCAGAAAGTACTGTTGAAAGAAAAATGGTTATATTATAATGGTAAGATGTCACAGGAAGATGTCGTAGCAAAGGGATGGGATCCTGATCCATTTGATGGTCTGAAAATACTCAAAGGCGAAATGGAATATTACTACGATGCAGATCCAGAAATACAGAAATCTGAAGAGAAGATACAGTACTTTAAGACTGTTATAGATACTTTAGAACAGATCATCAGTAACTTAAACTGGCGACATCAAACAATTGGTAATATAATTAAGTGGAAACAATTCGAGTCCGGAAGTTAAGTCACTCCGATTTACATATTGAATCTGATTCAGGTGCCGCACAAGAGCTTAATGAGTTCTTTAGTTTCTATGTGCCTGGATATAAGTTTATGCCTGCATTTCGTAATAGGATGTGGGACGGTAAGATACGTCTTTTCCAACTTAAAGACAGAACATTACCTGCAGGTTTATTTTATCACTTAAGTGAATTTTGCAAAAACCGGGGATATATATTAGAGTCAGAAAAAACTCAGTATGGAGCTCCCGATGATCGAAATCATATCACACCCGATAGTCTTAACAGTCTTCTTCACTCTCTTAATCTCCCTTTCGATCCTCGTCCCTATCAGTACGAATGCATCGGCGAAGCGCTCACAAGAAAAAGAGCGATCCTCCTCAGCCCCACAGGATCCGGAAAATCCTTCATCATCTACCTGATACTATCGTATTACTTAGCGCATCTTGCAAAAAATAGTGATACGAAGGTACTGATAATTGTACCTACAACTTCGCTCGTAGAACAGATGACCGCAGACTTTCAGAGTTATGGATTGCCAGAAGGATTAGCTCATAAAATCTATTCAGGTAAAGATAAGAATACAAAGTCACCGATTATTATCTCTACATGGCAGTCGATCTATAAATTACCGAGAGCATGGTTCGAACAGTTCGGTGCGGTATTCGGTGATGAAGTACATGGGTTTAAATCAAAGTCTTTGATGAATATTATGAATAAGTGTACCGAAGCAGAATATCGCTTTGGCACAACAGGTACTCTCGATGGTTCTCAGACTCATGAACTCGTACTTCAAGGTTTATTCGGCAAAATATATAAAGTCACTACAACAAAGAAACTTCAAGATAGTGACACTCTTGCAAAGCTATCGATACGAAGACTCGTACTCGAATATGATGAAAAGATTCGTAAGGACTTTGGTAAACGCACTTATCAAGATGAGATTGCTTTTATTGTAGAGCATGAAAAGCGAAATAACTTTATTAAGAATCTTGCACTTGATCTCAAAGGTAATACGCTCGTTCTTTACAACTACGTAGAGAAACACGGTAAACCGATATTTAATCTGATTAGAGATAATGCAGAAGAGAATCGAAAGATCTTCTTTGTATCTGGTGGTACGGACGTCAGTGATCGTGAAGCCATCCGTGGTATTGTTGAAAAACAATCAGATGCGATCGTCGTAGCGTCTCTTGGCACCTTCTCTACTGGTATAAATATTAAGAACCTACATAATATTGTCTTCGCTTCTCCAAGTAAGTCTCAGATTAGAGTACTTCAGTCGATTGGTCGAGGATTAAGAAAGAGTGATGATGGCCGTGTTACTACACTTTATGATATCTCAGATGATATTAGTTGGCAAAAACGCAAAAACTTTTCTTTGTTACATTCGTGGGCTAGACTTGACATATATAAAAAAGAGCAGTTTGAATATCAAACGATAACGGTGAAAATATGAACTTAAAACAATTCAAGCTTACGAATAACGATGAAATCATCTGTGAAGTTGTAGAAGACACAGAAAACGATGAAGCGATCGTAGTACGAAAAGCGTTAAAAATAAATTCTGCCGAAGACTTCGAAAACAATATTCGCTACTATTCATTTAGACCGTGGGTATCTTTTCAAGATGATCCTGCAGAATTATCCGTACTCAACGTTGGCCATATCATCGGGGAATCTCTTCCATCGCACACTCTTGTAGTTCATTATGCGGCGGCGGTTCGCGAAGTAGAACTTGCAAAAAAAGATAAGCGAGAATTTAATCTCGATGACATCGTAGAAAAAATGTCTGAGATGGATGAAGATGAGTTGGAAGATTTTATTGAGGAAAGATTGAAAGATGATGCACTCAAGAGAAACAGAGATGCTCAATTTACTGCTGATTCTGATCAACCGAATGTTATTCATTTTAAACCGCCTAAAGATACTATGCACTGAAAAAGAGTCTACCTCCGCTCCAACAAACTATAGTTTATTATAACCTATAAAGTGCACTTTGTACACTACTATTTTTTACACTTAGAGAAAAAGTTATTTGTGTACAATAGTATAGAAGTTTGATATAATAATAATGAAAGGAAGTGACAATGGCACGAAGTAAACGCGCAAGCATACATTACGTTAATAACGCTGATTTTTCTCAAGCTGTAGTTGACTATGTAAAAACTGTACAAGAAGCTAAGAAGAACAACGAACAACTCCCTATCGTACCTGACTATATTGCCAGCTGTTTTTTACGAATCGCTGAGGGTTTATCTCATAAATCCAATTTTATTCGCTATACATATCGCGAAGAGATGGTAATGGATGCAGTTGAGAATTGTTTGAAAGCTATCGAAAATTATAATCTCGAAGCAGCCACACGAACTGGTAAGCCTAATGCTTTTGCATACTTTACTCAGATCACTTGGTATGCTTTTCTTCGCAGAATTGCAAAAGAAAAGAAACAACAAGACGTCAAGATGAAATATCTTGCATCGTCTGGTATCGAGAACTTTATTGATAATGAACTCGGTGACGATATGTCGCAGCAGGTTGTTGGTGCATTTGTAGATACACTAAGAGATCGTATCGACAAGGTACGTACATCTGACGCAGAAGTCAAAGAGTTTGTACAGCAAGAAAAGAAGAAACGAATAAGACTTGCTGATTCAAATCTATCGGAGTTTATGACTTGAAGATTGCTATATTAAATGATACACACTGTGGCATTCGTAATTCATCAGAAATATTTCTAAAGAATGCTTCAGATTTTTATTCGAACATATTTTTCCCCTATTGCCAAGAGCACGGTATAGAACAAATTGTGCATCTCGGCGATTACTATGACCACCGTAAGTTTGTCAATTTCAAAGCATTGAATCACAATAGAAAAAACTTCTTAGATCCAATGCGGAAACTTGGGATGAAAATGGATATTATTCCAGGTAACCATGACACTTACTACAAAAACACGAATGATCTTAATTCATTAAAAGAACTCTTGGGTTATTATATGAATGAGGTTCATATCATTATGGAACCAACTGTAATGGAATATGGGTCTCTAAAAATGGCTATGTTGCCGTGGATTAACTCAGAGAACTATCAGTCCTCAATGAATTTCATTCGTGATTGTAAAGCGGACTGGCTTGGTGCTCATCTAGAACTGGGCGGGTTCGAGCTTATGCGAGGAGTAAAAGCGCATGGCGGTCTAGACCATAAGCTCTTCGAAAAGTTCGAACTCGTTCTGACTGGTCATTTTCATGTATCTTCTCGTAGAGATAACATATGGTATCTTGGTAGTCAAATGGAATTTTTCTGGTCTGACGCTCATGATCCGAAGTATTTCCATGTAGTTGATACTGAAACCAGACAAATCGAGAAGATCAAAAATCCTTACACTTTATTTGAAAAAATTGTGTACAATGACGATGAAATAGATTATAATAACTATGATGTCTCAAACCTTGACAATAAGTTTGTTAAGGTCGTAGTTGTAAATAAGAAAGATCAGTTTATCTTTGATAGATTTGTCGATCGTATTCAGAACCAAGACATCTATGAGTTGAAGATTGCCGAAAACTTTAACGAGTTTGTCGGTGAAAATGTTGAGGATGAGGAAGTAAGTTTCGATGATACTGCAGTGATTGTTGATACATATATCGATGCAGTAGATACCGATCTTGATAAAGAAAGAATCAAGGTTGAAATGCGAGAACTTATGACAGAGGCACAGGCTTTAGAAATTGCATGATTATATTTAAGACACTGCGTTGGAAAAACTTTCTTTCCACTGGTAATAGCTTTACCGAAATTCAATTAGATAAAGACCAATCAACTCTTGTGGTTGGTCAAAATGGTGCAGGTAAATCGACAATGCTTGATGCATTATCATTTGCATTGTTTGGCAAACCTCATCGTAATATTAATAAGTCACAGCTTATTAACTCGATTAATAATAAAGGTGCTTTAGTTGAAGTTGAATTTATTATTGGTCAAAGTCAGTTTAAGATTGTAAGAGGCATTAAGCCGAATACATTTGAAATCTGGAAGAACGGTACGATGATTAACCAATCATCTCACACCAAAGAATATCAGAAGATCCTTGAACAAAACATTTTGAAACTCAATCATAAGACTTTCCATCAGGTTGTAGTACTTGGTTCCTCATCCTTTATACCATTTATGCAACTCGCTGCTGGACATCGTAGAGATGTTATTGAGGATCTTCTTGATATCAATGTCTTCTCGAAGATGAATATCCTATTGAGAGAAAAGACAAATATTCTGAAAGATAAGATCAAAGACCTATCATATAATATTGACATACAGAAAAATAAAATTGAAACACAGCAAAAATACATTCGTGATATTACAGCATTAACTGAAGAAAATAAGAAAGAATATGAACATAGGATATCAGCAGCGCAGGATAACATCGATGACCTACAAGCTCAGAATAGTGAGCTTAGTGTGGGCCTCGAAGAAGATCTTCAACGCACCGAGAAAGAGTTATCGACTCTACATGATCAACGCCAAACCCTTATGCTCAGAGGTCAAGATATTTCAACGAAGGCAAAGCAAGTCGCCGAACGTGCCATGTTTTTTGAGGAGAATGAGGTATGTTCCGTATGCGACCAAGCCATCACAGACTCGCATAAACATGGCATTCTCGAAGCTGCAAAGTCAGAAGCAAAAACACTCCAATCACAGCGCCGTGAGATCGGTTCAGAAGGCACCTCGGTGGAGGAAAAGATTGAGTCGACCAGCAGCGTACTTCGAGAGATTCGATCTAAAATATCTGAACTCGGTCAGAACAACGTCCAGATCTCTAACCTCCAGAAACAAATCGAAGAGTATCAGTCTTCCTTAAAGAAGGATGTTGGTGCTGATTTGCAGAACGCAAAGGCTGATCTCGATAATCTTAGTAAAGAAAAAGATGGTATACTTGAAAACAAATTAAATCTTTCTGATGAATATAACTATAATATTGTAATTGGTGAAATGTTAAAAGATACTGGAATCAAGACAAAAATTATTAAGCAGTATCTACCGGCTATCAATAAACTTGTCAATCAGTATCTTCAAGTATTGGATTTCTTTGTACACTTTAATCTTGATGAATCATTCAATGAAACTATTCGCTCAAGACATCGTGATGAGTTTACTTATGATTCGTTCTCTGAAGGTGAGAAGCAACGTATTGATTTGGCTCTTCTCTTTACATGGAGACAGATCGCTAAGATGAAGAACTCTGTCTCTACAAACCTATTGGTTCTGGATGAAACGTTTGACTCATCTCTAGATCATGATGGTGTAGAAAATCTGCTAAAGATTCTTTATACTCTTGATGACAATACAAACGTCTTTGTTATCTCTCATAAGGGTGAAATTCTAGATGGTAAGTTCAAGAGTAAGATTGAATTTAAGAAAGAAAAGAATTTTAGCAAAATTGCAGCTTAACTGTTTACATTACAGTGAATATGTGTTATAATATATAAAATAATCCACGGAGTATATAATGGAATTGAATGAGAAAACCTTGAATGTCTTAAAAAATTTTTCAGGCATCAATCAAAATCTTCTAATTCAAGAAGGTAATACAATTAAGACTATTAGTGAAGCTCGTAATGTCGTAGCAACAGCCGTAGTCGAAGAAAAGTTTCCACAAAAGTTTGGCATCTATGATCTTAATGAGTTCATCGGTGTCCTTGGTCTGGTGAATGAACCGAATCTCAAATTCGCTGAAGAGAGTGTTACGGTATCTGATTCAACTGGCCGCTCAAAGGTTAAGTACTTCTTCTCTCCTGAAGAAACACTGACTTCACCAACTAAAGATGTTAATATGCCTGAGCCTGATGTTTCATTCACGCTTGATAATGAAACGTTGAATAAACTCAAGAGAGCTGCATCCACTCTTGGTCATTCAAATGTTTCAATTACACCAAGCGGTGGTGGTATATTAAGTCTTTCAGTTGTAGACAATGAAAACTCAACATCAAATACATATTCGATCGATATAGATGGTGAGTATACATCAAGCGATTTTAATTTTATTATTAGTATCGCAAACCTCAGAATTCTTCCCGGGGATTATGAGGTAAAGCTTTCTCGTAAGTTAATTACAGAGTTTAAGCATAAAGAACTAGACGTACGTTATTGGATTGCAGTCGAAAAGACATCAAACTTTGGAGTATAAAATGTCGACAGAAAATACACAAGAGCTTATGAAGCTTGCTAATCAAGTATCACGTTCAACAGTTGCAGTAGTAGATGCTGTAACTCAACGTGGTGGGTTTAAAGGTGAAGAGCTTTCTACTATTGGTACTCTTCGTGATCAGGCCATTCAGGTTATCTCACTTGTTGAACAAATGCAACAAGAAGCTGCCATGGAAGATGATGAAGAATAGTATTTACATTGCGCTCAAACTGTGATATAATATTTTTTTGTAATGGAGCACATGTAAATGTCTAATGAATTTCTCTGGGTCGAAAAATATCGACCACGTATTATTGCTGATGCCATCTTACCGGATGACTTAAAGCAAACCTTTCAAAAAATTGTGGAAACCGGTGAAGTGCCAAATATGCTTTTCACCGGCACCGCCGGTCTCGGTAAAACTACCGTCGCCAAAGCAATATGCAATGAACTTGATCTTGACTTTATTGTTATCAACGGTTCCGAAGAGGGCAATATTGACACTCTCCGTGGTAAGATCAAGTCCTTTGCTAGCACTGTCTCGTTACAAGGTGGAGTCAAGGTTGTTATACTTGATGAGGCAGATTACCTGAACCCACAGTCAACGCAACCGGCTCTTCGTGCATTCATTGAAGAGTTCTCTAATAACTGTCGGTTCATTCTTACTTGTAACTTCAAGAATCGTATTATCGAACCACTGCATTCTCGATGCGGTGTATATGAATTTGGCTTCGCTTCGAAAGCACAAGCAACAGCCTGCGCCGGTCTATTTATGAAACGTGCCGAAGAGATTCTTGAGAAAGAAAGTGTGACATATGATAAAGGTATCCTTGCCGAACTCATCATGAAACACATGCCAGACTGGAGGAGAGTACTTAATGAATTACAACGCTACGGCCTTGCTACTGGCAACATTGATAGCAATATACTTAGCAATTTGGCAGACACAAACTTCGACAATCTTTTCCATCATTTAAAAGAAAAAGATTTCAAAAAGATGAGAAAGTGGGTCGTAGATAATATAGATACAGATGCAAGCGCAATCTTTCGTGGTATCTATGACAGAATGTCTGATAAGATTGCACCACATTCAATACCACAGATCGTATTGATTCTTGCAGATTATCAATATAAAAACGCATTCGTAGCTGACCATGAGCTAAATGTCGTTGCGTGTCTTACGGAGGTTATGGCTAATGTCGAATTCACTTAAACTGTATACTCAAAACAATTGTCCTTATTGTACAATTATGAAAGAAAAGCTAGACGATTGGGGAGTAAACTATGAAACTATTAATGTCAGTTACTCGACAGACGCAAAAATGTTCTTAAAAGAAAAAGGTCATCGTACTGTACCTCAGCTATATTATGGCAATATTCATCTTAATAAAGTTGATACTGTCGACTTTACAATGAAAACTATGTTTGCTGAAATGCAATTAAGTTATGATGAAAATGATAGCGGTGTAGAGAACTTCGCATGAGCGGTCAACGACGTTGGCTAAAACTGTGGAGCCGTACCGTAGGCATGCCTGTTGGTCTCAATGATAATGACAAGCCAGAGTTTTTACCCATCAAACAAGATGACGTAATGAAGGCACTATGGTTTAGAACATTTTGGATTGTACTCCATGTTGCAACATGTATGATGATTATAACCGGCAACGGTAGAACTTTAGGATTTTGGTAATGAACCCTTTTGAATATGTAAATGCTATCAATACAACTAAGAAAGATATTATGATCGATGACTTAGCAGAAAAAGCTTATAATTCTTTTATCATCAATCGTTCTCTATCTTATTTTAACGATACAGTATTGATGGCAAATGAAATGAATATCAACCACCACCTTGATAACCGTTTACAATTTGACTTTTTTATAAATATAGTCAGAAAGAAAAAGCGGTTCTCAAAATTTATGAAGCCTGAGACCGTCAGTGACGTGGAAGCAGTTAGGGAATATTATGGCTATAACAATGAAAAAGCCCGCCAAGCCTTAACCCTTCTCACATCAGATCAGATTAATGAATTGAAAAAGAAGGTTTATAAAGGTGGAAGAAAATAAAATCATAGAATGGGCACCGACTTCAATGCTTGAAGTTATACTCAACGAACCGGATGATTTTCTGAAAGTTCGTGAGACTTTAACTCGCATCGGTGTCGCATCTCGTAAAGACAAAAAACTCTATCAGTCTTGTCATATTTTGCACAAACAAGGACGATACTTCATTGTCCACTTTAAAGAGCTATTTTTGTTAGACGGAAAGAAATCCAATCTTGAAGAGAACGATCTCGCACGGCGTAACACTATAGCTCAACTCATGAGCGACTGGGGATTAATCAGTATTGAGGATAACTCAAAAGTTAATCCTCTGGCGCCCATGAGACAAATTAAGATTATTCCATTTAAAGAGAAAAATGAATGGGAACTTTGTCCGAAATATAATATCGGAAATAAATGATGTACAGAGTAACAGGATATTTTAGCAACACAAAGGTAGTACAAACATTCTATAATGTTTACGATGCTATCGAGTTTAAAGATATTGTTGATGCAAATTATCCTATAAAAGTAACTTTTGAAA
>VMHT01062198.1_pt1 | contig 11643 bp, 3 predicted proteins | sample 4693611 | NCBI WGS metagenome assembly VMHT01 (sample SAMN12280063, study PRJNA550983) | marine metagenome | isolation source: seawater sampled from same location over 5 years 0.02-0.2 micron viral filtrate | place: USA: collected off the coast of southern California halfway between the port... ...
GCATTAGGTTATTTATCTGGTGCAAAATTAGGACTTAGAAGTTTGGTAGATGAAGGTATGCAACAAGCATTTAAAACTGTCAAGGTTGGAGATGATGTTAAAAATATACCGCTTATAAATCAATTTCTTAAAACAATAAAAGGTGGAACTATAGAAGTATCACCAGGTATAACAAGAGAAATTACAAGAAAAGAAGCTAGAAAACTTATGTTTGGTAGGACTGCTACACAAATATTAGACAGCAAAAGAGGAGATAAGTTACTAGATGCTTTTGTTGCAAATAAAGATTTATCAACATTAATGGATATGCCAGGTTTAAACAAAGCACCTGTAGAGTTATTGCAATTACTTACTGTTGTTGATGATAAAAACTTTATGAAAACATTACTTACATCACTTATGCAAAATGGTAATTTGTCAGGTGTAGATAAAGTTATGGCATTTAAATATGGAATAAATGATGACATAGTTAGAGCTATAACAGAAGGGAATCAATTACGCATTCCTATACAACCAAACTTACTTGGTGAAGCATCTAATTTAATTGCTAAAAAATATTTAGGTAAAGATACAGATGTAGGCGCATTAAGAAGTTTGTTAAAACAAGCTAATAAGACAAGAGCTGCATTTAATCCTAATGCTACAGATAATTTGTTTACAGGCATTATTGGTGTTGGTGGGGATTTACGAATGTCTATGCCACATAGAATGAGAAGATTTTTTGATTTAGCACCAGGCAGAGTTATGTCATCTAAAAATATCGGAGAAAGTGCAAGAAACCTTGATGGCATTATGAAATCTGCAAGGTTTAGTAGAGAATTAAGAAATAAATATTTAGACCAAATATTAGATTCTGATAACAACACAGATATGTTACAAACTGTTCGTGAAGTATATTCAGACATAAAAGAAGAAATAGTACAAAGAAATCCAAACTTAGAAGATTTTAGAGATGAGATAGCAGAAACAATGGATTTCTTAGCTAATGAATCAGACCTTAAAAGATATATGACTGTAGAAGGTTCACCAGACCAATTAGCATATCCAGGAGTAAAATTTAAAAAAGTTACAAAAACAAAAGGTAAGCGTGGTAAAGAAGAAGTAGTGTTTGAAACATTACCTACTGCACAAATGATTTCAGAGTATGTAGATAACTACATACCATTAATTGATTATGTTGAATTAGAAAGATTTTTTCCTATATGGCGACAAATAGTAGGAAAGAAAAACTCTAATTTAAGAAAATATATAGATGAACCTACAGATAAAATTACAGAACGATTGTTAAATAAATTAGGTTCTAAAAAATTAAAGACAGACCCACGAACAGGTAGAACTACAGCAGGTGGTCAGACAACACTTGGAATGTTGTATCAAGATTATTTACTACAAAGAGTATTAAAACCATCATGGATGTTACGACCTGCATTATCTACTAGGGTTACACCAGAAGAGGCATTAAGAATTATATTTAGTGGTTCACGAATAGGACTTAATCACCCATTACAGTATTACGCAGTTAAATTAGCAGGTGGTCAAACATTAGAAATGCAGAATGCTTATGGTGATGTTTTGTGGGGAACAAGAATTAAAAAAAGAGAAAGTGATTTAATAAAAGAAATACTTGGTCCAGAGTTTGTAAAAGCTGCATCTATAGAATATCCACAAGTAGAAAGATTACTTAAACACATGAAGATAGGTATGAACGAATATGGTATGGCATCTGATGATTTTGTATCTTGGGTATTAGGTAATAATGATGGTAGAGATTTTATATTTAGAGAATTAGGAATAGAAGAAGTAAAACAACTTAGAGTATTTAAAGGACAACTAAGAGAAGTAACATCAGATAAAAAATCTATTGCAGATACAATATTAGACAATCCAAATGGTGGTTCTTTTAATTTGCAAACAGGTATAGTAAATCCTGCATCATTTGCAACAGTTAGTCCATATCATAATTTAGGTATAGTAGTAAAAAGGTCAGAGATAGCAGAAAAATTAGGTGTTAGTGCAGATACATCATTAAGCAATTTATTAGAACCAATATTAAATAACTTTATAAAAAGCGGTGACCAAGCTGCTATGCGTGAAAAATATTTACGCAAAGAAAATCATGTATTGGGTTGGTGGTTGGATAAAACTGATGACACATTACATTTAGATGTATCAGTTGTAATACCACCATTAAAAGAAGTAACACCTAAAAATATAGAGAAAGCATTAGTAGCTATGTCTATGTTAGGTATAAAAGGTAAGCAGTTAAGTGCTTGGTTACCAGATGACACAATAAATGAAATATTAAAAACTAATTTGCTTAATTCTGACAATCTTAAATATTGGAAGAAAGCTATAGATGTAGATGATAATTTGTTGTGGTTTGTAAATAAAAATGCACCAGATATGGAACGATTAAGAGATGCTACAACAAATGATTTAGTTGTTCGTAAAGCAGTTATGGAAGCACTGTATGATACAAACTTTGATGTTGCAAGAGTTGTTAAAAGAAAAAAAAGAGGTATAGCTAATGTAGCACCAGATGGTAGTTGGTTACCATTGACAGAATCTTATTTACAATCTATGTCAAGAAAAGCATTAAATGAGTTTTTTGAACCAGTAAAAGTAAACCCTATGGATGGTGTGTTTGTAGATTATGACAAAATTGTAAATGGTAAAATAGAAGATGATTACATTAGAAACTGGATTCATCAATTAATACTATTATCTAAAAATCCAATTACACAGAGATTAGTTAATGATGGTATAGACAGCACAATGAATTGGCTTACTACATCATATGATGGTAAACAGGTTATGCAACAACTTGTAAAACAAGCAGACCTTAGAGGTAGACAAGCTAAAGAACAATTAGATAACCCAGTTGCGTTACGCAACAATTTAGAAGCACTAGGTTATAGAATATCAAGACATATTGGTGGACAGTTTCAAATTAAAGACCCATTAACAGGTGTAGTAAAATCAGAAGATTGGGCAACTTCAATTAGATTTCAAAATGGAACTATGGTTTATCCATTATACGAATATGGTTTTGAAGGTGCATCAAGTGCAGCACTTAACTTTCTTAAAAATGGTGGATTTGTAGATGGCACAGACTGGTTAGAAAGTTGGACACTTGCAACACAAGGTAAAGGTATGAGAACAATACAAGGACAAATATCTAAATATTACAAAGATGTGTGGAAATTATTTAGAAAAGACATAGATGTATTACCAAATAATGTTAATGGTGCATATGTAGGTTTAAATAACAAATATAAAAGTAAAGGTGATTTAGATGCTGCAGTTGCAAAGCTAGATAGAGGACTAGAGTTTTTATATTCTTCATTTCTTACTGGACCATCAGATATAGCTAATCGTGACCCATTGTACAGATTAAGTATATACGAACATGGGTTAGATGGTATTAAGTTAATGACAGAGGACTTAGCAAAAGATTTCTTAAAAGGTGCAGAAGCATCACTTCGTGGTAGTAAGTTTGGCGAAAAAATACTAGGTGAGATAGTAGATGAAATAACAACCTACAAAGAAATAGGTTTTGCTAATGAAATTACAAATATGGAACAACTTATGGCAATACTCTCAAAAAAAGCAGGTGCATCTGTAGTTGATTTATTGTATAGCACTAAGTCAAGACATCAATTTAGTGATGCGTTATCTTCATATGTACCATTCCCAGAGATTGGTGCAGAGGTTTATAAGACTTGGGGTGGATTATTTGGTACAGGACCACAGAAATTTAACAGAGCAAGAATAGCATTTGATGCAGGTGATGAAGGTAAACCATGGGATGCAGAAATGGGATTCTTTTTCAAAGACCCAGTTACAGGTAAGCGTATGTTTAGTTATCCTGACCCATTTGGTGTTATACAAAAAAACTTTTTTGGAGAAGATTTACGACAACAAGGTGTGCGTGTAAGACCTGCAGGTTTCTTATCTGCACTTAACTTAGTAACAGCTAATGGTTTTTTACCAGGTGTAGGACCTAGAGAAGTATGGGGATTAGAGTTTTTTGAAAATATTGTTACTACATTACCTACATTTTTAAGTAAATCTATACTTGGAGATTTTAGAACTAATACAGATTTGTATTCATTAGTTACAGAGGTTTTACCATCATATGCTGAAAAGGTTTTAACTGCAGAATATTTTAGTGATAACTCTGAAGAAACATTAGACAGAAGATATGCTAGTTCTGTAATTGATACGCTTGCTGTTATGTATGCTAAAGGTCTTATAGACCCAACAGATACAGGTAATCAAGGTGATACTTTAGAAAAATTTAGAGATGCAGCTAATAACCAATGGTTAGTTAGAGGAATTGTACAAGCATCACTGCCTACAGGGTTACAACCAAGAATAGAAGTAAAAGATAAAGATGGTCAATGGTGGTTTGTACAAGCACTTACAGATGAATACAGAAGAATGTTAGAAGTAAATGATTATGATTACTCTACAACACAATCAGAGTTTATAGATAGATTTGGAATTAATCCTATACCTCTTATACAAACTAAAAATAAACCTGCTGTTAGAACACCATACACAGAATCTGCTGTACAGTTTTGGTCAAAGAGAGAAAACAGAGCATTGTATGATACACATCCAAGAACTGCATACTACATAAGACCAGATACAGTTGATGATGATTGGGTATGGTCAGGTGATTTTAATGCACTTAGAGATTACTACACAGAAAAAGAATGGGATTTGTTAGTAAGACAAACATTGTTAGAAAGAGAATTGCAAATAGTAAAAGAAGATTTGCAAATAATTGCTAAAGAACAAGACAAATCTAACAAATGGATTAATGGTAATTATGCACTTAAAAGAAGAGAGCTAGAAAAAGCATATGGTATTAAAGGGTTTTCATCATTAGGTATAGGTGAAATAAAATCTGACCCATCATTAGATATTATGGAACTACAAACCTGGAAAGATAATGATGTATTGTCTAGTTCATCAGAATTTACACCGCTACAAAAATATTTACAAAAAAGAGAAGAAGCTATTAATATATTGACAAATGGTGGAGAGTTTGAAGGTGGTAGATTTAGTAAAGCAAATCCACCTACAATAGACCCATTACGCAGTGAGCAAGAAAGAAGTGCATATGTGCGTGATAGGTTGGCAGAATATGGTAGAGAACTTATTGAAGAATATCCAGATACATTCTTTAACCAGATATTTTATGGTATTCTGTTTTATGAAGTTGACAATACAAGATATGAGGATTAATTAATGTCATTTGCAATAGATTACAGAGGATATGAAGATAACAAATCAGGATTTATAACAGCATTATTAGAAAATAATTTTATACCATATGCAACACCAGTAGGTAAAGAATTATTTGGTATTGATGCTTTCCAGGATTATCAGGAAAGTGCATTTTCAATTAGAGATTTATTTGAAATACCAGGAGTACAAGGTTTACCATCAGTAGTATTTTTTAAAAACTTAAATAAAGAAACTGCAGATTTAAACGAAATAAAAATACAGTTAGTTAACTTACAAAATGATTTGAAAAATAATATTGGTTCAGAAGGTATTGAATACAATGATGAGTTAATAAAATTTTATGGAACTGTAGGAACTGATGTAGGAGATATTACAGGTAAAGTAAAAGAATCTACAAATCTTACACAAACAAGTGATATTAATTTTTCTGACCAAATACAAACTACATTAAGTGAAGAAGCGGTAGCATCTTTTGGACCACAAGTAGAACAGACATATGCTTTTGATGATGAAACAGGATTAGCAGGATTAAGTCGTGTACTTACACTAGGTGGTAATTACTACAACAGCGAAGGTCAATATGTAACAAAAGATGGAGAAGTTAGATTAGGACCTAATGGAGAGTCACTAGAAGCACCATTTTTGCAAAATGATGGATGGAATTTATTTTGGGAAAGAGATGACATATTTGAAATACAACAATTAATTGCAGCAGCAGGAGGACCTGCACCAGAGAAATTAGGTGTATGGGATAAAGGTTTAGCTAAATATATGAACAATGTATTAGCTTATGCAAATGATGGTGAAAGTTGGATGACAGATATGCAAAATGGTTTAAGCACAGGTAACCAGTGGCGTAGTGCATTACAAGAATTTAAACTACAAAATGATGGTGGTACACAGTTATCAGAGATATTAACTGCTGTAGGTTATTCTACTGTTAATAGACCAAAGGTTACAGGAACACAAGCTAAATCTAAAGTTGATGAGATATATGCAGGATTAGGACTAAAAGCTACAGCAAAAGATTACAAAGATATTGGTGATGCGTTTATAGAACTATCTACACAAGCTGCAGCAAGACAAGAAGATATAGAAAGTAAAGCTGTAGGACTACAAGATTTATTACTTGGTACAACTAAGTTTATGTCATCACCACCAAGTGGTGAAACACCTGAAGGTATAGAATATCAGAAAGCATTAAATGATGGAAGAGTGTTAGAAACATCTACAGGAATATACATTATACCTGACCCAGAAGAACTAGCTGCTGCAAAAGATATACCAGAGGCAATAGATGTAGATGCTAGGTTAATGGAAATGGTAGAAGCTAGAGATGCTACTAGAATACAAGGTGCAAAGGATAGAGAGTTTGACAGAAACAATGCTTTATTGTTTAAACAAAACTTTCTTACAACTACAAGAACAGGATTAGGATAATGGAAAAAGTAAGTTGGGGTAGATGGACATTAGCATTAGTTAAAGCTGCTACAGAATTAAGAGAAGCAGGTTTTGCTATGAGTAAAGACCCATCACAAGACAATGAAGTATATCAAAACCTTATAGCACTTTCTGCTGCTGAATGGAGAAAAGGTAACGAAGTTGACATGGATGGTCCAGGAATGGGCAAAGCATTAGGTGGAGAAGAATCATATTCACCATTACAAATATATATGCCAGTATGGGGTAAAGACACATCAGATAGAGATGTAACAATAATTAATAATGAGTTTGTACCAGAGTTTCAAGGAATAGATAAACAAGGACTTATAGATTTAATTAGTACAGATGTAGAGTTAGCCGCAAAAGCAGCAATTATTGTACTTAATAGTAAAAAAGGTTATGACAACTGGTCAACTTGGAGTGTTGTTCAAAATGAAGACACACCACAATATATAGATTATGCAAAACAATTTGATAAAGACTTAGACAGAGGTAGTCAATTTGATAATGATGAGCCAGTAACACCAACAACTACAACTACAATACCACCAACTACAACAACTGTTCCAGAAGAAACACAAAATGATACTGATGATGAAATAGATACAACAACTAGAAGTGCAGGAATAACAAATATGTTTGGTACACCTCCCCAAGATTATAAACCAACTAAAACTGGAACATTTTTAAAATACTTTGATACTGTCACAAGTTTTAAAAAACCTGACCCTACTAAATTTAAAACTAAAAAAGTAGATGAACAAATACAATTTCCATCAGGTAGACCAGTAAATATTGAAGAGGTCTTAGACTTACTAGAGCCATAAGATGGCAGACCCAAAAGACTATGTAGGTCTATCTGTTGAAGAACTAGAAGATTATATAAAAAAAGAATTTAAAGATGTTTTATATTCTTATCCTATATCTGTTATGGAAGCCAGAGCAGGTATTTATTTAGATGTATTAGAAGATGATAGTTTATATTTAGATACCTTAAATATATTTCCTGCAGCACAAGGTCAAGGTAAAGGTAAAGAAATATTAAACATATTAAAAACATGGGCAGATGAAAACAAATTATCAATTTATATAAAACCTGCATTTTTAGAAGATAATCCTACATTTAAAGGAATAGAAACTTCAGCAGAAAAACAAGTAGATAATTTATTTAATTATTACAAAAATAATGGTTGGGTAGATAATCCTAATTTTATTAATTTATCTAGTGAAGAACAAGCAGCACAATTATCTCTTAGTGCAGGTAGAGATTGGGGTATAGAAACAAATGATATATACAGTCCATTAGTTTATACACCAGAAGGTGTTAAAGTTCCAGAATTACCAAAAAATCCATATAAAGATGACATGATTTCATTTGCAGAAAAATTTAACAAAGAAGGCAAAATATTTTTAGAAGGTTACAACCAACCAATATTAGATGAAATGATAACTGAAGTGTTAAAAATAGAAGTTTATTTTGGAACAAGTGGTTTTATGGAAGAAGATGATTGGAAAAAATCTAAACTGCGTGATGTTGCTATAGAACTAGAAAATAATGGAATACATCCTAATGATGTAGATGATATTTCTAAATATATACCTAGAGATAAAATACCAACTCCTGCTGAAATATTTAAAGGTGGTGTCAGAAATGAATTTTTTACTGATGGTATTGTAGATATGCTGTCTGAAAGTGCAGGAAGTTTTTACACTTTAAGTGAAGAAGGGGATGAATTGTTCCCAGATAATAGACCTAAAAGAGATTATAAATTATACCATGCAATATCAGCAGACAGTGAAAAAGAAATAGCAGAAAGAGTAGCACAATACAAAAAAGACCATACTGGTGCTATACAAGGTCCACCAAAAGCACTTAACTATATTAAATATACATCTGAAGGTGAAAGACCAATACCTGGATTAGACACACCTACAAATGTAGTAGATGATGCACCATTACTAGAAACAAGATTTAATTATAGTTCAGATGTATTAGATGTACCAGTAGGTGAAATAGATGAATGGGCAGATGATGTAATTAAACCTAATAAAGTATTTAATCCAGACTCTTTTATTAGATTAGAATCTAAGTTAGGTACACCAGAAGATGCTGCAGCTAGATTATTAAAAGGCGAAGAAGTTGATGCAAATATGGAATATAAATATATTTGGAATAAAACTACAAATTTTGATGCTAAAGAATTATACGAAAGAATATTAAAAAACAGAGCATCTGATGAAGATATAACAAAGTTTTTTATATATTTAGCTAGTCACAGTCCATCAACTGCATACGCACATAAACCATATTTCCAAGCAGATGCACTATCAGATATTGTCAAGATTGGTATTTTTAGTGATAAGCCAATTACAGAAGTTATACCTATGGGTGTACTTAGAGATGAAGCATTTTTTTTAGACAGACTACAATCTCGTAACTCTGAATTAGGACCAGAACTAAATAAAGTTTTAGTTGAGTTAGTAACTGAACAAGGTCAATTTACTAACTTAAAAGAACGCATGAGAAATGTAATAATAGATGCACATAATAAAATATATAAAAATAATCCTAATGACTATTTTGTATTATGGCGTGGAGGTAAATTAAATAGATTTTACCCATGGCAATCAATGTCTAAAAGTCCATCATCAGCACAAGCTGTATCTTATCAAATGAATCAATTATATGGTGCAGGTGATACTGTAGAAACTTATTTAATACACAAAAACAACATGATAGATTTAGATGCTTTAGGATTGTCATTTAGTAATGAGCAAGAAATAATTGTACTTGCAGAAGCAGCAAACAAACCTGGTGCAAAGTTAGAGCAGGTATTAATACAAGATGATGTTGGTAAAATAAATGTATCTGATTTACCAAAAAATGGATTTGAAATAGAAAATATTAGTAAACCTTTAGCTGATGCAGGTCAAGCATCACAAGACTTTTTTGATGATGTTGTAAAAGGTATTAATGAAAAATATAGACCAAAATCAGCGTATGAACAGATTATAGATTTAAACAATCCAGATATTTATAAGTGGCAAGATGACTACAACAAATTAATTAAAGAAGGTGGTAACTTCAATCAACACATTTTTACATCAATACCTACATTTTATGAAACACAAATAATAAAAGGTTTAGCATTATCTAATTTACTTGACAAACAACCTATGCCTGACAACTTATTAAAAGGAAGATATCAAGTATTAGATATAGGAGGAACAGAAGGAACATGGGCAAAAGCATTAGCTAAAAATAATCCAAACTTTTATGTAGAAGTGTTAGACCCATTACAAAAAGCTAGAGATGTATTTGAAGAAGGTGAATTAGTTACTAATGCAATTTTTAGAAACGAAGCATTTAGTTATGTATTAGATGACCAAGATAAAATATTTAATGCTAAAGAAATACAACCTGTAAGATTTGCTGTATTTAATGAAGTAGATAAATATGATGTAGTACATGAGTCTATGGCATTTCAATTTATGGATAAAAATAGAGCAGAACAAATTAAATTTATAAAAGAAAACTTGTTAAATGAAAATGGAATAATAATAATAGAAGAAAAATTTGCTAACAATGATGCAATATACAAAGCTAATGAAGAATTAAAAAATACTTTTAAATCTAAATACTATACACCAGAACAGTTACAAGATAAAAAATTTAATGTATTGCTAGATATGGAAGCTAATCAAGTATCTGTACAAGAGATAGAAAAAATACTAGGTGAAAATTTTGCTAATGTAGAACAATACTGGGATGCAGGTAACTTTAAAGGATATATAGCATCTGACAGTGATGTGGTAAATCAATTTGTACCAGAGATAAACAATTTAGAAGTATCATTAACTAATCACAGGTTTTCTACAGCACCAACAGAAAAAGAAGTTAAAGTTGCTGTACAAAATAAAATTCAACAACATGGAACTGACTCTAAATTAGCTGCACAAATAGCACAAGAAACAATAGAACAAAGTCCACAATACTTTAATAAGCTATCTAAAATTGCTGCTAGATTCGGTGTAGTAGGAGGTACTGCGTTAGCAGGACTAGCAAAATTAGCACCTGCACTAGCACCAGGTGATTTTGCTATAGAAAAAGCTATAGAAAAATCTGTTCCTTATTTAGATGATGCAGCAGCTAAATTAGGATTTGCTAGAATACCTTTTAAAAATTTATTACCAACATATATTGCATATGAAATAGGTGTTGCAGGTGCAGATATAATACAAGCAGCTATGTATGCCTACGACAAATCACAACAATTACCAAAACCTTCTGCTGCTGCTTTTGGTTCTGATACATTTCAAGAATCGCTTACAAGATTATTACTGCCTAAAGCGTATGAAGAGGAAGCTATTAAAAGAAGTCAAGTACCTGGTGACTTGTTAGCGTTTTATCAAACTCCTACAGGCAAAAGAATTGTAGAAGAAATGAAATTTGGAAATCAATTTATGAAAGAATTAGACCAAGAAAAAATATCTAAATATAGTCCAGGATGGGGATTGACAAAAGGATTGTTATCTATTCTTGGTGAGTTAGCACAATATGAAGCACCAGAAGTAACATTGAACAGTAGCGATTATACTACAAAACTTAAAGAAAATCCTGCTATGATATATAATGCAGGAATTACAGGAAGTAATAAGTAATGAGTAATTTTAATCCAGAGTATATAGAAGCAGATGAAGTCATACAAGTGGATGGCGAATACTATGGAATATTTAATGTTGCAGGACCAGAGTACAGTTTACCGCTTGTTGTTTTTATAGACTCTGTTAACTATTTTACTAATGGTCAACCTCCTGCAGGAATACAATCATTTACAAAAGAAGAATGGGAAAATGCAAACGAAAGATTGTTTGTACCAGTATTAAATTATTCACAGCTACAAGACCCAGATGACAGAAATTGGTCAGATATAGAAACTA
>VMHT01070701.1_pt1 | contig 11641 bp, 13 predicted proteins | sample 4693611 | NCBI WGS metagenome assembly VMHT01 (sample SAMN12280063, study PRJNA550983) | marine metagenome | isolation source: seawater sampled from same location over 5 years 0.02-0.2 micron viral filtrate | place: USA: collected off the coast of southern California halfway between the port... ...
ACCTGGAATGATAGAAAAGAAAGAAGATGATAAGATTAAAGGCTATGAACTTAATGATGTAGCAGAAAACATAAAGAATGTTACTCCTGATTACTATTCTAATATTATTAGAGGTAAATCAAAGTCGTGGATAGATGTTTATGTTTTAAATAGACTAGGAACTATAGAGGATGGAAAGTTAGTCTATGGTTCATTTAGAGAAGATACACATTTAGCAGATGAGGAAATAGATTTTGCAAATACTACAGTATACATAGGGTTAGACTTTGGATTAACACCTTCAGCTGTATTTGGTCAAAAACTACCTGATGGTAGATGGATTATAAACCATGAGTTAGTTTGTTTTGATATTGGTACAGTTAAGTTTAGTGAAATGCTAAAGCATGAAATAATTAAATACTGTTCAGATAAAGATTTAAAAATATTTGGTGATCCAGCTGGTGATTTTAGAGCACAAACAGATGAAACTACTCCTTTTCAGATACTAAGACAACAAGGCATACAAGCCTTTCCAGCTCCATCAAATGATGTATCTCTACGAATAGAATCTGTAGAAGCTGCATTGAATAGGATGGTTGATGGTAAAGCTGGATTTTTACTGTCGCCATCCTGTAAACAGCTTAGAAAAGGGTTTCTTGGAGGATATCATTACAGAAGAATACAGACATCTGGTGAAAGATATGAAGATAGACCTAATAAGAATAAATACTCTCATGTCCATGATGCACTACAATATTTGATGTTAGGTGCTGGAGAAGGTAGATCTTTGACTGTAGGATCACAGAAACAAGGTGTTACAAATGTTTACAAAAGTTGGGATCTATATAATAGAAATGCTATGAATAAAAGAGGTAAATGGGATATTTTTCGAAAGAATGGATGATATTCTTTTATGATCCACCTAATGAAGAGTGGTATCATATTTTCAGAAAAAAAGGCATGTCGCATTGTGGAGCATGTTACTATGATACACAAAAAGGTGTATGGGTTGTTCTAGAACATATACACAAAAGACTAGATGTATCTATTTTACAAGGTGATGAAGTAGATAGAGTATTTGGATTTATACTAGCAAACAATGGTACTTTTCTAAAAACTAAAAGATTCAAACATAAATGGAGATTATTTCAAGCTGCATGGTTAAGAGAACATAGTTGTGTTACTATAGTTATGAGATTAATTGGAATAAATAGATTGATTATTACACCTTTTCAGTTATATAAATACTTAGTAAACAATGGAAGTACAAAATGGGAGTTTTTAGAACACCAAAATATAAACCAGACCCAGAGCTAGAAAAAAAGCTGAAAAAAGAAAGAGAACTTGAAGAAGCTAAAAAAAAAGAGCTAGAGGCAAAAGATAAAAGATTTAAAGAAAGATTTGCAAAAGGGATTATTGGTCAAAGAAGCCTATTTAGTAGAGCTGGTGGTCAAGGTTTTTATACAGATGGAGAACAAACATAATGGTTGAAACTAATTCATCAATGTTACCAACATCAGGAAAAAGAAAAACAGTTATGCAAACTGAAATGGATGATGGTAGAATTGCTATAAATTTATTAGGATATTCTTTATTTGCTGCAAAAAAATTAGATAAAGATCAAATAGCTGGTGTTAGAGAAGAATTAAGTAAATTTGATTCATTGATACAAAAAAGAAAAGATGAAGATTTATCTGATGAAGAAAAAATACAATTACGAAGTATAGCTATGAATTTAGGAAAAACATATAAAATTAGTAATATTACAAGTCGTGATGTTTCAATGATTGTACCTAATATAGAAAAAGGTGTTAAGGTTACAAAAAAATAATGGGATCAAGTACATCAGCGTCATCTAGCAAAGATAATAATTTTAATATGGCTGCCTCTACAGGAGGAACGCCAAATGTTATAAATCAAAATGCAAAGATAAAAAGAGCTGGTAAAAAAGCTGATGAGTTTGCTAGAGATCAATTAGGTATAACACAAACTAATAATGCAATTTTTGCTACTAATACTGGTGGAGATCAGATGTATGGTAGTAAGTATACACAAGCAAGAAATCAATATTTAGCATCACAAGGTCTTGGTACATTTAATAAAGAAACAGGATCTTTTACTGCTGGTGTACAAACAGATAAAGGATTAACATTTACCAATGAAACAAGAGGTGCGTATAGAGAAGCTAACAGATATAGAATACCTTTATCAAAGCAAATGTTTGATTCACAAGCAAAGTTTCAAATGGGTCTAGCTGGTATAACAGCTTTAGCTGGAGTGCCTATGATACCTTCAGTATTATTATCATCATCACAAAGACCTTATTCAGATTATATAAATAGCATGTCTACAAAAGGTTTTTATGATTATACAGATAGACCAGTTCCTGAAAAAAATAGAACAGAAGGTATGACACCACCTGAAGCAAATGAATTTAATACAATGACTGAAGCACAAAGAGAAGCAGAAAGAAAAAGAAGAGCAGCTGCAAGTAGAACTGGAAATTTAGCTGCTGGATATAGATCATTATTTCAAACAACCAATAAAACATTTGGTGGAAACTTATAGTGGAATACAACAATTATAGAAGTTCTGCTAATATGAAAGACATTAATGCTAAGTCTTTTTTAAAAAAATACTCATTAGCAGAAGATTTAAAATCAGTATGGAGATCTAAGTTTGAAGAAGCATATGAATATACTATGCCAGGTAGAGAATCATTTTATGAAGAATCACCTGGACAAAAAAGAACAGATAGAATATTTGATGAAACAGCTGTAGTAGGTATACAAGAATTTGCTAGTAGATTACAAGCAGCTATGATTCCAACATTTGGTAGATGGATGCATCTTAAATCAGGTGTTGAAATACCTTTAGATTTATCACCAAGAATAGATAAAGAACTTGATGATATAACAAATTATATTTTTGAAGTTTTACATAACTCTAATTTTAATCAGGAAGTACATGAAGCATTTATGGATTGTGCTATTGGTACAGGATGTTTACTTGTAAACGAAGGTACAGCATCAAATCCTATTATATTTAATTCAATACCACTGCCTCACATAACTCTTAATAGTGGACCAGATAATAGAATAGATTGCATTTATAGAAAAAGATTTATGCATATTAACGATATTAAAGTTTTATATCCAAAAGCTGAACTTGATGAACAACTAATCGCAATAATGGCAAATCAACCAAATCAAAAAGTAACTGTTATTGAAGGAACAATGAGAAATTACTCTGATGTAAATAAAGAAGTTTATGACTATGTAGTATGTGTACAAGATTATGAAAACATAATATTACAAGATCAATTTGAAGGTGCTGGATCTAATCCGTTTATTACATTTAGATGGAACAAAGCTAGTGGTGAAGTTTATGGTAGAGGTCCAGTATTTAATGCTATGGCAGCAATTAAAACAACAAACCTTACAGTAGAATTAATATTAGAAAATGCACAGATGAATATATCTGGTATTTATCAGTTAGAAGATGATGGAGTAATTAATACAGATAATATTGCATTAGTACCTGGCACAATAATTCCAGTAGCTCCAGGATCTAGAGGATTACAACCTATTAATGGTGCTGGAAGATTTGATGTAGCACAATTAGTATTAGATGATATGAGAAACAATATTAGAAAAGCATTATACATGGATACACTTGGTCCAACCAAAGGTACACCTATGTCTGCTACTGAAGTTGCAGAGAGAATGGCAGATCTATCAAGACAGATAGGATCTTCATTTGGTAGATTGCAATCAGAATTTATACAACCATTAGTTAAAAGAATTATTTATATTCTAAAAAAACAAGGGAAGATAACTATTCCAAGTTTAGATAACAAAGAAATAAAAATTATACCAGAATCACCACTATCTAGAGCACAATTTGAACAAGATATAGCAGATATAAATAGATTTAATGCTACTATTGGACAAACATTTGGTCCACAAGTTTTAAACTTAATAGTAAAACAAGAAGAAGTAGCTAGATATTTAGCAGAAAAAATGAATTTACCTGAAAAGTTAATTAGAGATTCTGCTGAACAACAACAAGTTGTACAACAAATGCAACAATTACAACAAATGCAATCACAAGGAGGACAAGGTGGCTTGGGAGAAGATACGCAACAAACCTGAGGGTTATCATTATTCAATAGACGGATTTCAAAGATCTAAAGGAGCAGAAATAGAACTTAATGGTGATATTGCTGCATTATTCAAAACAGAACTAGGAATAAAGGTTTTAAATTATTTAAAATCTATTACAGTAGATGCTGTAGCTGGTAGAGATATATCTAATGACCAACTACGACATTTAGAAGGGATGAGATATTTATATTTTATCATTAAAAAAAGAATAGAAGCACATAAGGAGAGCTAATGTCAGAAGAAACAACACAAGCTACAGAACAACCAACTGAAGCAGTTACAGCAACAGAACAACAAACAGAAGTAACAAGACCAGATCATGTAGCAGAAAAATTTTGGGATGCAGAAAGAAACGAAGTTAAGGTAGATGAACTAAGTGCATCATACAATGCTTTAGAAAAAAAGATTGGTATGAGAACAGATGAACTATCTAAACAAGTTAGAGATGATTTAGAAAAAGAAAGAATGGGTAATATACCTGAAGAATATGAAATAGTTGTACCTGAAGTACCTGAACATATAAACATTGAAGTTAATAAAGAACAAGAATTACTTAAAGAATGGTCAGCTATATGCAAGGATAATGGATTATCACAGGATATATTTAATAGAGGTGTTAATGCTTTTGTTAATAATGAGATAGCTGGATTACCAGATATGCAACAAGAAATGACTAAATTAGGTGATAATGCTAGTAGTAGAATAGAAGCAGCAGATTTATGGTCAAAAAAATACTTAACACCAGAATCTTATGAAGTAGCTGCAAAGATTGCTAGTACAGCAGAAGGGGTAAAAGCCTTAGAAGAAATAATGAATATAACTAGAACACAACCATTACCTAACTCAAATACAGTAGTAGATGCTGAACTTGATGAAACAGATCTTAGATCTATGATGAATGATCCTAGATACTATGATCCAACAAAAAGAGATCAAGCCTATTATGATAAAGTAACAAAACTTTATTCAAAGAAATATGGCTAAAAAGAAAGATTTTCCTTTTAAAAAATATATTTTTAAATGGGAAGATCCAACTGGTCATAGTGAATGGATGTCTAAAAATGACATGGATTCGGTAAAACCAGCTTTAATTACTACAGAAGCATATCTATATTCAAAAGATACAAAGCATGTAAAGACATTTTCATCCTACATAGAAGAAGAAGATGGATCTTATACATTTGGGGATGTCAATGTTTTTATTGCTTCTGGTCTTGTAAAGATGACAAAAATATAATATATCTCAACTAACAAGCCGAAGTAGACTGGAATATGCCCAGTAGGACAACATAGAAAAGTTTATAACGACAACTTGATTATTAACTAACATTACTCGAAAGGAAACTTAATATGAGTGCGACTATAGACCAAGCCTTTATAAAGCAGTTCGAAGCAGAAGTGCATATGGCTTATCAAAGAATGGGCTCTAAGCTCAAAAATATGGTCCGTAATGTCTCCAATGTTAAAGGTAGTACTGTTCAGTTTCAAAAGGTAGCAAAAGGTTCTGCTTCAACTAAAGCAAGACACGCTGAAGTTGTCGCTATGAACTCTGTACACTCCAATGTAACTGCAACACTAGACGACTTTTTCGCAGCAGACTATGTGGACAAACTAGACGAACTAAAAGTAAACATTGATGAAAGAAACATTGTTGCTCAAAACGCAGCATATGCTCTTGGTAGAAAAACCGATTCTATCATCACTGATACATTTGATGCTAACGCAACTGCATTAGCACATAACTCAGCTGGATCAACAACTGGAATGAACTTAGATAAAGCACAGAATGTGTTTGAGATATTCCAAGAAAATGATGTTCCAGATGACGGACAAAGGTATTGGATTGTTGGTGGAAAACAATGGTCAGACCTTCTAGACATAGATCAGTTCTCAAGAGCTGAATATGTTGGTGAAGCAGACTTACCATTTGGTGGCACATTAACTGCTAAAAGATGGATTACTTTTATGTGGATGGCATTTAGTGGCTTAAACAAAGATGGATCAAACGATAGATTCACACTTGCTTTCCATAAATCATCTCTTGGATTAGGTGTAGGTTCTGATGTAAGAACAGAAGTAAACTACATACCTGAAAAGGTAGCACACCTAACAACATCATATATGTCAATGGGTGCAGTACTTATTGATGGTGATGGTGTAAGAATCCAGAAATGTAGGGAGGCATAATCATGGCATACGAAACAACTAATCCTGTGAAAAAGATATCTCAAATGGGAGATTCTAATTCACTTTGGTATTATACTGATGGTGATGCTATTGGCACTATTGATGACAATGAATACTTTTTAGCATCTACTGGCGACCTTAATGCTGGTGATGTAATCATTGTTAATAGTGGTGGATCAAATGCAGTTGTAGATATTTTAATTGTAACTACAGCTTCAGCATCTCAAGTAAGAACTGCCTTATTATCATAATGCGAATGGGGGGTTTTAATACCCCCCTTTTTTAAATGGCAGATACAAAAGTAGATATATGTGCAAGAGCAATCATAATGATCGGAGCTTCTCCGATTTCTTCATTTGATGATGGTTCAACAGAAGCCTTAGTTGCTTCTAATATGTACGAAAACATACTGAAGTCTTGTTTATCAAGACACAGATGGAAGTTTGCCACAGAACAAAAACAACTTTCTTTACTAGCTGATGCACCTACAGGAAGGTATGAATATGCTTATCAGTTACCTAGTAGTCCTGAATTATTAGTTTTAAATACAGTAACAGTTAATGATAATCCCATACAATATAATAGATATGGAGATAAAATATTTGTAAATAATTATGGATCTAGCAATACATTAATAGCAGATTATATTTTTAGACAAGATGAAGCTGATTTTCCAGAATACTTTAAACTAGCATTACAATATAAATTAGCATCTATATTTGCTGGATCAGTAGCAAGAGATGCTGCTATGATACAACAGTTTGAAACACTTGGTGAAAATCAAATGAGAATAGCAAAGAACATAGATAGTCAGGAAGTATCTAATAGTGTTCTAAATACAAAAAGGTTTATACAGGATAGATTGACAACTGGAGGGTACTAATGGCTAATGTCCTTAGAACTGTATATACTAACTTTTCAAGTGGAGAACTAAACCCTTTATTAGTAACAAGAACAGATGCCTCTGCTTATTTTAGTGGAGCAAAAACTTTAAGAAATTGGTATTTACTTGATGAAGGTGGTATTATGCGTAGACCTGGACTTAGTTATAAAGCAACCTTACCAGGTTCTTCAAGAATAATTCCATTTATATTTTCTAATGATGAAATGGCTATATTTGCATTATCTAATAATAGATTAGATGTATTTGATAGTGCTGGTGCAAGTGTACAATCAAACATTACAAGTAATTGTAACTGGACTACTGCACAGTTATTTGAATTAAACTATGCACAGTTTGGTGATACAGTATTTATAGTACATAGAAATAACCCTATAGTTAAAATAGTTAGAGATTCTGCTTCTTCTTTTAGTGTATCTTTATTTGCATTTGAAGAAGATGAATCTGTATCTGTTGGTGGAGCAAACAAAACAACACAACCATTTTTTAAGTATGCAGATTCAACAATATCTGTAACATTATCTGATAAAACAGCTGGTACTGGTAGAACACTAACTGCTAGTGCAACTGCTTTTACAAGTGCATATGTAGGACAATATTTATTAGTTAATAATAAACAAGTAAAAGTAACAGGGTATACAAGTGGTACTGTGGTAACAGTTACAGTTTTAGAAGAAGTAGATACAGTAGGACCTCATTTTTTATGGGAAGAACAACTAATATCTTCTATTAGAGGATTTCCACAAGCTGTTACATTCCATGATAATAGATTATATTTTGCTGGTGTAAGAGATAAACCTAGCTCTGTTATAGCATCAAAAGTAGGTGAATATTTTAATTTTGAAATAGGTACAGGACAACCAGATGATGCATTAGATGTTACAGTTACTGGTGATAGAATTAATGAGATTAGACACTTAGTAAGTTCTAGAAACTTACAATTATTTACAGATGGTGGTGAGTATTTTGTACCAACATCTTCTGATACTTCAGCTGTTACACCTTCTAATATAGTTTTTACTAGACAAACACCTTATGGATGCAATAGAGCAAAACCAGTAATATTTGATGGAGCTACTTTATATGCTCAAAAAAATGGTAGATCTATTAGAGAGTATTTATTTTCTGATGTTGAATCAGCTTATGCTTCTACTTCAATATCTATACTTGCATCACAAGTAATTAATAATCCAGTAGATATGACAATGATTACTGGTACATCTACAAGACCAGAACAGTTTGCATTTTTTACTAATACAGATGGCACACTTGCTTTATTTCATAGTGTTAGATCTGAAAAGATAGCTGGTTGGACATTATGGAGTACAAGAACTGGAGATAATTTTAAAAGTATTACAGCTTTAAATGAAAATTTATTTGTTGTTGTTGAAAGACAGTTAGAAGGTGGAACTGTATACACATTAGAAAAATTTGCAGATGATGATAGTCTAACACTTGATTGCTCTGCTGTTACTACACTTAATCAACAAGGTGCACCTAAAGTAAATGGTGGTAGCCAATCAGGATCTAGCCTAAATGTAGATGGTTATACATCTGCTCCTAATCCTAATGATATTATTACAATAGCTGGTAACAGTACAGAATACACTATTCAAACTGTAAATGCTACAGCATCTGGATATACGCTAGTTTTAAATCAAAATCTTGCTGCAACACCATCAGATAATGCAGTAATAACAATAGTACAAGGTAGACTACATAATACCCCAGCACACTTGACATCTACCTCAGTTTATGCTGTTGATGGTACAATGGCTTTGGGAACATTTACTACTACAGGATCTGATACTTTAACTTTAAATGAAGCACATGCTGCTGGTGTTACTATAGGATTTGATTATACACCAACATTAGAAACTATGCCTATAGATAAAGAAGTTCAAAATGGTCCATTAACAGGACAAATTAAAAGAATATCTAGAGCAGTTGTAGATGTATCAAATACACTTAATGTTGCATTACAAGCATCAGATAAAACAGCAAAAAATTTAATTATTAGACAAGTAGATTTTAATGTAGCACAATCTGTTAGTGCAGTATCTGGTAAAAAAGAATTTTTCTTTTTAGGATATGATAGAGAACCTACAGTAAAAATAACACAAACAGAACCATTACCACTTAAAATATTAGGTATGGCAGTAGAGGTAGTATTTTAATGGGTGCAATAAATCCAGCAACTATGTTTATGATTACAGCTGGTGTTACAGCTGGTGCATCTTTATATCAAGGTTATCAAACAAGACAAGCATTACAAAGTGATATTGCAAGATATGAAGAAGAAAAAAAAATAACAGAACTCAGAGGTATACAAGAAGAAAATTTAAGAAGGCAACAAATGGAAATAACATTAGGTAATAACAAAGTTATTGCTGGAGCTGCTGGTATACTTGATGATAGTAGAACATTTTTAGCTATACAAAATGATGTAAGAAATGCTGCTATATCAGATATAAGATCACAAGATTTAAATACAAGAATTGCTTTATCTAAATACGATCAACAAATTGTAAATTCAAAAATTGATATGCAATCAGCTACATTTGGTTCAATATTTGATGCTGGTAGTGCTGCTTTAAATGGATGGACATATATGAACTATTACAGAGGTCCTAGTAAAACTATAAAACCAGGTATGTCTCCAGGTGAATCACAAGCTAGATTCGGTACAACAAACGCAGCTGGTATGTTTAAAGGAGGCAACGAGTTTTAATGGCTTTAGAAAGAGGAGCAACTATTAATAAGGGTGTTAGAAGAACAGGAGTAGAAGGTAGTTTTGGTGTAGTTAGAACAGCACAAAATACTATTGGAACTACTTTAACAAATACAGCACAAAACTTAGATAAAATTACACAGTTTCAAGTAGATGTCATGGATAAAGAATGGCAGAATAATTTTGATACAAGTAGTGCTATTTTTATAGAACAAGCAACTAGAGAAGAATTAAATAGTCAAAATCCTGATTTAGTAAAACTTAGAGAAAAATTTATTACATATAGAGATACACAATTAAAAGAAGCACCACAAAGATTTCAAAATTATATAACTAATAAATTAGATATTAACTTTGTAGATTCAGTAAATAATGTCAAAGATTATGCTAATGATTTAAAGTTTGTAAATCTATCTACACAAGGAGCTAATTTAGCAGATCTTAATTATAAAAGTACATATTCTTCTATTCAAACAATTATAAAAAATAATAAAGGTAATTTTGAAGAAATCACAAAACAAATAGATTTATTATATGTTAATCAAGTACTGCCAAATATAGCTGCACAAACAACAAATGACAAAGTATTAAGCCAACTTAAACCACTTGAGATGACATCAGCTATGATTGAATCAAAAGCTTTTGCAACTAATGTACAATATGAAACATTAAGAAATATAGGTATGATTGAAATGATGGTATCAGCTGTAGATTTTGATGGTACTAATACAAGTAAATTAGCTGGGGATTTAGAAATATTAGATAGACAAATAGATGATTACATAGAGAATTATTTAACAAATCCAGAAGCAAGAAAATTTAATATGGATGAAGAGACAATAGCAGAAGTAGCTAATAATTTAAGTCTTGCTAAAAATAATTTACTATCTGTACAACAAGATAAAATTCAAAAATCAGTCAATGCACAAACATATCAACAAGGTGTTTTTTCAAAAGAGTTTGTAAATAATTATATAGATAATCCAAGATTAGCAATAGAAGCTAATGTTAATAATATAGTAGAATTATTAAATAGTACTGAAGAAGGTATAAGTTTATATAATAATCCAACTTTATTTGCTGAAACTTTAAACTCTACTATTGAAGCATCAAGTATACATAAAATTATTGCAAAAAAACAATCTATAAATAATGGAGTTCTTCCAAATATAGGAGATTTAACAGTAGAAATTAATACACAGTTAGGAACTAGTATGGATGAAGATACATTATCTAGATATGTATATTCATCTTTAGGTGGATTATATAATTATACAGCAGATCAAATGGTATCAGATATGGATAGTGTTTTAAATAATCCTACACCAGATGTTGGACCTGGTGGTTTTGATAATGAATTTATACAATCAACTAAAAATTTTCAGGCAGCAGCAACTATGATGCAAAATGGTTATTTCCCACCTGGATTAGATAATTATTTTTCACAAGTAGATAGAATTATGGCAAAACCTGATTTAACAGATGATGATGTTCAAAGAGTAAATCAAAGTATGCAACTATTTAATTATATAAATAATAATAGTAGTGATGTATTTTTTCCTACTGTAACAGGATCAGAGACACCAACATTTTTTCAATATTTACAATTATCTAAAGGTCAAATGTATGAAGGTGTAAATTTAATAGATTTAAATGATTTACGACATATGCAAACAG
>VMHT01000970.1_pt1 | contig 11640 bp, 29 predicted proteins | sample 4693611 | NCBI WGS metagenome assembly VMHT01 (sample SAMN12280063, study PRJNA550983) | marine metagenome | isolation source: seawater sampled from same location over 5 years 0.02-0.2 micron viral filtrate | place: USA: collected off the coast of southern California halfway between the port... ...
ACTGGTCCAATTACAATAGCAAGTGGAGTTACTGTAACTGTGCCAAGTGGCAGTAACTGGGTAGTATTATAAGGAGAGATTTATGGCTTTAGCTTTAAGTGGAACAAGTAATGGTAGTTTAAACAACCTATCATTGTCAGGCAACACAGCTACTATTGTGGATACAGGAAAAGCTGGAACGATTGTTCAGGTGGTTAATGCAACTACAAACACACAAACATCATCAACATCAACCACATATGCAGACACAACATTAACAGCTTCAATTACACCAAGCTCTACCTCAAATAAAGTTTTGGTGTTGTTTTCTCAAGCTGGTTGTCATAAATCTAGTGCTAATACGCATGGTAGATTAAAATTATTAAGAGATTCTACTGATTTATATGAGCCAGATAATTATTATGGTTGGGTAAATGGCACAGGTAATGATGGTGTTGCAACTATATCAGGGTGTTATTTGGATTCTCCATCTTCATCTTCTTCTGTAACTTACAAAACTCAATTTAATAATGGAGATGGTGCTGGAACTGTTTATGTTCAAATATTATCAGGAACATCTACAATAACATTAATGGAGGTAGTAGCATGATAGATAAATCACAAGCAATACTCTCATTAAAACCAAATGCAGAGTTTGTGGTAAGAGGTGAAACTATCGAGTGGCTAGATAAAAAACAAACTCAACCAACAGATTCAGAGATACAAGCAGAGATAACTAGGTTACAAGCTGAATATGATGCTAATGAATACCAAAGACAAAGAGCAACAGTATATCCATCAATACAAGAGCAGTTAGACATGCAGTATTGGGATAAAGTAAATGGAGCAACAACTTGGCAAGATGCGATTGCTAAAGTTAAAACTGATATACCAAAGGAATAGAATATGAGTCAAGTTAAGATATCTGGAAACGCAAGTGGAACTGGTGTTCTTACTATTGCTGCACCAAATACGGATACGGATAGAACATTAGATTTACCTGATAGTGCTGGAGAAATATTAACCAATAAATCAACACCAATGTTTAGTGCAAAATATACTGCTGACCATAGCACTAATTATATTGCAACAGCAACTTGGACAATAATACAATATGACACAGAAATAATTGACACAGAGGGGTGGTATGACCATACAACTTATAAGTTTACACCCCAACAAGCTGGATATTATGTTTTAACTTTTAATGGGCAAGTATCAAGAGAAAATCAAGATAACGACTGGCTTTTTATGTCAGGTTTTTTAAAAAATGGTAGCACTGCTGATGCAGACATTATAGTTGGAAATAGAATTCCACATCTTGGTTCAAGTAATGTTAATGCCTCAAAGTTTGCAGACCCAGCTTGGAGCCAAACTACTATTATGTATTTTAATGGTTCAACAGATTTTACTGGAGGATATTTTTATCAAAACTCTGGTGCAGCAACAGGACATAGATTCACATCAGGTGGTGCTGGTGTATTTTCAGGTTATTTATTAAGGGCAACATAATATGTCAAATACTTTAATTACAAAATTAAAACAATATAATTCATCAATTACTGATGATGATTTTTCTAATGGGAATATTTGGTTAGTGCATGACAATGAGGGTATTCCAAATGGTAAGGTGGGTGATGTATCATCAAAGATTTTTATTAGCACATGGAATCACCCAACATTGGCACAACCAACCCAAGCACAATTAGATGCGATTACGGAGTAAAGAATGAGTATATTAAAAGTTGATACATTACAACACAGAGATGGAACAGAATATATTCTCTCTGAAAGAAACAAGCTAATTAATGGTGATTTTTCTGTGGCACAAAGAGGAGTATCACTTACCTCTACAAATAGTGCAAACAATGATGCTAGTTACACTTTGGATAGGTGGCAATTGTTTAGTGATGGCAATGATGTGGTAGATGTTTCTAAAGAAACTTCAACTGTTCCAACCAATCAACTGTATGCTATTGCATTAGATGTAGAAACAGCTAATAAAAAGTTTGGTATAGCACAAAAGATTGAGCAGAAAAATTGTGTTGATTTAATTGGTCAAGAAGTGACTTTATCTTTCAAAGCAAAAGTATCTGCAACAACTAATTTGGATAATGTTAAGTGTGCTATTATTGCATGGGATGGAACTGCGGATACTCTTACAGATGATATGATTTCTGCTTGGGGTTCAGAGGGAACTAACCCAACACTTGCTACTAATTACACTTATGAAAATACACCAGCTAATTTAAACTTAACAACCAGTTATACTACTTACACTACGACTGCTACGATTGATACAGCAAATGCAAAGAATGTAGTGGTGTTTATTTGGAGTGATGTCACAACAACAAGCACAGGTGAGTTTCTTTACATTACAGATGTCCAACTTGAAAAATCACCAAGTGCGTCAACCTTTGAAAGAAAAAATTTTGGTAGACAATTAGCTGATTGTCGTAGATATTATGTGAGATTGGATAGAACTGGTCCACCAGCAGAGCCATATGTTCAAGCTGTTTATGTTGGTCATGGTCAATTATTTAGCGCTACTGAAGCTGTTATATATCCTATTATGTATGAGCCAATGAGGGATACACCTGATATTGGAGTTAGTGCTACAAATGATTTTACTATCGAATTAACGGGTGGACACAGTAGGGATACATCAGCTTTAGCAATTTATAATGATGCTTCTCACACAGACGAAACTTTTTCTTATAATCCAATGATTCAGATTACAATAAGTAGTTCTTCAACTGCTGATAAATATGGTAGGTTTTTTATAAACGATGCCACAAATGGGTTTCTCGAACTTGATGCAGAATTATAGGGGGTAAAATGGCAACAATTAAAAATGCAAAATATATAAAAATGACTGATGAAGCATTAGGTGTTGTAGATAAAAATATAGCTATTCAATGTGTTTATGGTGGTAGAAATATGTCTATTACAATAAATCCAAGAAGTGAAAGATATAAAGAAATCATGCGTCAAGTAGATGCTGGAACTTTAACCATAGCTGATGCAGATTAGTATGAACATACAGGAGTTAGAAAAACAATTTTCAAAACATGAAGCAGTCTGTGAAGAAAGATGGACAGAAACAATCTTGAGAATCAAAAGAATAGAACACATTATGATAGCTGGTGCTGGTGCTATCATCATATTGTTGTTGTCTATAGTGTTAAGAATGGGGTGATGAAATCGATCCAGTAACTGCTATGGCAGTAGCTACATCTGCTATTAAAGGTATCAAGACTGGAATCAAACTAGCCAAAGACACTAGCGAGATAGCCAAAGAGTTAGATAAATTCTTCCAAGCAAAGAATGTTATTGAGGAAGAAGCAAAGAAAGAACAAGAGAACACAAAGAAAAGAAAGTCTGTCAACCAACAGGCAATGGCTAATGTTCTTAACAGAAAGAAACTACGAGAAGCAGAAAAGCAACTGAAAGAATCCATGTATTGGTCTGGACAGGCTGACCTCTGGAATGAGCTAGTGCAAGAGCGATCACGACTACGAAGAGAACAGGCTGAAGCAGATGAACAAGCAAAATATAAAAAGAGAGTTATTCTTGAGAGGATTAGGGATGGTTTTGTTATCACAGGTTTATTATCATTTACATCATGGATAATCGTAACTCTGATAGAAATGATAATGGGCAAGGGGAAGTAATGGATAAAATTTTTTTCTATTTAATCCTAGCTTTCTTCTTTTGTTTTGTAACAGCTGCAACCATTCTTTGGATTGATAACTTACTATGTAAAGGAGTATAACTATGCCACTACCTAGCTTACTAACACCACTTATAGGAAAAGGATTGAACATGGTAGCTAATGCTGTAGCTGTCAAAGGGAAGTCTTGGCTCAAAGAAAAGACTGGAGTTGATCTATCTTCCAGTACACTCTCAAGTGAGGATGAGATGAAGCTCAAACAGTTTCAAATTCAGAATGAAACCGAGCTTATCAAGATCAGATTAGAAGAAAAGAAAATAGATTTTCAAGAATTAGAAAGCTCGAATCAGGCTATTACGCAGAGATGGGCTGCTGACATGGCATCTGATTCGTGGCTCTCTAAAAATATTAGACCACTATCTTTAATAGCAATCTTTGTTGGATACTTCCTTTTTGCTATGATGTCTGCTTTTGGATTAGATGCTAACGAAAGTTATGTAAGTCTACTTGGACAATGGGGTATGCTAATCATGGGTGCATACTTTGGTGGTCGATCATTAGAAAAAGTAATTGAATTAAGGAATAAGAAATGAAGTTAAGTAAACATTTTAGTTTAAAAGAATTTACCAGGAGTGAAACGGCAAAACGATTGAATATAGATAACAATCCTGGAGTTGCTGAATTAAATAATTTAAAAAGATTATCTCTTGAATTAGAAAAAATAAGAGAGCTTTTAAATAAACCAATAATTATTACATCAGGTTTTCGTGCATTAGAGTTGAATCGTAAGATTGGAAGCTCTGACAAATCAATGCACCGGATTGGATGTGCAGCAGATTTTTTTGTACATGGTCTGGAAGTAAAAGAAGTTGTGCAAATAATAAAAGACAGTTACATTAGACCTGATCAATGTATTGCTGAATTTGATGATTGGATACATTTTGCAATTAGTAGAGATTCAGGAACTGAGCCAAGAGAAATGTATTTGACTATTGATAAATCAGGCACAAGAGAATTTAGTTTTGCCTAATTTTTTACCAGAAAAATATAGACAATCAAAGATGATTAAAACTCTTGATGGTAGAATATTGGATAGCTATTCTGAAGAATACAAACTGTATTGTGGTGCAAAGTATATACTGCGTAAGTTTAGAGTTAAACGCACACGGCAAAATTATTTAAGAGAATTGCTTGAAAAAAAAGGAAGAGAATTTCATAATAAATTTAGAGCAGAAATGTTAAGGATATATGATGCGAAAATTCAAAGAAGTACCTAAGGATAAAAAGTCAGGTATACCACTTAAGTATATCAAAGGATCTGGTGATCCAGATAAAACTCGAAAAGAGATTCTGCGAACAAGAGCATTGTATAAAATGGGTAAGCTAACCAAAGCACAAATGGATCGAATATCAAAGCAAAGGTCAAAGACATGAAGTTACCGGCAAATTATGTTAAAGCAGTAGGTGGAATGGAAAAGGCAAAAAAAATATACAAACGTGGGTTAGGCGCATATTATTCTTCCGGATCTAGGCCAAAGGTTTCAGCTCATCAATGGGCTATGGGTAGATTAAAAAGTGCAGCAACCGGCAAAGGTGGCGCACGAAAAGCAGATGCAGATATTTTAAAATCATAAGGAGAAGTTATGCCATACGGAAAAGGCACATACGGAAGTAAAGTAGGTAGACCATCATCTAAAGATAAGAAGGACGATAAGCTAAAGATGATGGCCATGAAAAGAATACAAATGAAAAAGAAAAAGAAAATGCTAGCTTAGTATACGCATTGCGTTTTTCATGCCTTGCGCTCGCTTGATCCATCCTCGCTTCTCAAGGCTTGATAAATGTTTTGCAACTGTTGCTTGCGCAATGCCAACTGCATTGCCAATTTCTTTTTGTGTTGGTGTAATGCCATGCTGAGTAAAGTAACTCTTGATATAATCAAAGATTACTTTTTGTTTTGACGTTAAGTTAAATCTATCCATTTTGTTTTGCTCCTAAAAATGCTAATAGTTTTTTATAAGTTTCAGCTACAGGTTTAAGTTGAACCGGCTCTAATCTATCAAGCTGTTCAGCGTTCATGTTTCTAAACTCTTTTAACAGCGTCATACGATCTCTTGGGCTAACTTCCTGACCTTCTTTGTTTTTTTCTGAGTTGGCATACTTCTTCATCATCTCGCAAAACTGACCAACGAACATGATAGCGTTCTTTGGGCTGTTAGGTAGTGCATTACCATCATGTTTTATAATAGGCCATTTCGATTCATCCACCGGATCTTGCGCATTATGGCTTGCGTTTGTTTCTTGTACAGTAACTTTTGCTCTTTCGTCATTGGGCTTTTCAACTTTACCTGTTTCAGCTTCCTTGCTCTTGGTGGCAGCAATTTCTTGCCTAACTTCTTTTTCCCAATCTTGCAGTTGTTCATGTATATTTCCTTTTGGTTTAAGATCATCTAAATTGTTTACAGTTTTTGCTTGAGTTGGATAATCCTCTGCTTCCTCTTGTGAAATAAAGCCAGATAAGGCGTCAGGAAAAGCGTTACGCAACGCAAATCCTCTAGCCCTCATCTGTAACATCCTTTGAGGATAAGACTGCCATACAGGTCGATTAAACAGCTTTGCTCGTTTGGCATCTTTAATTGAAAACTTACATACAGTTGTTTCAATATTCTTATCATCATACTTTCTTTTTACAGAGCAAACGGCTGTATAGTCATCCCCTTCACCTTCTGTAGTTTCTTGCACTCCAAGACAGCGTGGATCGTTCTTGACCAAAGCAAGTAGGCCGTCACCATACAGACATGGCTTACCATTAATAACAGCAATGTGTTGTAATGACTGCATAGGTTTCATGCCTAACTCAGTACCCATAGCCCATGCAACTATGATATCTTCTTTTTTGTTACGATAGTTAGGTGGGCATAGATTGGTTTTAGCAATCATTTCAGCAGCACCAAGCGCATCACTCCAACTGTTAACGTTAATTAAATTACTCATTGTTTAACTCCTTAATATTAATTTTAGTTTGACGTTTTGAATAGCCTTCAACTGCCGGCTCTAATTCAAAGTTGCATTTTGGACAGCAAACGGCTGACTTAGGCCTATAGTTTCTTGTTGGCCACTTGACCATAAAAGAATCACCAGTATCCATATCATAATAATTGCCAATCTCATTGTTGCCCATTGCTTTCATAACTTTCGTTTGATGTTCATCAATAGTAGCTTTGAGATCTTTTATTGTGTTTTCAGAATCCCTGATAGTTTCTATTGATTCTTTTAATGTTGAATCCAAGTCAATGGATTCTTTGATAGATTTGGGAAATTGTACTGAGGCCTCTTGAGAGTTTACTGCCTCCGGTAATGTTCCATTCTGCATATGCTTTTCAAACTCTGCGACAGTTTTAACAATGAGAGCTTGTGTTTCCTGGTGTGGCTTGTAGATGTGAGCAGTAATAAATCTGCCTGAATAATTAGTAAACAGTATGCCGTACTTTGCGTGGTGGCACATCATGCCGGCTTGAAGTTGTATTACTCCTCGCCACAATGGTGGGGTAAAGTTGGGTAATGGAGCTGACGTTGTAAACTTAGCCTCAATTACTGCAACGCCTTTAATGTCTATCTCATCTTCATCACCTACTACATAAATATGCTTGCTGAGATCCGTCTGAATTGTTTGGCGAACAACGCTTATCAAGCCATCATCCGTATAGTAAAGTGGAATATCAGGGTGCTTCTTTGGATGCTCTAAAGCATACTGAAATTTGTTTGCCGGATTCAAATTAATCATTGCAAGACCTGAGTTGATTGTTGTTTCTTCTGTAACCAAACCCATTTGAATTTGTAGGTTATCAATGTCAACCGGCTCGGCTCGCTTTTCGTTTATAAGATCTGTAAAAGTTTTATAAGGATTAACACCAATAGCCGTAGCTATGGTAGATCCTGATAGATGTTCATGGGGTGAAAGTTTTGGCATTTTATCTCCTTCGTATTTATAGTTAATTTAGTATACATGTATTCTGCACGTATGTGCCGTCACTTGCGACAAACGGCTCATCACAGTCTGTTAAAACATCAATTGCAAGAGCCATAATATAGATCCAAACGGCTATCATAAATGACCATATAATGGCTGAATAAAAGTATTTCATTTGTTCTCCTCTAAATATTCAAGTAATTGTTCAGCAAGCTCTTTTCTGCCCTCATAAATTCCAAGATCATTATCGCATGATAAATCATCTAAACAGCTTGTAGCATCATCAATAGCTTGTTCTAATTGACGCTTAATATTATTAATAACTATTTTTTCTTTACTCATAATTGCTCTCCTCATAGGTTATTTTTGCATTTATCATATCTTCAACTTTATGTCTAAATTGAATATCTTTTGTGCCTTCACCACCATTTCTCATTTCTAACTCGTGCAGTAAAAGCTCTAGCTCTTCTTTTGTCATAGAATATAAATCCATAATTTCTCCTAATATGGTATGTTATGTTTTTGTGTTAAGTCAGAAAAATCATCTGTTTCTTTTTGTGTATCTACTTCATCTACATCTGATTTTATAGCGCTAATCATGTCTAATAGTTTTTCGTATTTATGAGCTAATTTAGTTGCGCCTTCCTCTAGTTTTACATAATGATCTAAGCGTATATATTTAATGCGATCATCCGTTGTAATATATTTATCGGCTTTGCTCCATTTTTTAAAAACGTCATCTATTTTCATTTGTTTTCCTCATAGGTGTTAATAATTCTTTTTACTGTATTGGCACGCCATAATCTGTTGGCACGCTCATCAGGATAAATAGGGGTATTTTCTTTGGTATACTTCAATGGCACGTTCCATACGTTCAGCTCGTTGGCAATAGATCTCAAACTTTTATATCCATACTTTTCTAATTTTTGTATGTAAGGAATGACACGTTGCGCATTGTGAAATGCTTGCAAACGGCGCACCTGAAGGCTGATTTTATTGCCATTTTTGGGGCTTGGACTGCCTAATTTTGTGCCTTTTTTCTTGACTTGTTGGAGGCCTTCTTTTGTTCTTTGGCTTATTTTGTCACGCTCAAACTCGCCAAAGCTTGCTAACTGGTGGCGCAATAATTTGCTAGTAATAGGATCGGATAATATAGGAACATCAAGCGCAATAAAATTAATGTTATTTGTTTCTGTAAATTTACAAACTTGCGACAGTTTACGGCTCAATCTGTCAAGCTTGGAAACAATTAAAATGGCGCTGTGCTGTTTGCATAGTTCTATAGCTTCAATGAGCTTAGGCCTGTACGTTTTCGCACCGCTCTCGATCTCTGTAAGCGTTTTAATTATGTTGCCCTGTGCTTTGTGTACATAATCAAAGCAAGATTGCTGTTGGGCTTTTATTCCGTTCTGCGTGCTGTTTTGTTTATCAGTAGAAACACGAATATAAATAATATAATTTCCGCTTGTTTTTTCTTTTAAAGTATTTATATTAGTATTTGAATGATTGATTAATAATTTGTTCATTTTTACTCCCTCGACAAGGACTAAAGGCCAAGCGCAACGCATGGCCTTTTTTTGTGATGTTTATATTATTGGCTTCAAGCCGGATATCTTTTGCAACAACGGCCGTATTTTGTCACTTGGTATCCAGTCCACAATATTAAAAAGCCCTTGTAACTCTTCTTCTGATATTCCGCCAAGTACATCAATATGACCTTTAAATGCACAATGGCATGCGAAGAACTCGCCGTTCTCGTTCTCAAAGTCCACGCCTTTCATAATAACTGTGCATCCTTCGTAGGTGTTATTTTTAACTTTTCTTGCCACCAGTACAGCGTGCAAGCTTTTAGAGTGTTTAATATCTTGAATGTAATTGTTTTTTTTCACTTGTTGCCCTCCTTTGATTATTTAACAGTTAAATTATAAATTTCGTCATCTTGTAAAAAAATGCCGTAATCGTCTAAAAATTGATCTTTTAGGATCTCCAGATATTGCTCCTTGTTGTGCGCTTTTATCTGATTATTATTAAAATTTATTTTAATGGTACATGTAAACGTTTTTAATTCTTTCATTGTTTCCATTTGTATTGCCTCCAGTTGTTTTAAGTTATCCATTACGACACCAGCAAAGCTTGCCAACATCATACGTTGCATTGTTATAGCCTTCAATATAACTAAGCATTTCAATGTTACTATCAAACTGTTTAAGGTCGCTTTCTGCTTCTGTGCCGTTATGTTTTTTAATTATCATGGGGCAATAATCAGAGCTGTTCCACCTAATTAAAAGCTGGTCGCCTTCTTCAAACTTTGAGCCTCTGAAGCCATTTGATAAAACGTGTTTAATAAATGCTTTAATTTGATTGTTATAATATCGGCGTAAGCTTTGGCCGTTTCCATTCTTTGGATATCTTGCAGACTGTACAAAATGATTTTTAACTAGATATTTGTGAAGCTCGTTATTCGCTTGATCGAGTGTTGTATTAAGGTCGTCTAGATAGTTTTCTAATTCGTTGAATGTTTCTAACATATTTATACTCCTTTAAAGTTAATTAATTCGTTAATAATAAAGCCAAACATAACCCCACCGAATAAGCCAACAGCTAAGGGTGAGAAGATCAGCGACAAAAAAGCCATCATAATAATTGTTAAACCTGAAAACATAAAAGTAAAATAAAACATTATTTAACTCCTTGTAAGTTGATTAATTCTTTTTTAATTTGCTTTTGTTCAAAGCTCATTTCCTGATCATATAAAATGCCCCACAAATGGTTAGGCTGATCTAAATAAGGATAAAAGACCTTGAAGGTATTGGCAAAGGTAAAATATTGCCTAACTTCGTTATATACTTTGTCGAAGGTGTATATTTTCATTGACTGTTTTTCACTTGTCATTGGATCTTGTACAATGTAGATAACGTCTAAAACTTTAATTATTAAATAGTCTATATCCTCATCATGGCCGTTTTTAATCTTAATAGGCTTTGTTCTAGTTATTGAAGCACGCATGTTAATTGCCTCCCTTTGTTGATTGTTTAAAGTCTATTGCGACAAGGTATGCAATAGGCGCTATAATTGAAGCCATAAAGGCTGTTAGTATTAAAAAGCAGATTATTAAATCCATTTGTATTGCCCTCTTATTTATTAACTATAGATTGATATTAAGCTAGTTATATAATAAAGTCAATAGTTATATAACAATTAAATTAAGAAAGTTTACAAATGACAGCAACACGCCAAAAGGAAAAGAATTTAAAAACATTTATATTAAGAATTCCAGAGACTTTAAAAGATAAGATACAGGCCAGAGCTAAAGAGCAGAATACCAGTCAGGCTAATATTATTGTTCAGGCCTTGAAAGAAACTTTTAACAATGAAATAAAACAACAGCACAAGATCAACAGCTGGCTAAATAGAAGCATTGAAACCTGACACAATAAAAAACACAGACCTGCGCCATTATTCAATAGTGCCAATTAGAGCCATCAGGGATAAGGAAGTGCAAGGAACATTTGCGCTTAGTGTGTTATGCGCTTTGTGTTCCTATTGTGATGAGCTTGGAAGAACGTTTGTAAGTCAGGAAAGATTAGCCAAAGATCTAAACCGGTCAAGGCAAAGCGTCAACAGACAAATAAAAAAGCTTATGAAGTTGGGATATATTGTTTATGCTAGGAAACAATTTAAGAAACAAACCACTAATACATTAAAGGTAATATACGATAAAAAAATTAAAACAGTAGAGAAAGCAAGAGAAACATTGACAGCTAAACAGCAAATGGACTTAGCCGAGAGAGAGTATAAGTTGTCAACATCAGAGGTAGCGCCGGCAAATAGCGTGTCAACGTCAGAGGTTTCAGGGTGTGCTACATTAGATGTTGCAGACTATGCTACATCAGAGGTTGCACAGAACGGAACATATAACAACATATATAACAATAATAGAGATGAAATAGAAAAAATAAAAAAGCTTTTTTGTAAAGGTGCTGATAATTTTGGACTTTCTCGTTTTGTTAATTCTAAA
>VMHT01152333.1_pt1 | contig 11639 bp, 15 predicted proteins | sample 4693611 | NCBI WGS metagenome assembly VMHT01 (sample SAMN12280063, study PRJNA550983) | marine metagenome | isolation source: seawater sampled from same location over 5 years 0.02-0.2 micron viral filtrate | place: USA: collected off the coast of southern California halfway between the port... ...
TATCTTCCGACATTTTCGTCTCCTTATTTGTAGATTGCTCTACGTGCTTAGGTGCGTCACTAACCAGGTTTGATTCTTTTGAATCATCTTTGGTCAGAGACTGACCAGGTAGATCGACACGATTGGTGAAAGTTTTTTTGAATTCTTCGTACTCAGCTTGTGAGTCAAAAGACTTCGCTAGCGAAAAAGTAGCTGCTTGATTGCATGGTACCGATACAACCGATACTTCAAACAACTCAGCATCCTTAATCATTAATCCGTCAGTTTCTTTTAGGTAATCAGCATCCTTGACTTTGAAACCAACGGAAAAGGCTCCAAGAACACCGTCTTTTACTAGTTCACAGACTGCAGCAGGAGCAGATTTACTAATCTTTTCCTCTAGCTCTAGTCCATTTTCTGTTACTTTAACTCCAGTGGCACGACCAATGGGTTTATCATAGTCGTGATTAAATAAAATTACAGGGTTATTTTTAAAGTTTTCTAAGCCACCTTTTGTCCAAGCATCTGCAGAGATTACATCTCCAGCTCGGTCAGAGTGGTTAGTACTTGCCATACCTCGTATCATTACGCTACCATCATCATTCTCATGAGATTTGAACGTAGAGGCTACATGTAAGATTTTATCCATATTACTTCTCTTTTTTGCTTGCCGCTTTAGCAGCAGGTTTAGCCTTTGGTGCAACTTTAGGTGCAACTTTAGGTGCAACTTTAGGTGCAACCTTTGGCTCTACTTTAGGTTGAACTTTAGGTTCAACGTTAAGTTCGGGTGTATTAGAATATTGAGGCCAACGACTACTAGTTTTTATCATATTAACCATTTTTTCATAATTCCCAAAAAGAGGCCGTATTTTACTACCTGCAATAGGTTGTGGTCGCAAGTTGGTATACTCCTCTTTAGTAAGTATGCCTCCATTGCTATCAAAGCATGCCACTACAAGTCTTAGTATTTTTGCTTTCTTTTGTTTACTCGCCACTGTTTTCCTCTCCTTCTTCTGGTCTGCCACCCTGATCTGGGTTAACGGCTGAGCCAGCTATATTTGCGGGCTCTCTAATATTATCTTGTCCTTCCATTGCGTCATAACCTAGACGATCTCTTGCTTCATTTATAGTAATAATACCGCCATTTACTAAAGAGCTGTAATAAGCCGATTGATCTCGTAGTTCTGGCTGTAGCGCAGGAATTTCAGTTGTGTCCTCTTTGATCTGAAAACCAAAGAATCTTTCTAAAGCATAGTTTATTTTTCTATGAATAGGTAGTATTGTTTCTAGGTAGTACATTCGCATATTGGGGCGAATATTAGCATTATTACCAGAGTCGAACAAGATATAAGGTACTCCAAGAGCTTTTGCTATTACCTTTTCATTTTCTAGAATTGCGTTTTGAAAGTCTAAATCTTTAAAATTTACATTTGTAAGATCATCTACCTCGATTCCACCGTCTAGTATTAAAGGTCTTCGTCCACCTGCATCTGGTCTATATCTTTGTGCCCAAGAAGTTATCATCCTTTCTTTTATTTTTTCAGATAAAGTATTGGGAGATTTAAGTACTAAACCAGGAACAGCTCCGTTATTAAAAAAGTTATCCTGAAAGTCTCTCATGGACTTTATTATTCGCATTGTTCTAACTGCGGGTTTAAGTCTGGACACGCCTCTAAAGGTGCTATAGAAAGAGTTCTCTTTTACATGAATTATTTCGTTTGGAGAATAGTCAATATCATTGTAGGTATACTTTTCTATATATGTTTTGCTATCTGAATGTATTTGAACTTTATCTGCAGGTATGTGATACAAATGAGCACCATCAAAGTATATAAAGATATTTCCGTCTAACAAATAATCAGTGATGCAGTTTCTTTTAAAAGTATTAACATCTTGATAAATATTGGGCTCATTATTTAAAAGTAACTCTACTTTTGCTCTTTTTATTCCTTTTATTATACTTGTTGCTTTTGTGGGTGGCCCTACTCGAACAGGAATTTCTGCTACGTCATCTACAATCATATTTACACCACGATTTACTATTTCTAGTTCTTCGTAGTATTTTTCATAACTAAAGTGGTCTTCTCTAGAAGAATTTATCTCTTGGAAATATTGTTGTGCAGGGTTTAGCTTTAGATGCACATCATCTGCGTCTTCTGCACTTCTTCCTAGGATTCTATCATACCAAGCCATGTTTTTCTCTTTGAATTTTTACCCAGCGCTCTTGCTTTTTAGCAGTGCTTAATAGTGGGTCTTTACCATAAATAGAATGTAGTTGTAGATGGTGCTTGTGACATAACGTGGCGGTATACTCATACAACTCTGCGTCATGTTCATCAATAAATTCTTCGCGCCATTCCATTACAAGATAACGCTCTACATTATTCTCCTTGACCCATTTGTCAAGTAGTCGAGTTAGGCTGTTATAGTGGTGAAAGTCAAGCTTTACAGTGTCTCCGCAAATCTCGCACTCACATCCTTTTTTGTATTTCGACTTCGCCTTATCTCGAATGTATTTTACTAAATCTCTTTTCAGTTCCATTTTCTTATCCAAAATTATAACTAGTTTCAGGTTTATTGTCAAACACTATTTTTCGTACCTGCACTAGAATGTGCCACCACCAGTTTGAAATGAATATAGTGCGTATCTTAAAGCGTCTGCCATGTGCGATGCCATATTGTGTTTTGGCTTTTCTCTGGCAAGGTTGGGATTAGTGTCCCATTGATATGCATCTAAACAGCCTAGAGACTCTTTACACTCTTGGTGTACAAATAAAGTATCATTATCTACTATTGCTGCTACATGAGCGATACCATCTAATACTGATTTTTTGGCATTTATAGTACTAATATCATAGTTTTGTGCAAAGTCAAAGCGTGTTTGAGCAGCCGCAGAATCTATGTAAATAAAATCTATATCCCATTTATCTATTAGTCTTTGTATTTCTACTGCGTGTTGCTCTGTGGTTCGCTCAGAGTCAAAGTATTCATCTAATAGATGGTAGCACTCGTTTTCCCAGTCATATGCAATAACGCAAAATGCAGTAGGATCTCTATACCCTACATCAAGCCCTGCAAAAATATCCATTTTCTTTGGCTCGAAGCTGCTGTAGTCCTGCACCTGAGTTTCGAAGTTGAAGTTCCAAATCTGCCCTTCATAAGTATTAAAATCAGCTTCGTACTCTTGCTTAAATTCTGCTTCGGACATAGACTTACGCGCTTCTATTATATCAGATTCTGACATGCGAGGGTTGTCCTTGTAGGTTGCACGAATAGAACACCACTCAGGAAACTCATCGCTAAAGCCTCGGTAGAAAAACTCAGAAAACCAGTTGTTTCGACCCCGAGGTGTGGAAACAAATATAGCTTTTGAATTGGGTTTATCTAGGGTAGGGCGTAGGGCTACGTTGAAAGCATCTCTTCCGTCTGATAAAGCTGCTTCATCAAAAATAATAAGATCGTAGCTTCGGCCAACACAGGAATCAACTTGGTTGACAGAACCCATGCGAACATTAGATCCATTAGAAAGAGTAATAACTTTATCTTTTGCGTTATCTTTTGTAACCTCTAGATCAAAGTGTTTGATTAAACCTCTTTGTAGGTCGAAAGAAATTTGAGAAAGGGAATAGTTTGGAGACATTATTAAAACATTACAATTAGGAATAAGAGTAACCAGTTGCCCAATAATATTTGCGATATAAGTTTTTCCCTGCCTGCGAGATAGTGCTGCTACTATAAACCGATACTTTGGATTATTCACAGCATTTATCATCGCCATCTGAGAATCTAGAGGTTCTATTCCTAGCATATCTAAATAAGGTTCTGGGGGTAGCTTCAGAAACTTATCGGAGGACTGTAACTCTACTATTTTATCTGTTATTATATCTTTTCTACTTACTTCAACTGCCACTTTATTTACCTATTTCTTTTTTGATGTTAATGCTTGCGAACCGAAGAACGCAGCTACTATACCGGCAACAGCTACAAAATATGTAGGTGCCATATTTCCTAATGTTTCCTGGGCTTGCTCTAAGCCAACTAAGGAAGCTAGCACTACCGCGAAGGGATAAAGTAGTAAGCCACCTAATGCAAACCAGGTCATGTTTCTTTGCGCATCTCGCATAGCATCAGCGTCTTCGAGCTCTTTTCGTTTGAACTCAAGATACATTGCTTCTTCAGCTGCACTTACTTTACCGTCTCCATTCGTATCGGCAGGATGAAATGTTTTATTTTCTTCTTCCACTTCGTTTCTTCCTCCCTCTCATAGCTCTTTCATAGGCTGCGTGTGTACTACCCGCCATGTATGTCTTATTTTTTCCTCTTCCATGGGAATGAATACCTTTTAGTCCAATTCTTTTAGCTGCCTTTTTAGCAGCACTTTTAGTTTTATATTTCATTTCTTTTTCTTCCTACGAAGGTCATTATCTTGTGGGTGACCTCTTCGAATGAAGGAATTTACTCTACCCATTGCCCAAGATGCCATACTTGTACCTGGCCGGGAACCCGAAGTTAGGTATGCTCCTTGTCCTCTGCGGTATACTTTTGCTAACATGCCATAAGTAACGCTTTTCTTATTCTTTGCCTTTCTTCGCAAAGTAGCTTTAGTAGCGGCGCTTAGTGGTTTTCTTGCGCGTCGTTTTTTTGCGGGTGCTTTTCGCTTTGCTTTTTTTCTTTTTACGGCCAAGTTCTATTCTCCTCTTCAGTAAAGACCTAGGAATGGTCTTTCCTGCTTTCGCAAGGTCTTTGATTCGTTTCAATACTCTTGCAAGTTCGGCTCTTTTAGTGCCGGTAGTACCTCCTAAATATTTTTTAGGTAATCCTGACTTTTTGTCTTTTGGAACCCTACGTTTTACCATTTTACTTTATCCGCCCAATATGCTGCAGACATTTTGCCTTTAGCAATATTCTTAGCGTGGCGAGCTTTAAATGAGCGACGCTTTGCTTTCATAGCAGCAGACTCTCCTTTTTTAGGTTTGCCGGCAGTTTTAGCCCCTTTCTGACCAAAACGAATAGTCTTAACTTTGCTACCTACTTTGGCTACAACAATATGGGACTTTTTAGAGTGTCCTGGTGTACGTCTAGGCTTATTATACCCAGAGACTCTCGCACGCTTTAAGCGGGGGTCTTTTTTACGGGCTTTACGTTTAGTAGCCACGTTTTTTCTTTCCTTTCTTTTTCTTCTTTTTTGGTTTCATATACTTAATCATAGTATTTATCCTAACGGGCTAGAAGCCGCGTCCAGACCTTTCCAAAGGTCGTCTACCTCTTTCTTAAACCTTCCGACAGAGTCTTCAAACCCTTTGATTGCGTCTGCCATCTTTTTGTATTCGTTTCGTATTTCTATCCAATCTTTTTCCATTGTAATTACTTTGGTATTAGAAGCTGCAGCGTTATCTAAAACTTCTTGTTGTCTAGATTGTATAGTTGCAAGTAGAGTGCTTAATTCTGCGAGCTTACCCTGCAAGTGTCCTAAATCATTATCTTCTATCTTAGTTTTGATTGCTTCCAACTCTACCTCTAAAGGTGCTAGATCTGGCATGGTTTCTTGTATCTCTGCTACTGTGTCCTCTAGTACTCCAACTCTTGAAAAGAATTCTGAAGTTGCCCATATTCCTCCACTGATTGTTGAAACAAAGGCTAAAACAACAGCAATGTGTGCACCTTTAAATTTAGTGCCTCCCACATTTATTTCAGTCTCTTCTAAACTCATTTATACTCCTTTATGGTTGCGGGTTTGTAACCGGCAACGGTCTTGTCTGCATTTCTGGACTACTAAGGGTTGGATCTGGATTGAAAGGTCCAGGGTTTCCATCGCTTGCACCAGGAATTGCACCAGTTACCATGGTATCTGGACCAGTGCTGCCTAAACTTCCATTTTGATTGTTGTAGTTAGTTGTGCCTAAAGATGCGTTTTGTATCTCTATAACATCGGTTGCTAGTTGTACGGGATCGTACAACTTTGCATTTATATCGTACCCAGAACCTGCCGCTGCATATGACTCTCCCGAGCCATAAGAGTATGCGGAGTACATTTCATTTATTGAAACGGGAGGAGTATCTCCATAGAAGCCATCATATATTTCGCTTGTAGCTTGTGTCCAGTTTACTGCACCTTCATTGTTAAAGAACATACCCTGTAACACAGTATCAGTAGCGTTATCCCAGGTAATTGTCATTTGATCTGTCCAGGCATCATAAGCAACGGTAGATTGTGTCATATTGGATAGCGTAGCCTGAGCATCATAATTAATCATTGCTAGTGCTCCAGCATCTTGAGAAGCCCATAAAGTAGCAGAAGCTGCTTGAGCCTTGTCTTCAATGGTGTCTAATGACTGGTTGAATATTTGAACAGTAGATTGATCAATCTGTACATCGTTTGCACGGATATAGTTTTGAAGCTGAAGACGATCCTCATCTGTTGTCGCATTTATAGCTTCAGTATAGATTGCTTCTGCTTTACTGATTTCTGCTGCTGCGTCTGTAAACATATCTATAGCGGCATCCATTTGATCCATATTATCTTCATAGTTCTGTACAAGTAAATGCTCCGCAGAATAATAATTCGCGTTCACAGTATCGAGTATAGATTGATTATAGTATGCAACTTCTGATAAGTCTATTTTATGGGAGTCTGTGCGACCTGCCACAGGTACAACAGCATCGTTAGCTAAGGAAGCATTTGATGGGGTATTCATACTCATCTCAATGACACTTGCCTGTGCATTTGAAACCTGAGTATTGATATAAGAAGCAGTGTTAATCATCTCTTGGATTTCGACATAGTCTCCTACAGGGCGTAAGGGATTAATGCCAGGGTCAATAAGACCACCAAAAGCACCAGTCTGTATATAAGTACCGTTACTCGTCTGGCCAGTCGACACTGCGGTAACGCTCAGAAACGCTACGGCCGTCACCACTTTCTTTATGTTCGCCATTACCATTTACTCCATTTATACCTAACGCAATATCGAAGTACTCTCTATTGTCTTCATACCCACGAACAAAATGTCCTGGTTTGCGTTTCATCATAAGAAATGCAGACTTACCTGCTACTACTTTGCCCCCTACAATTAAAGGGCAAGGAGTGCCGCTTTCAAACATTGCTAACCAGGTTGCATCACTTTGACACATACGAGTTATGGCCGCAATTTTCATATTAAGACTGTAAAGTACTGCCGCGTCTTTACGTCTATCGCACTCTTCATCTTCTACATACTTACCTGAGCTTATGCCTATTTGCAGGGTAGAAACACCACCCGATACACTTTTTAAACAACTGTCATTTCCGCCCGACATTAGTGAAGGAGCTACTGCACTAGCTACTGGTATCTGGCTAGCACTTCCTGCTCCATTATACTGATTTGTATTAGTAGTAGTTTCATTATTACTATCTACTGTTGCACCCTGCTGATTAGTATTTAAATCACCTGTTTGTGCTGAAGTATTTCCGCTATCAGTATCTTGTCCGAACGTGAATGAACTAAAGCATAGTATTAGTACTATTGCTTTTTTCATACATCACCTATTCGCTATCATTTCCTAGTTCTACTGAAGTTGAGTCCACTTTATATGGCACTCCTGATACAGCTACCTTTTCTTTTTTGCCTCCGTTTGCTAACGCTTCTTCTTCTGAGGCATACTTATACTTATTACCTTTTCCGTCTACAAACCAAAAAAATCCTGATTCTTTATAAATTACACTATCCATATTTACCCCATTGTTGTTAGTACTGTGACTATACAGCCTGCTAGAAACAATATAATAGCACCACCTAAAGTAATGGTACGAGTTTCTATGCGTTGAAGATTATTATCTATATTATCCAGACGATTAAAATTTGACTTCCATCGTTCTTCACATTGAACAATATGTGTCTCTGTTTTTACCTCTAGTACTTCTAGTTTATTATGATCACTCATCTGCTGGTCCACTTAGCAACTTCTCCATTAGCTTACCATAATTACCTTGTCCGAATGGAATACTTTCATTTATTTGAACATTGGTTTGGTTTTTAATATTACCCGACTGAGCTTTTTCTAGGTCAGTCTGAGCCTTGATTTCATCCATGCGCATTTTGTGGGCCATTTGTAATAGGTCGGCTAAATCTTTGCTAGAATAGATTCCTGTCTCTTGGGCTTCTTCTAGTTTTGATGCGATCATTTCATCTAGTACGGAACCAATTTGATTCTTGTTACGATATCCCATATCCAAGTATACAGTATCAATATAACGTTTTGCTTCTCGTTTATTTAACGCTGCTACTACTGTATCTTCGGGTACGCAAAGTTCTTGGCAAACTCCACGAATATTACCGAACTGCAAATAACTATTCGCTATTTCCAGTCCTTCAGGGGATATTTTGGTTACTTCTTTACTCATGCTTAGAATTATATTAGAGTCAGGCTGTAAAGTCAAGAAATTTTTTTGCTAGGGGATAAGAAAAAGCCCCCAGAACGGAGGCTTTTGAGAGGTTTACCAGAAGTTATATCGTACTTCAGTTTCTACACCCCAGTCCCAATCATTTACTTTGTAACCTTCGACTTTACCTTTTACTTCGAAGCCACCAAGATTGAACTTGTAACCTGCTTCAGCACTGTCACCAGTATCAAAATCAAAACCAGAACCATACTGACCGTACTCAATATAGCCATACTTGCCGCCGTAGCCAACACGTAGATCAGTTTGAGTATCGTCAAATGAGCTTGGGATTGCACTTGGATCTAATTTGTCCAAATCAAAATCGTTAATAACTGTAACATATGGGCCTGCAACCGCTAAAGGTGTGGCTAATGCCGCTAATAATACTAATTTTTTCATAATTTTCTCTCCATTACTTTTTCGATTATTCGAAGACATAGTATATAACAACTTCGAGCAAAATGTAAAGGAAATATTACCAAAATTTTAAAAAATTTATCCTTGCTCAACTGTTACAGGAACTACATATTCGGTAAACCCGGACACTCTAAGTTTAAGCCAGTAAAGTCCAGGCCTGTCAGGAATCCAAATAGAGTTTACAACATTAGAACCTAAAGAGCTGTTTACTCGACCAATACAAGTATCACGTGGAACATTGGGCTGACCTTCAGTAAATCTTGCATCATTCCAACTTACTCCTATATCGTATAACTCGAAGCCGCCAGATAAAGCAGCGCCTCCAAAATCTGCCACCATTCCAGTATGTCTACCTAGTACTACTTCGTCTCCGGTTATAAAACGGAGGGAAGGGCCCTGCAGTCCGTTAGCTAAAGAGTCATCATTAAAAATTGGTACTGTATGATCTATATTCCCATCCCTATCTTCTCCATCTAAAGAAATTGTTGATAAACTATTTTTTCTTATATGTACTAAGTAAGAGTTACTTGTATATAAATCTGTATTTATAGACATTATAGTTTCTGCAGTGCTATTATACGAGGCATTTTCGTAGTTTTGTATACCACCTGACTTGCGTCCTCCTCCTCCAAGTTTAAAGTCTCCAACGCCAAATGCTATTCTTGATTTTGCTACGTCATATCTATGACCATTTAAAACTGTTATGAAACCAGATTTAAAGGTATCTGTAGCGGTTCTTTGTACGCCTGCTTTATAGTTAGCCCAGTACCTAGTTTGATGGTAATATTTATTCCATGTTTTCTTTTCCGTTTTTGAGAATACGCGTACTTCACTACGCTGTATTTTAGTATTAAAAAAGTATGCTCCATTAGTAGGTGTAGTAAACCCCGAAACGGTTGTATATTGATCAGGATAAAATTTGCTGCTATGATTCTGCCACTTGCTTCCTCCGCTATCCGCCTTCAAACCTCCGACACCTCTAGTAAAGGCTTTTGAAGGAAAGCTTGCCGATGCAATATCATGTAGCTGCAACTGCCTGTGTCTAGAGTCAAAAGCTACAGTAGTTCCGTCAGCCTGTAGTATTTGTATCGCTGAAGTATCTGCAGCGTGGGGAGTAGGGGCAGTTGCTGGATCTGCAAATATATACAATCTAGGTATGTTTGTGGCATCAAAACTATTAGAGTCTGAAACTACTTCTACTCCATCGTCATCTTCTAGAAACGGTCCAGTTGCTTTAACTCCTGAGTATTCTATATCACCTATTAGTGATTCTACAGTAGTATCATATGTATATGAAAAACTATTTACTGTTGAGGGGTTGGGCAAAGAATTATCTTGATTATTATAAATGGAAGCATTAGTAACCACAATAGTTCCATCCCAAACTATACACTCTGAAAAAGTTCCTGCTCGATCTAGAAAGCCGCCTGTTGATCTTACGAAGGCACGTTCCTGACCTGTTAATATATCTTGTAAAAATTCTGCATTATCGTCATCGGGAGTTATCCCCCTAATTTTCCATAAAAGAGAGTTGCTAACGTTAGTTCTAGTAGCTAATCCGAAAGGATTAGGTGAACTATCTGTCCAGCTCTGGTATATTGTAGTTACGGAATCATTTGATGCAGTATCCTGTAAAAAAGCTGAAGAAAAAGCGTTGTTTGTATTAGGGTTTTTTCCTTCACCTACAGTTATGGGAAAGTACCCAAAACTTTTTTCAACTACTGAGCTACCTGGTGTGGTGCTAGGAGAAGTAAAAAGAGCTTGATTTCTAGTAGTTCTCCAAGTTCTGTCACTCAAGGAAGTAGGAGCATTTGAAGATGTAACCCAATTTGAGTCGGCAGACTCTGTGGATTCCGCAATATAGTAAGGCTGTGCATTAAATCCGTGTATATTATCAATACTACCAAAAGCTGCCTTTACTCCAGGTATAAAACTTCTATACGCTGTTTGAACAGTGTCGGGGGTAGTTAAAAATCCCGTATGTACCCAATTTTTGGGGTTCGCAGCACCGTCACTACCTGTGGAAGTGATATGAAATTTTCTTAGGTATACTGTTCTCATCGGGTATCCCGTCATATCTAAAGTACAGTAAGCCCTTGCTGAGTTAGTTTTCGCAGTAGGAAACCCAGCCTTTCTATGTACATCAACTCTAAAGTGTCGTTGCGCTTTACCCTCTACAAAATCTTCTGCCTCGTCATCTGTTCCATCTATTGGGTACGGATTATGCACAAATATATTATAGTAAGGTAGTTCTCCGTCTTGCTTTTGTACCCAATTACCGAAAGTACCCAGCTTTTCGTAAAAAGTAAATGTACACTTATTCGTATTACTATCTGCTCCAAAATAATCCATTGCACAGATAGTAGCTAAGGGCCTCATATTATTATGGTGGAGAGAGCCATCTGTCAGAGGATCAATATCCATGCATCCTAGCATACCGAAAAAGTTTCCATCATCAAACTGAACAGTAGGAGTACTATGTCCTCCCCCACGAAAATTAGAATCAAAATAAAAATTATTAGCAGTAGGGTCAAAAAATCTTTCTAAATAATCGCTAGAAAAAACAGACTTAAGACTGCTCATACTGTTTCGACCGGAACTAAACCTACCTTTGCCAAACCCATGTTCAACTAATTTTTGTCCGTCTGTAGAATTAAAATAGAACCCCGAAGCGCCACCTCTGTTTGACTCTTCAGCTACTGTATCCTGAGCGCGAAGTATAAAATAGTTATCTACATATTTATGAGAAAATAAAGGAGTATTTAACCTATGAGTAAATCTTCTTTGTGTTAAATTATAGTCTGCCATCTTATAACAATGTACA
>VMHT01180080.1_pt1 | contig 11637 bp, 14 predicted proteins | sample 4693611 | NCBI WGS metagenome assembly VMHT01 (sample SAMN12280063, study PRJNA550983) | marine metagenome | isolation source: seawater sampled from same location over 5 years 0.02-0.2 micron viral filtrate | place: USA: collected off the coast of southern California halfway between the port... ...
CCTGACTTAAAAGACACTATCTTCAAACATTTAGAAGCTGCTGCGAGATATGCAGAACTTGGTAAGCCTGAAAAAGCTGAAATAGCAGCGCAAGTAAAGCAAAATCTAGGATTATAAACAAGGAGTTAGTAAAGAAATGAAACTTACAAAAAAACAACTAATCCAAATAATCAAGGAAGAAGTTATTGACTTCCAAAAATACAAGGCGCAAAAAGAAAAAGAAACTTTACGAGATATTGTTATGGTCAATATGTCCGGCGAGCCAGCCGTGTATGATCCAAGAGATTTTATGTTGGCGGTTGTAGAAACACCAGAACAGCAAGAAGCGATTGAGGACGGAGATTACGAGAGGGCAGAAGAGTTGGGCGTAGAGTTCAGGGATGTTATAGATGAATAAGGAGTTAGTAAAGAAATGAAAATTACAAAAGAAAAATTAAAACAATTAATTAAGGAAGAAGTTCAAAAATCACTAAATGAAAGAAAAAGCCTTTCAGATGCAGAAGTTGGTGATTTTTTAGAAATTGAAATATCTTCTGACGGCTACGACACCAGCGTTTTACCAATTGATCCAAACGAATATGAAAATAAAATGAGTATGGGTATGGGTCAAAAAATGCTTGTTAAAGTTGTTCAAGTAGCAGAGGATTATGCAGAGGACAAGCCAAAGTTTTCACCCGAAGAGATCGCTGCTGCTAAAGCTAGAGCGGCTAAATTTGGACTTTAGGAGGTATTAAGAAAATGAAAGAGTTATTGAATGAATGGAGAAAGTTTCTCAACGAAAATGAAGGTGAGGATTATTACATAAGAAAGATGGAGCCTGTCTCCTATGAAGAGGCGATAGATCTCATAAAAGATCCTCGACTCAAAGCAGTGACGCAGAAACAGGAAGATCCGGGCAGAGAATACTACAAAATAGAAATGAGTGACGGTGAAATATTAATTGGCGATTATGATCCAGCAGAACAAGATATGCGGGTTTATGATGAGAATGATGAAGAAGCTGGAGAAGAATACGACAGAGCAGCCCTCCGGTACCTAAACCAAGATACTTAATACGATTAAGAGAGATTTCCAGAGGGCAGAAGAGTTGGGCGTAGAGTTCAGGGATGTTATAGGTGAATAAGGAGTTAGTCAAGAAATGAAAAAATTAATGAGTGAATGGAGAAAGTTTGTAGATGAGGCTTATGATACAAGAAGTCTTAATTCCTTACCAGAAGATGAATATGGAGAAATGATAAAAAAAGCTCAACGCCTTATTGATGAAAAGCCTGAATTAGCAGATTCTGTCTATAAATCAAGGGGGGGAAACTTCTCAAAACCTCTTATGCAAGGTTTTGAAGCGGAATATATTAAAGCCTTTGATTTAGCCCCCGGCGGGGTTCAGCAGTTAGCCCAAGCAATTATTGGAATTAAAGACTCACAGCGTATGTCAGATGAATATTACAAGTCTGGGATGTATTCAGGGGATTAAAATGAAACAACTACTTGAAAACTGGAAGAGATATTTAATTGAAGATATGTATGAACCTAAAACGATTACATTTGACTTCGATAATACTATCATGATGACCAGACCCGACGAAGATTGGGGTCAAGTTGTTGATGGTCCTAACAAAGACGTTATCAAGCTAATGAAAAAACACAAGCAAATGGGCGATCAAGTTATTGTTGTTACAAGCAGGATGCAGAGAAATGAAACTGGTGGTCCTTATGACCCAGATCATCCTGCATATATGCCCTCTGTTGCTGAATATCTTGAAAAATATGGTATCGATGTCGACCGTGTTATATTTACAGACGGAGATTTGAAAGCTGAAACACTTGTTCAAATCAACTCTGACCTGCATTTTGACGATGACGAGGAAGAATTAAGCGCAGCAGACGAAAAAGGCATTAAAACCGTCCAAATTCGCAACCCCCACTATGCAAAAGCCCCTCAAAAGGGGCAATAATGAAGAAAATTATGGAAAAATGGACTATTTTTCTTGAAAATGAAGAGAAAAAAGAACAAATTGTTCTAAAAACACGTTCTGAACTCTATGATTACCTTAAGGCGCACCCCGAAAGCAACAAAAACATCGAAATTGACCGACCAAAAGGTTCAAAGAAGTGGTCTGACGGTGAAAACAAGAAAGTTTTAACGTTTGACTACGGAGAGTGGTCAAACTTAATCAACCCAGCCGATAAAATGGGCTGGGACCTGATTATAATGCCGAAATATGATAAAAATACTTCAAGCTTAGAGCCTATTGGACACCTAACCTATAAGGATGAGGTCGGCAAAGAAAAAAAGAACGATAAAATCATATTAGCGCCTAATTCTAACTATACAGATGAAGAAAAGCAAGAAATGGATGACTTTTTCTCTGATGTTGATGTTTTTAAGCCTATTGTGTGGTATAAAAACTAATTATCCGTAAGCGAGGACCAAAAATGAAAATTAAAACCGAAGATATCAAAAAAATAGTTGAAGAAGTTGTAAAAAATGCTCTCTCTGAACAAGAAAATCCAAGATTTGGACGATATAAGTCTTCAATGACCAAGACGATTGAAGATTATGATATTCACAAGGCGACAATGGCGCACAGTCTTGAAATGAAAAAACTTAGTAATGCTCTTCAGGGTGCTTTGGATAGTGGAGGCGCAGTAAAAGTTATGGAGATCTCCAAACAAATGGAAGCGCTCAATAGGCAGCTTGAACAAGAGATAGAAGCCATCATAAGATCTAATGATGCAGATGCTAGACCTATGGAAGAGCAAGAAGAGCAGGAAGCTCCTGAAATGGATAAAAGAGTGCAAAAAGTTGCTCAAAAGCTAGATAAAGCAGCAGGTTTAGCTACTTCTGTAAATACAATAGCGACAGTTGGTCAACTTGAACAAGTTTTAACTGATGTTATTTCAAGATTAGACGCAAATAAGGTTACTGATCAAGAACTTAAGGTTGCTTTAGAAAAAATGTATGCGAAAGCTCGGAAAAAAGAACTTCGTTAGGATTAAATATGCCCTACAAATCAAAAGGTAAATGCGTATACAAGAAAAAGAGAGATGGTTCTCTTGGCGAGAAAGTAGGCTGCACTGATGGTCCTGTAAAAGACTATCTTGCCGCTTTATACGCAAATACTGATGAAAGCTTAGAAAAAACTATCAGAGATTGCATTGAAGAAGCAGTCGACTCTTCTTACAACCAAAGAGAGTATATCACGACTGTAACAGTTAGTATTGACAGAAAGCTTGGTGGCGAGCGTGAAGAAACACTTCGTGAAATTAGAGGTATAAGAAGGGTTACAACAGTTTCAACACTTCCGGACAGCGCAAAAAGCTATGATACACGTCATAGAGTGGATTTAAGCGTAAAATTCGCACTTCAAGGCGCAGAATCACTCCAAAAATACCTACAAATCGAACTTTATCCCGGTCTAAGAAAGATAAAGGGACTCTCAATTATTAACGTTTCTAATCCAAAAGAGATTTGACCTCATATTTATAGTATGGGATACATCAAGAAAATCACCTTTTTTCTGCTTGCAGTCATATTCTTGGCTTTGAATTTGGTGTCTTGCTCAGATCTATTCGAAAATCCTATCCCCTTTCCGGGTCATTTAGACATTGAAGAAGAGCCAAAGTATGATTTGGACAATGATGTTGTAACCAATCAAGACAAATCCCCCGGTTCATTAGAAAAAGATAACATTACCAGCCTTTTTGAAATACAAAAACAATATCAACAGGATTGTTACAAGACAGAATACTTTTTCTGCCCTCCCTCCCTATTTCTAGATGAAATATGGGAATTTCAATTAATAACAGATACCTGCAAAGACCCAGAAGAGATTGTTTATAAAGGACCTTGCGAACAGAAATTTGAGTGCGACCCATCTAATACAGAACCAGAAACGGTAATGTGTTCGGTCCCTGTTGAAACAGGAGGTAATGCATACGGCTCACAAGAAAAATGGTGCGATAAGGGTGTTTGGAAATATACAGACTGTATAATTTGCGAACCAGAAGTATGTGATGGTATAGACAATGATTGTAATGGTGAAATAGATGATTTACCGATTCAAGAGTGTGAAAACGAGTGTGGTCCCGGTGATTTAGTTTGTGTTGATGGTAAAGAAGTTTGTTTTGGAGATGAACCGGAAGAAGAAATATGCGATTATAAAGATAACGATTGTGATGGTTTAATTGATGAAGGGCAAACAAATGCATGTGATAATTGTGGAGATGTCCCAGAAGAAGTCTGCGATGGTTTCGACAATGATTGTGATGGAAAAACAGATGAAGACTTAGAACAAATTTGTGAAACTGATTGTGAATCGGGGCTTGAATTTTGTGTTCTAGGATCTTGGGTTGGGTGCACAGCAAAAATACCTTTTATAGAGATATGCAACGGTCTAGACGATGACTGCGATGGCAGTATTGATGAGGATTTAGATTGTCTATGCACAATAGATATGGTGGGTGCTTTATTTCCATGCACAGAGGCTCCTTTAATTTGTGGTCAAGGATATAAAACTTGTGAGTGTTTTGATGAAAACTGTGAGCAGATATTTATGTCTGAGTGTTTTGCGATGTGTAGTTATCAAAATCCTGTGCCTGAAAGTTGTGATAAATTTAAAGGCGTTATCGTTGAGGAAATGTGCAATAACCACGATGATAACTGCAACCAATTAATTGACGAAGATTTATATAAAGGTTGTTACACAGGGGATCCAGAAACTTTATATGTTGGTATATGTATCCCCGGTGAAATGACCTGCGAAAAGGGGTCTTGGGGCAACTATTATGAAGATGGTGAAACTTTTATAGGAGATTATTGTAAGGGAGAAATTATCCCTAATCAAACGGATGAGTGCAATGGCGAAGATGATAATTGTGATGGAATCATCGATGACGGTAAGGATTTAAAAGACACTGATATTCTTTTTATTATCGATGCTTCTGGCTCTATGTCAGATGAAATTGATGCTGTTTTAATAGCGATGAATCAGTTTGCAACATATTACCAAGACGAAGAAGTCATCCAGTGGGGATTGGTTATGGGACCATTTGCCCAACCAAAACCAGACACTTGGGGTAATAATCAAGTAAGTGAAATAATTGTAAATTTATCTCCTTTTAGTAGTTTTATAGGCGGTCTTTCTGGAGTTAATGCAGATTGGGCTTCTGGAACTGAACCAATATATGACCTAATTTATTTATCACTATGGAACTTAGCACCAGCTTCTGCATTGCCATGGCCAATATCTGATTTAAGTTTCTTAGAAAATTTTGGATCTTGGTATGAAACTTACACCGATCCGAAGCCGCAAGACTTTGAAATTAACTGGAGAGATGATGCACAACATGTTGTTATTGTATTTACCGATGAACCGGGACAAAGTTATATATCCATGCTAGAGCAAACAAATGTCTTATCGTCACTATATCACGAGGGTATTTCTCAATTAGATCTACAGCAGCTAATATCAAATTGTATTGATTTAAATGTCTATACATTTACAAAATTAGCTCAAAAAGATACCAGTTGGCAAGGACAACAAGCAGGGTTTGAAGCTCTTACAATATACGGTGGTCAGTGGTTTGAACTGGTCGGTAATCCTGCTCAACTCTATGAAAATCTAATGCAAATTATTGATGATAACGCCTGCGAATAACCTTTACTTTAGCCTTTCTATATGCTATATTTTTCTATATAACCCCAAACAAGAGAGGAAATATGATCGCAGATGTCGTCCTTGGTCTTCAACATGGAGATGAGGCTAAGGGTAAAGTTACGCACCAATTATGCGCCAAAGGAAATTATACTCACGTTATTCGATTTAACGGAGGGTGTAATGCAGGACACACAATATATCACGAAGGCAAAAAATTCGTCACACATCATATTCCAGCCGGTGTCTTTTACGGTATCGAGTCAATTATCGGTCCCGGCTGTGTTGTTGATCCAGAGCAATTTTTTAAAGAAATAGAAGAGCTAGAACAAGCTGGCATACCAGCATCAACTCTTGTGTCTATCGCCAATAATGCACATGTTATTACAAAAAATCACAAAACCGAAGATAGTAAAGATTCTAGAATTGGAACAACAAAAAGAGGAAACGGTCCAGCCTACAGAGATAAATATAATAGAACCGGGACTAGGGCGAAAGAACTTGAATGTTTTGAGGGATATTTAATCGACATATATGAAGAGTTGTATTCCAAACCAGATGTTGAAATACTTTTTGAAGGTGCCCAAGGATTTGGACTAGATATTGATCACGGGGATTATCCATATGTTACTTCTTCTCACTGCACAACTGCCGCTGCCCTTCTCAATGGTGTTCCTCCGCAAGCTGTTCGTAATGTTTGGGGTGTTGCAAAAATATACGAGACATATGTAGGTGCCAAAAGATTTCAGCCAGATGATAATATATTTGATACAATTCAAAAGGTTGGTGAAGAATTTGGTGCTACAACTGGACGTGTAAGACAGTGTAACTGGATGAATTTAGATACATTGAAAAAAGCTGTCCGTATGAACGGCGTAACTGATCTTATTTTAAATAAAATGGATGTTTTGCGTAGTGTGGGGCAGTGGAAAGTTTATAATAATGATAAATTATTAGAATTTAAAAATGAAGAGGATGTTAAAAGCTGGATCACCTCTCATATGCACATGTCCTCTGCCCAACTCTCCAACATTTATTTTTCTGGTGATAAAGACCGAATTTAACACTAATTAGTAGTGTTATGCTAGCAAAACTAAAATCCTCTCTACGAGAGTTCTACCCGTATGCGAAAAAGCGTCTAGGCTTTGATAGACCTGTTAGGTTATTCCTGCGTAATGATCCTCATAACGCTGCTGATGTATATGGAAAAACTGCGTATTACGACCCACAAGAAGAAAAAGTTGTATTATACGTAACCAATCGACATCCAAAAGATATTTTAAGATCTTTTGCCCATGAATTAGTTCATCATAAACAAAATTGTGAAGGCAGACTTTCAGGCTTAACAGCCGGTGATGGTTATGCTCAAACTGAACTTGGAAACAAATTAGAAAAAGAAGCCTATTTAGGTTCTATGATGTTTCGAAATTTCGAAGATACAAGGAGAAAACAAATGACAACTGAAGAGTTAAAACAAAAAGTAGAGAGTATTGTAAAAGAATATCTCGATGAAAAGAAAGGCAAATATGACGACGGCGATGGCAAAGATGAAAAATGCGATTACGTTGATTGCGAGGGCGAAGGTGAAAAAGAAGAAAAGGTCGATGAAAGGAATATGGATCCATATGATGGAACCCCTTTTGGAAGACCGGGATCTGAAGACGGAGAGACCGCATATGGCTCAATTCGTAACAAAGATAAAAAGAAAAAACCAGAAGAAGATGAAAAAGAAGAAATGAAAGAAGATATGGATGAAAAAGAAAATGAAGAAGAATTAAAGGCTGCACAAGAAAGAGGAGCAAAGGTAAAGAAAGCTTTGGGTGAATCTAAAAAAGTTATCAAGGAAACTCCTCAACCAAAACCAGAACAATCTAACGAAGATTGGTATTGGGGATCTCTTTATGGAAAACTTAAGGATAAGTGGACAAAATAATTAATTATGGCAACAATTTATGTTTCAAAATCAGGTGGGAACGATAGTAATAATGGTACCTCAAAAGCAACAGCAGTTGCGACATTGCCATATGCTTTTCAATTGGCAGCAGGAACTGATAATGTTATTGAAGTAATCGATAATTCAACATATCATCCCTCTGGGTCTGTGTCTAATTGGCTTCCCGGTGATAATGGAGGTGGTCAAGCTTGGACAAATTTAATATTCAAAGCAGGAACTGATTCTAGTGGTAACCAAGTATATCCTGTATTGAGTGGAAAAAATACAAACGAGACAGGATCTGTAGTTGGCGGGAATGCAATTCAATATCAAGCTGGTTGGACAGTTGAAGGTTTTGAAATCAGAGATTTCTCCACAGCATCAGCAGTTCCAAATACTGGAAAAGAATCAACGTTGATATTTAAAAATAATATTGTTCATCATATGTCTAGTAGAAACACAGGCGGTTCAACATCGGGCGTGGTTGATTATAGCCACGACAAGGGGAATGCTACAACAAACATAGTTGAAAATTGTGTATTTTTTGAAATAGGTAAATATGTTATTGCCGGTACATGTACAGAACCAGTTCATATTAAGAATTGTTTAATCGCAAGTTATGGTGGAACTTCTGGTAATAATAATGCTATTAAATTAAACAGCACTGGGTCAATTGTAGAACATTGTATCGTTACTGATTATCAAGGCGGGTCGACTGTCGTTCCTGTTGATTTAACGGCAAAAGGTCAAGTTAATAGCTGCATTTTCAATAAGATCACGACCGGAATGCAAGTTATCAACCCTGCATCTGCACAATCTAATGCTTTTGCAAATATAGGTACCGCTGGTTCGGCGTCTTACAGCAATACAGCAGATTCAGCAGAACACGACCAAATATACACGGCAAACTTATTATGGAATTCTGCTAGCTTTGATTCTATCACATCAGAGGAAATTGGTCAGTTTTTAAGCTATAATGGTTCTCCTGCATATTCTTACACGTCGGCAGGATCCGATGGTGTTGATCAAGCATCTGGCTCTACTATAACGGAAGACTTAGGAAATGAAATACATATTAGAATTAAAAATTCATTTAGAAGCGGAAGAAAGCGAACATCAAGTGCTGCAAATCAAATAAGTGATATAGGTTGTTATGAATATTACGAAGCTTTTGTTCCAACAAGTAGAGTCACTAGTAAAAAAGTTAGTAATGATCATATAATAAATAATTCAAACACAGAGCAAAGAGTAAATGAACATACAGTTAGGTATGATGATGTAGGTACCAATCCTCCACCTGTTGTTCCTTTTTCAAAATCGATTAAAGGACCACCAAATTTAAGAACATTAGGATCATCTACACCATATAAAGTAACAAAAGGATCTTAAAGGATCAAAAGGAGAAAATTAAAATGGCAAACCCAAGAAGAAGAAGATTAAGAAAAGCTGCTCAAATTGCAGCAGTTAGAGCAAAACAGGCATCACCCGTCGCAGCAGCACCGGCACCAAAAAAGGTCGAAGCGCCTGCACCTATGGTAGAGGCACCTATTGTTGAAGAAATTCCAAAAGCTGCTGCTCCAAAAGCTGCTAAAAAAGCACCTTTTAAAAAGAAAAAAGCCGCTAAAAAAGTTGATTAATTTATGATATAAGTATATAATATCATTGTAAATAAGGAGTAATTATGCACTCGGAAATGGATATCTTAAATAAGATGACCCGTGAGTTTATTGTGAATGAAGGACAGATTAATGGTCCTGATATTCATTCTTATATTCAAAGTTTAGCAGAAATTCTTCAAGGTATGAAACCTAAATCTATGAAAGAGGCTCGACGGCTTGGTGTTGCAAGGCAACAAATAAAAGAAGTTAGAAAAATGGCTCGTAGATTAGATGAGAGAATAAATACTCTTGAAGAACAAGTTAATTTGTTAGAAGAATATAAAGAGGATTAATAATGGGCGGTGTTGCAGGGCATTTAATGCACCTCTATGATAATAGAGATTTAACGTTTAATAAACTCTCGAAGGTTCTCTATAAAGCATCAAGCGGAGAACTTGAGGGAACAGAAAAAACAGATGGATATAACGTATATCTTGGGGCTGTTGATGGACAGGCTCGTGCTGCTCGCAACAAAGGTGATATGCAGAAAGGTGGTATGTCCATGGATGATCTCCAAGCCAGAGTATTTCAAGGTGGAGATCGAGTTAAAGAAATTTATGTTAAAGCATTCGATGCATTTCAATCTGCAATTGATAGCTTAAACCCACAAGAACAAGCAAAAATTTTTGGAAATAGTGGTGAAATATTCTACAATTCTGAAATTATGGGTCCGGGTGCATCCAACCTTTTAAACTATGATGCCAATGTTATAACAATCCACAAAAGCGGTCACAAGTCTTACAATAAAGAAACAGATAAAGTCGACACAGTTGATGTAAGTATGAATTCTGATTATCTTGACCGTGTTGTTGATCGCTTTGAAGAAGCTACGTCAGGTAAAGATTTTGGCGTACAGAGAACAGCACTTATGACTCTACAAGCTTTGGACAATGACAGTCATGTTAAGGTAGCTTTGGAAAAAATGAGGTCTGCTGGTTTTGACGGTGGTATGACCATTGAAGATTACTTAAGATCCAAGGTCGAGCCTGTTGTTGAGGAGAATTTTAATTATTTAGCCTCGGCAACAAGAGAGGCGATGGTTGATAGGCTTATTGGTATTAAAGGCGTGTCTTTAACGCAAATTACAAAAGGCTTTCCAGTAGAGCAAAAACGAGCAATCAGCCAATTTGTAAAAGAAAATCAAAAAAGATTAATTGGAGAAGCGATTTTCCCAATTGAGAAAGCAATCCACGACTTTGCAGTTAAGATGCTTGAAGGTCTTAAAAGTGCTTATATTCTTGATAATGAAGCAGAAGTTCAAAGGTTGAAAGCACAAGTTGAACAAGCTATCAAAGGTATTCACACTTATGAAGGCGAAGGTAAAGAACAGGCTATGGACATTCTTTACAAGCAGCTTCAGAAATTAGAACACCACGATAATATCTCAACACCTGTTGAGGGCTTTGTTTTTGAATACGAAGGTCAATTGTATAAATTTACGGGCAATTTTGCACCAATAAATCAATTGTTGGGTCTTTTTAAGTATGGTCGTGGGAAAGTTCCTCCAATCGAGAGCATTGAGGGCAAAAGAGATCATATCTCTGAGGAAGAAGGAGAAAACAATATGAGTTCTAATGGCAAAACAATTGCTGTTGTTGCTGGTGGATTTAAACCTCCTCATCGGGGTCATTTAGATATGGTCCATTATTATGCTAATTTAGCTGATGAGGTATTGGTTCTTGTTTCGAAATTGCCGAGAACAACAAAAGATAAAAGACACTCTGTAACAGTTGAAGACGGTATTGCATTGTGGAATATATATTTAGATGCTGCTGGATTAGATAATGTTGATGTTGATGCATCGCCAGAAGCATCACCAGTTGGGGCGGCTTTTAAATACCTTGAGTTTGGAGCGCCTGTCGGATCTAATGTAATATTAGGAGTAAGTACAAAAGGAAATGACTTAAAAAGATATAGTAATGCTCATAAATACGTTAAAACAGGCGTAAATCTAGTTGATCCTGCTCAAACTGCATTTAATCCTGTTGGTGAAGAATTAAGCGCTAGTGATTTTAGAGAAGCACTGGCTATGCAAGAAGACATTGATAAATTTCTTCCACAAAATGAAGCTGGTGAATCTATTATAGATCAAGAAAAAGTATATAACGTTTTAGGTTTTCCTCTGGAAGCTATGAATAGGACTTATGGAATTAGAGACGTAACGGAAGTTGATTATGGATTTTTAGAAGAAGCTATTTCGAAAATCTTAGATGAACAAGAGCCGTTTCAAAGAAAAGTAGCTGCGAAACACTCAGCTATGAAAGATAAAATTGTCAAAACTGGTGCCAATAAACACACCGGCGGCGGTGAGGGTCATGAAGAAGTTTTTGTTGATCGATCTAAGAGTTCGCCTCCTATAGGTGAGTCTGAGGAATTAGAAGAAATTTCAGCC
>VMHT01219302.1_pt1 | contig 11637 bp, 6 predicted proteins | sample 4693611 | NCBI WGS metagenome assembly VMHT01 (sample SAMN12280063, study PRJNA550983) | marine metagenome | isolation source: seawater sampled from same location over 5 years 0.02-0.2 micron viral filtrate | place: USA: collected off the coast of southern California halfway between the port... ...
ATTTGCGCGGTACACCTGGCCCTTATAGACATCCCAGTCCCATAATTCGTCACCACTACTCCACAACGTCAGCTTCAGTCTTTCTTCTGACTCCCTGACGGCCAGTTGATTCTTTTTACGTGATTGATAGTTTTTAAACAGCAACAGCATAAAGCTTGTGAAAATAAGGGCGTATAGGGCGAGGGCGCCGCTATGTAACCAGGGAGGCCGGCCTATTTTAATATCTAAGGTAGAAGTTTCTGACCAGTCTTTACCTGCCTCTTTGGCCTGAACTTCGAAGGTATAACTACCAAAAGGAATATTGTTAAATTGGGCATTACGGGAGCCTTCCGAATCCATCCATGGGCTATCAGTACCATGCATTCGGTAACGGTATGTTACTAAATCGGGAAATAAAGGGTTGACCAGTTCGAACATAATACTAAACCGGGATTCATCATAGTCTAAATCAATCGAACTATCATTTGCCCCAATAATTTTTTGCTTCAGTCCACTTTTTCCATTTGAGTTATACCCGAATACTTTAGCTTTTAAGAGAAGTGGCTTAGATGTTATTTCTTCTTCTAAGACTTTAACTCCCGGTTGGCTATGCTTTATCCGGTTAAAGCCCGCGCTACCAGCAAACAATAACTGATTATCAGCGGTTTTTAACGCCGCACCGTCATTAAAGCTATTATAGCCCAGTTGAGCAATATCGAAATGTTCTATTGTCTTAGATGTAGCTAAGTCATAAGCATAAATTTGACGACTGGTAGCAATCCATAGAACCCCATTTGTGTGTATTGCGGACATAGGCCTGTCGAGCTTTCCCTTAACTTCAACCCTGTCCACAATCTCCAAACTTGTACTATTTATTTGCAGTAGAATATTTTCAGAAGTTAGAACCCAATAAGAATTCCGCCATTCAAAGATATCGATAGCATGAAATTCGATATTTTCATAAACCTGGATACTTTTTGTAGTTTCTTCAGTTCTCGGATCATAGATAATGATATCCTGACGATTTATAAACCAGACTCTATCTTTTGTGTCTTTATAATTCGCATTAGAAAAAAAATCGATATCTGCTATATTATGCTGTTTCGCCAAAGGGATGGTTTCAGGAGATTTTAAATAGCTTTTTAATAAGCTTAGATCAAACGAGGTAGCAGTGTCCTTTTCAGCAGTAACCCAAATTTGGCTATCGGCGTGAAAAAAATTATCGATAAACTGGCCTTCAAAAAAACTTGCTATTAATGTGAAGCTACTTTTCTCTCTTTCGAAGACCTTAAGCCCCTGGGAGGTCGCTATCCAGAAATAGCCATTCTTATCAATCGTCAGATACCAAAACGTTTCTTTGAGATTAGTAAGGTAATAGGATATTTTTCCCGTTTTGAAGCTAAAACGTCCTAGCCCTTCACTTTGGGTCACAAACCAGATGGTCCCCTCATGATCTTCAGTGATGCCCCAAATCGAATTTCCATCTTTCTTTTTTTGAAAGTCTTTTTCGTTTGAATAGACGCGAGTGTGACTTATTTCTGGATTGTATTTGAATAGCCCCTGATAGGACCCAATCCATATATTACCTTTACTATCTACTAAGGAAGAAAGTAAGTAGCGCTGCGATAAACCCGTAAGGGCTGCATTGTCTGGCCCAAATAGCAGCAACTTGTTAGTTTGTGTATCGTATATACCTAAATTACTATCTGTGCCAATCCAGATTTGGTCTTTATATTTAAAAGTAAAAAATATGTGGGGAATTTCACCGTTATCAAATTCATCTTTGCTGAATAAGTTTTCTACTACCCCATTAGCCTGAACCTGTAAAGGCCCCGAATTTGTCGATAACCAATATTCTCCATCAATGATATTTATATGATTAATCTGTTTTGCCGCAACATGAATAGACCATGGGTTAGCAGATTTAGCTGAGTAGATAGTTTGGTCAGTTTTATCAAAAATATATAAACCTGAGTCAAGTGTGCCAATCCAAAGACGAGTCTTTTCATCGTATAATGTTATTATTTCAGCATTCAATGATGGGAGGCTAATATAGTGGTCAAAGCCACCTGAAGAAGGGTTCTTAAAATAAATGTTATTTTTGGATGCGACTAAAATTCCATTATCTATGGAATTTTCAAGGGTATTTATACTTCCTATATTTTTATCTTCATTTGTATAGATAGTTTTAAAGTAATCATTTTTCCTATCATACTTAGCTAAACCATTATTTGTACCAACCCATAAATTACCTTCAATATCCACATGCAACGACGTGACAGCGCCGGAGGGGATAGTATTTGGGTTACTTTCAGAAGGAAGGTATTGCTTGATTTCATAGCCTGAATAGCGATTCAACCCGGTTAGCGTGGCTATCCAGATATATCCGTCTTTATCTTCAGCAATGTCCAGGACAGTTAAGTCTGACAATCCATCGCGTAGGGTGAGTTCTTTGAAATATATATCTGTGATCGAGACGGCGTAGCTTGACACCGAAGCCAGGCTGCCACACAGCATCAACAGGCAAACTGTTAAACGAGCGATGGTCGAGCGCACCAAAAACACCTTTATACGGCCTAAAGCCTTATCATTATTAGTTAATGTTATTATTATCGGCTTTGTTCCCTCAAACCGAAGTCACAATATGCCGAATTCGATGGGGGTCTACAAGATATTTTTATGGTAATACAATAACTAGCGTAAAGAATAATCAATTAGTCGTAATTTGCCCCCTGACTACTAAAAGCAGGGGGTAAATGACTTAAATCTGGCAATGTCGTCTATGCGCTTTCCCTTACTACAATCAAGCTCGTCAAAGCGTCCGTTAGCAAACAATACTAATTCTCCGAAGAGCGTACGTTCGGCAATTTGGTGAGCATATGAGCGAATTTCTTCAAATGTCAGATTAGCCACACATTCAGCCAGCTGGCTACTGCGGTTAAATTCGTAATCGGCCGTGCCCAGGCTTATCCACAAACGCTGGGATTTCATCGAAAGCGAAAGGTCACGTTCATCAAGCTGCTTCAACAGGTTGTGCTGAATAGTAGGCCAGTACTCCTGATAAAAATCGACTTCTTCCAGCTGCTTGAACAAAAAGCCGGTTATTTCGTTCATAAGCTGGTCCGGAGAGCAGCTCGGGCTTTGAATATAAAATGCCATGCCCGGATGCTGATTTTGTGGCACATACCCGGTCCCCACTACATAGCCTAATTGTTTTTGAGTACGCAGAACGGTGAAAAACGGCGCCGCCAATACCTGCTCCAGTACCATGCAAAGTGCCGTATCTTTCAGGTTGCTGCTTGGGGCCTGCAAATACAGAACCACCGCACTGTCTTCATGTTCACTGGGCACCTGGTGATACAAGGTAGTGCCGGCAGGCAGCTGGGAAACCTGCCGGGGCAGCGCTTCGCCGATAGCATGAGGGCTCAAACTGGCAATTTTCTCAGCAAAACTCCGGGCATCCTGACCTGACCAGTTTCCATGCATAAAGGTTTCAAGATAATAATGCTCAAGAGCCTGTTTAGAAAAAGTCAGCATATCCTCATACTCACATTTTTCTAATGCTTTTATCAGATCGATGGGCGCCTGTGTATTTCGTTGAATCAGCACACTCATTCTTGAGAACAAGCGGTTTGTAGGCTTGTTTAACAAGGAGTTTTGTAAACTTTGAAGCTGCATTGCTTTACGCTGTGCAAATTGTTCCCGAGTCGGGACTTCAGACTGCACCGCCTGCAAAAGCTGAGTCGCAAGTAGTGTCTGCTGATTGGTAAACCCTCGGGTATGAAGACTGAACCCCGCCTGGTGACCATACAGACGGTAGTGCAGACCGGCAATCTCAGCCCGGTAATATTTGGCCTGTAAGGTGTCATTCAGACAGGCAAGCCATATTCGCTTGGCTGCCACTGATTCTAATGACTGAGTCAGGGCAGGGGTATCAAAAGAAAAGTAGATATCGCCCTTGGGACTATAAAACTGATGGTCCTGAGCAAACCAGCAGGTTAGTCCGGGCTGTTTGATTAACGGGACTGGCTTTTCGTATTCACTCTCCGGTAAGGTAAGCGAATACTCACTACCCATATAGGGGTTGGGAGGTGGTAAGTACAGTGCATCAATGTGACCAGGATTTGCCAACCTCTGCCGCAGCGCCTGAGCCAAAGGCTGAACACCATATCTGGCATTGTAGTGCCGGCATTCGCGTTCGGTAGGTAAACCCGGGGCGATTAGTTTTACCCTGAGGTTTTCAGCTGAAAAATAATCTAATGCATGATCCAGAACGTCGCGGTCGAAACTGTCTATAGTCGTTCTGAACTGACTGATTTCCTCGTCACTGAATAAAAACATATGCTGAGCGTATTCGCAGACAATAGGCATCAGTTTAGGATTGTCTTCATACTGGTAAGCTAAAGCGTGTAACCGCGCTTTTTCCTGGTAGCGCCAGGGTTCACTCAGGGAATTGCGAATAAGCTTGATATAAGCAAACAGGGCCTCTAACACCGCTTCTTGATGTGCTAAGCCTTCTTTTGTAAGCTGAAAATTCACATTGAAGTCTTTGTAATCATCACCCTCTATGCCACTTCCGGCGATCAGGTTTGTCACCCAGCCTTTTTCTTTTAAATACGCCAGTAATGAGCCTTCTCCCTCATCGCCCAGCAAATGACTGATGTAGTTGAGCGGCTTGACCCTGAAGTTGTTGTGCAGGGCCGGCATCGGAAATGTCACAATCATGCGTCGTGCCGATTGTAATGGCTCGATATTAATCTGAATCCCTTTATGCGCATCCAGGTACAGTGGCGGCCAGTCGGCCTTAGCCGGCGTGCCTGCCGGAATATCTTCAAAAATATGGGTCAGCGCACCGGCCAGATCCTCGGCCGGTAAAGAGGAAAAAATACAGAGTGTCATATTACTGGCACAGTAATATTGACGATGATGAGCCCGCAGCTTTTCTTGTAACGAAGAGATGTCACTCTGGCCAAAAATTTGGGCATTACCTACTGAAAACTGGCTAAACGGGTGTGCCGGATTGCATGTTTCTTTGTGGATTTGATAAAGCCGGCGAAGATCATCTTTGCGCTTAAACTGAAACTCAGCCTCAATGGACTGGATTTCTTTTTCCAGAGGGGTGATATCAAGCAATGGATTTTGCAGCATGTCTGCAAATGCCGGGAGTAAGGTTGGCAGCGATGTATTGCGACAATGAAAATGGTAGTTGGCGTATTCGGTACCGGTCCAGGCGTTGATAGCCCCGCCATGGCGTTCTACGAGGTTATTAATCTGATTCGGTTCAGGCAGTTGTTCACTGCCTAAAAACAGACCATGTTCCAACAGATGGGCGAGGCCTTCGCAGTCTTTAGGGTCATAAAAATGCCCCGCTTTTACGGCCATTGAAACATAGCTCACCGCAGAGTCCTCGATAGGACAATGCATTACCTTAAGCCCATTTGGTAAAGTAAGAAAGTGAGATTGCGTGAAATTAAGTGTTGTCAAAATGCCCTCAATTCATTGGGTTTTACTGCATTTTAAGGAATCAACACACTCCACTAATTCCCTGACTTAAACATTAGTATGAGATACCAAAGAATTCGAACATTATCTCTAGGTTATAAATACGGCTTCTGCTATCGTTAAAGAGCAGTATCTCATCTTATTAGTAATGTTATGTCAGGTCAAAGCAGCGATTCCATTTTGCTATTTATCATGCGCCACGGAGAGGCAGAAGACTTACGTCGCGACGATAAGTCACGAAAGCTCACCGACTTTGGGTGCACCCAGGCGGTTAGCACCTCACGTTGGCTGGCGAAGTACAGTCCGGATCATGCAATTGATCTGGCACTGGTTTCTCCTTATCAGCGAACCCGCCAAACCTTTGATATGATGACGGAGGATAATAAGTTCAGTGAGATGCAATTGTGCAACGATATTATTCCGGATGGGGATGTAAGACTGGCCCACGATTATATCGATGCGCTACTTGCCCAGGCTCGGAAAATGCCAATGCATAATGTATTGGTGGTCAGTCATATGCCCTTTGTCAGCTACTTTGTTGATGAGCTTTGCCGAACGCAGCGAACCGCTTTATTTGCTACGGGTTCAGTCGCCGTTATTCGTTATTCCCTGATTCGCCACCAGGGCGAGCTATTAGAACATTATCAGGGGTAGAGCCCCGCGTGTTCACTGACGACTCACTATTTTTTATTAGTGGGCCTTCAGAAAAATGCCGACGGTCCGATACATAGAGTAAGTGAGAGGCTGCGGCAGGACTCTTCCCTCAAAGGGCAGGACCGTCGCGTTAATGAGCAACGGTAATGACCACCAAATCAATCCCCGAAATGTTACAGCATTCGCTGGAAAGTCATATGGCTGAGGCGGATTTACGTGATGACGATGAGTTGCGCCAGCTAATGGGAAAGCTGTCCAGCCTATCCCAGAAAGTTGCCGAGGCAAAAGCGCAGGCGCTGGCGCGCCGGGCCCGAAGTGGCACTACAGATTAATCGTCAGCGCTATCGCCCTGGGCCACAAAATATTCTGGCATTATCCGCACCGTCTTAATCATATTTTCTGTAATATCAATAATTTCAATCGGGTAGCCGGATAGTCGGACACTTACCCGGTTTTCCGGAATTTCTTCCAGGTACTCTAATATCAAGCCATTTAATGTTTTTGGTCCCTCTGTTGGCAGGTTCCATTCCATTTCGCGATTCAAATCACGGATATTGGCACTACCATCGACCAGGACACTGCCATCCTGCTGAAGATGAGCTTCTTTACTGTGGTCCGGCACCATGCTGGTAGTAAAGTCACCTACAATCTCTTCGAGGATATCTTCCAGCGTTACCAGTCCCATGATGTCGCCGTATTCATCTACCACCAGTGCAATACGCTCTTTTTCAGTCTGAAACTTGTACATCAGAGTGTGCAGGGGGGTGGACTCTGGGGTGTAATAGACTTCGCGCACTGCCCGCAATAAGCTGCTCTTGGTAAACTGGTCCCGCGATAACAACCGCAAGGCATCTCGCACATGGACAAAGCCCACCGCGTCGTCAATACGATCGCGATATAATAACACCCGGGTATGCTGGGAGCTGGTCAGTTGTTTTTGAATCTTTTTCCAGTCATCGTTGATATCGATGGCAAAAATTTCAGCCCGGGGCACCATAATATCTTCGGCGGTAACGCTTTCCAGATCCAGTATGCTGACCAGCATGTCCTGGTGCTTTTTAGGAATCATCGCCCCCGCTTCATAGACCACGGTTCGCAGCTCTTCACGACTCAGAGAGTCGTCGCTACCCGTGGTGGGATTGATTTTCAGCATATACAGAATACTGTTGGTAATACTGTTGATAAGAGCCACAAAGGGGTACATCACGGTTAACAGCGGCAGTAAAATTACAGAGCTGGGAAAGGCGATTTTTTCAGGATAGAGCGCTGCCAGTGTTTTCGGAGTGACTTCAGCAAAAATCAGCAAAATCAGCGTCAACCCGAAGGTGGTGGCGAAAAAGCCCCAGTAATCCCCAAATAGCCGGGTACAGATAATGGTAGCAATCGAAGACGCCGCAATATTGACCAGGTTATTGCCGATCAGGATCAGACCAATAAGCCGATCGGGCCGGTCGAGTAGCTTCTGAACCCGTTTCGCAGAGGTATTGCCTTCGTTTTGCAGATGCTTAAGCCGGTAACGGTTTATGGACATCATGCCGGTTTCAGAACTTGAGAAATAAGCAGAAAATAATATGAGCACTGCCAGTATAATACACAGCGTGCTGGTTGATATGGCGTCCAACTATGGGTTTCCTATACCTTGGTGATTTTCAATGTTGTGTTGCGTAACCAACAGAATTCCTTATTTACGGTGCCGCATTTACGCAGGCGTGTGACTGAATTCTGGTTAAAAACTGTTTAACACCGGTTACAGCAGTACCTCCCGAACAAAACGACTGCCAAAGTAGGCAAGTGTCAGTAACACAATGCCGATGATATTCATGACAATTAACTGGCGACTCCGCCAGCCTCTGAGCGTTTGTCCTGCCAGGATAAAAATATACAGGATCAGAGCCAGGATAGATAACACTGTTTTATGAGCATACTGCATACTGAACATGTCATCTAAAAAAATAAACCCGCTTATTAACGAAATGACCAGCAGGCCGGTACCAATTTGCAGTAACCTGAACATCAGGCCTTCTACCAGGGTTAATGGTGGCAAACCGGAATGCAGCAGCGACGATCCTTTTTGTTTTAACCGAAACGTAATGTAGGAAACCTGCAACGCATACAAAAAGGCGATGGCCAGGGTGCCATAGGCAAACAGGGATAAAGTGATATGAACTACCAGGCCCGGATGCAGTTCGATGTGCATAATGTGGTTAACCGGCACCAGCATGGAAGCCAGTACCGTAAGCGCCGCGAAGGTAAATACCACGGGCAGCATAATTCGGTTAGGTAGTACTTTGGCAGAGACCAGCAGGGCGGCCGTGATTAACCAGGCAACCAATGATAAAACATTGGTAATGCTCATGTTTTGCCCCGGCGCCAGAATGATGGCCTGGATTAAAAACAACAGATGCGCCGTACCTCCGATACCGGCAAGTATTAACGGCAAACCTGAAGACGGTGTTTCCTGATGGTGAATAAAGCGGCGTACCAGCACCACTGCTGCAATACCATAAAATATTACCGCTATCGGGGCAAAAAGCGAGGTCATGAATTGTCCTGTTGAACCGGCATCGAGGATTGGGCTTCCTGAGTTTGCTGACCTGCTGACAATGCAGGCCTTTACATAGGAGGGTATTGTTACTGCAACTGTTGCTAAAATTCAACCATATGCTTGATTTTTAGTGCTATGGATCACCATATCTTACAGATAACAACGCTCGGGTAGCCTGCCAGGGACTTAACATCGTAGAATTTTCACCTTATATAAAAATCTTCGTCATCTGATGGTACGTTCGTTGCGCAAATTTCGTTATACTAGACCCATTAACCAAACAAAGAAGACTCTTGTGTATGTTTGAGAATTTATCTGAACGCCTTGGCCAGACCCTCAAAAATGTGAGTGGCCGGGGACGACTGACCGAAGACAACATCAAAGATACCCTGCGCGAAGTGCGTATGGCCCTGCTTGAAGCCGATGTTGCCCTGCCAGTGGTCAAAGAATTTGTCGCTCAGGTCAAGACCCGTGCCGTGGGCACAGAGGTGACCAAAAGCCTAAAGCCCGGCCAGGTTTTCATCAAGATTGTACAATCTGAGCTTGAAGCGGTCATGGGGGAGGCGAATGAAAAGCTGAACCTGGCGACCCAGCCGCCCGCCGTAGTACTGATGGCGGGTTTGCAAGGTGCGGGTAAAACCACCAGTGTGGGCAAGCTGGCTAAGTACCTGACCGAACGCGAGAAGAAAAAGGTCATGGTAGTCAGTGCCGATATTTATCGTCCGGCCGCCATCAAACAGCTGGAAACCCTGGCCGAGGAAGTCAATGTCGGCTTTCACCCGTCCACGGTGTTACAAAAGCCGGTGGATATTGTTGAAGAGGCTATCGATACGGCCCGTAAACAGTTTTACGATGTACTGTTAGTCGATACCGCCGGGCGTTTGCATGTCGATGCGGACATGATGGATGAAATAAAAGCACTGCATGCGGCGGTCAAACCCATCGAAACCCTGTTCGTGGTCGACGCCATGACCGGTCAGGACGCGGCCAATACTGCCAAAGCCTTCAATGATGCGTTACCGCTTACCGGGGTGATATTAACCAAAGCTGATGGTGATGCCCGTGGTGGTGCGGCCCTGTCGGTCCGTAAAATTACCGGTAAGCCGATTAAGTTTTTGGGTATGGGCGAAAAAGTCGATGCCTTAGAGCCTTTCCATCCCGAGCGGGTGGCATCACGTATTCTGGGTATGGGCGATGTATTAAGCCTGATTGAAGACGTTGAACGTAAAGTCGATAAAGACAAAGCCCAGAAGCTGGCTAAGAAAGTTCAAAAAGGCAAAGGCTTTGATCTGCAAGACTTTAAAGAACAGCTTGAGCAGATGAAAAACATGGGCGGCATGATGGGCATGATGGATAAAATGCCTGGTATGGGTGGCATGATGGATAAAGTTAAAGATCAGGCCAACGACAAGCAGTTTAACCAGATGGAAGCCATCATCAGCTCTATGACACCGGGTGAGCGGGCCCGTCCTGACATCATCAAAGGTTCTCGTAAACGGCGTATAGCAGCCGGTTCAGGGACTCAGATTCAGGATGTGAACCGTCTGCTTAAGCAGTTCACTCAGATGCAGAAGATGATGAAAAAAATGTCTGGAGGCGGCATGAAGAAAATGATGCGCCAGATGAAAGGTATGATGCCGCCAGGTGGCGCCGGCGGTATGTTTCCGCCCCGTTAGCCAGTGCAGCTTCATGAGCAGGATTCACGTCTTGTTGGACTGTTCATCAGCTAATCCTGAGTAGAAAATGCCGGCAACAACGCCGGCATTTTTGTGCGTGCAAACCGATCATATTTTTTACAACACTACCTTCCCGGGGCTTTTTTTGGCAAAATACCCCGCCTGCGAAGGACAGGAAAACGCTGGCACAACGGCGCATTTTTATCCTTTTATAATAACAACAAAGCAGTTTTTGCTACCCAACTACAAAGGTTTTTATGGCTGGTTTAAAACGCATTATCCTTATCGATACTCATTTACCTGGCATTGTGGAGCTCAAACTTGAAGGGCATACCAACATTTGCGGTACCAATGCTTCAGGTAAAACCACGTTACAGCGTCTGATTCCGGTATTTTACGGTGAGTATCCCAGTCGGGTAGTACCGGCGACCCGCGACAGCTTTGAGCGATGGTATTTACCCCGCACCTCCAGCTTTATTATCTACGAGTATACCCGGGCTGACGGGCAGCTGGGTCAGGCAGTGTTAACCTCCACCGGCAATGGGGTTAATTATCGGTTTATCGGTAAAGTGTTTGAGCTGGAAGACTACCTGGTTTCTCAAAAGCAGGGCAAATACAGCAGCATCAGCAGCAGCGAAATTGCCCGTAACATGAAACGCAATAATGTATTGGTTACCAGTCAGCTTAATACCAAGGATTTTCGGGCCATACTGCAAAATGATCACAGCGTTCTGAATCAAAGCAGTAACGCCCGTGAACTGCTGGGGTATTCACGTATCTTTAGTTTGTGTGCCCAGCAAACACATATCCGGCATATGGAAAAACTGGCCAAAGCGGTGCATTCCAAAGAAGGCAAAATGGAAACCATCAAAGCCATGATTGCCGCTATCTTAGAAGAAGACGGGGTGCAACCGCCCACCTCCGGATTAAGCCGCCAGCGGGTCGACGACTGGATCCGCGAATGTCATTTGATCAAACAGTTTGAACGCATCCGGCCCGAATTTGCACGGCTGGAACAAGCCGATCTTGCCCTTAGTGATACCGAATCCAGTCTGGCAGAATTAACTGCCTGTTTTGGGGCCGACATCTCGGTACTTGATGCCCGGGTGGAGAACATGAAGACGGGACTCAAAGACAATGAGTTTGCTAAAAAACAATGTGAAAACGAATGGCACAGCCAGCGGGATACGTTAAATCAGACCTTGTCGGGGGCCCGGGCGGATGTTGAAAAATACAGCAGTGAGCTGGAAACCGTGGAACAGGAATATGAACACTGGCAAC
>VMHT01017338.1_pt1 | contig 11634 bp, 23 predicted proteins | sample 4693611 | NCBI WGS metagenome assembly VMHT01 (sample SAMN12280063, study PRJNA550983) | marine metagenome | isolation source: seawater sampled from same location over 5 years 0.02-0.2 micron viral filtrate | place: USA: collected off the coast of southern California halfway between the port... ...
AGCGTCATATCACAGACAAACATAAAAGTTCTGATGAGGACTAAAATCGCTCACTAATAAATAAAAACGCAAATAAGTATATTATGGAAGAAACAATCATTAACGAACCAAGTCTTTTTCAAGTTTTGGTTTCAAGCCCAACAACATATATTGTATTGTTGGTTATCGTTCTGACTATCGTCGGACTAAAAATGGAAAAGTCGTCACCGAAGTGTTGCGGTTCAAATAAGACATCATCAACTAGCAAGCCAAAGCGAGCTAGGGGTAAGAAGGGCAAGTGTAAGGCAGACAATCCAAAGACTGCCAAGAACGAAGCGTGGGTTGGCGGTAAAGCTCCAAAGAAGAAGGCTACCAAAAAGACACCTGCAAAAAAGACACCTGCAAAAAAGGCAGTCAAGAAACGCACTCCAAAAAAGGGTGGTAAGTAAACTTTTTAAAATTTAAAAAAAATCATGGAAACAATTATCATTTTTCTAGTCGGCTTTGTAGTTGGCATCCTTGTCGGAAGAAAACATACTGGTGCAGTTGAGTCTGTTGTCGGTCTTGGCAAGCGACTTATCGGAAAAAAGTAAACTTTTTTTTCTTACATAAGTAGTTCTTTTTCAAGGACTTACAGAATCGCCTCAATCGTGGGGCGATTTTTTTTGCGTTATGGTGTTGACATATAAAAAACCTATGCTATACTGTGAGCCTATGATTATCGAAACCAAAAACAAAAACATACAGTCCCAAGGCATTGCCAAGCAAGAGTCTTGTTCCATCGACCAAGAAGATATGCGTTACATCGCATCACTCCTACGCAACAATTATAGTAACCCATTGCTCGCAACCATCCGTGAGATCGTTGCAAACGCATTGGATGTAACCAAAAGTAAGAAGGTAGAGATTCAATTACCTACTAAGATCGAACCAAACTTTATCGTGCGAGATTATGGGTGCGGTTTGAGCGAGGAAGATATGCTTGGTCTTTATACCAAGTATGGCAAGTCAACCAAGCGTGACTCCAACAATGCTATTGGCGGTTTCGGTATTGGGCGATTCGCACCTCTATCATACACCGATTCATTTATCGTTCGCTCCGTCCATAAAGGACACAAGCACTCGTATATTATTCGTGTGGACGAACACGACGATACAATCGTATCGCAGATTGAAAGCACAAGCTCAAGCGAGTCTGATGGCATCTATGTGCAAGTCGGCATCAAAAAAGAGGACATCTCAGAATTTTTTAAAATTTTTAAAAAGACTCTTTGGTATCGCAAAGACGCAATCAAGCTACTCAATGAAAGTTGGGGCGAGACATCAATGGGCAAGCCTCAAGAGTCTAACGAAATTTTTGATTTGTATTCAGAAAATCGTTATTGGGAAGATAAATCTCACTATGGCGATCAGCCCTATGTTCTTATGGGCGGTATTCCATACAAGGTAAACACAAACGATGAATGGTATATGTTCAAGCAAGGCGTTGTTTACAAAGCAGAGATCGGTGAGTTCAAACTGCACCACAGTCGTGAGTCTTTGGAATACAATCCACAAGTGAAGCAAGCACTCAAGAAAGCATCAGAAAAGATGTTCGATAAGCTCAACTCAACATTGAGTAGTCAAATGGATGTCGCTGAAAACTTCTATGAAGCGAGTGACATTATGTGGAAAGCCCTTGAGACATACAAACAAAGGTTCGGAAAAAAGTTAGCCGTATCTTCTAGTAAGTTCCAAGGCGTTAGCGGAGAGTTATTCCTCAACAATCAAGTCGATAAGCGAGTAGACATCACAACTAGAGAGAATGGCAACTTGGGATTCTCTAGCTCAAGATACCACTATCACGGCTACGAGCCAAGCTCAGATCGCATCTACATTATAGACGATGCACCAAGCCCTCGCTCGCCAAAAGCACGATGCTTATTTCTGCACGATTTTGAAGCAGAGAAAGGATTGAAAGCGAAAGGGACTGCCAAGATTGTTTTAATCACTCCAAGAGATTCTGAGCTTAAAAATTGCATACAACGAGTAAAAGACTGCGATCATCCACAAGTGAAGTTACTATCTGAGTGTGAGCGAGTGATATCTGCTCGTCAGAAAACCAAGAGTTCCGTCAAGTCTTTATCGGCTATGGATATTCTAAAGTTTGGATTGGATAAAAGCTACAATCAATCTGAGTGGGCAAACAATGATGAGTGGTGGGGCATTGATACCGAAGCCGACTTTGACGATGATAACAAAACATATTATTATGTTCGTTACTACGCCAACAAGGTTCAGTTCAAGCCTTACGATGGTCATCAAGAGCAAGAGCTACGACCATTTGCGTTCAAAGAAACTTGGCTAAGACAGATTGCTGATTTCACAGAGAAAGAAACCATTTGGGGTGTTCGCTCAAATCAACTCAGTAAAATTAAAGCCAAGAAGAATTGGGTCTGCCTAGATGATGTCTACGAAGATTTCGTTTTCGAGGACGAGAAGGTTGAAAAGTATGTTCAGTATTATGAAGAAAATCCTTTGTTTGCTGACTACTGCTCTAACACTATGACTCGACTGGATAAGCTCCCAAAAAACACAATGAATGAAAATTTAAAAAATTTATTAAATTCTTATACAAATTGGGTTGGGAACAGAACCATTGCAGTCAACGCCAAGTTCAATCATCAATACGTTCTTGAGCGACTCAAGATTCGCAATCTAAGTGGCAAGTCATCAGCTAGGAAAAAAGCATTTGATAAAGCGTTTCCTATGGCGAAGTATGCTCTGCAAAAAAGTCATAATCGCGACAGTTCAGAAAGCATTTCCGATGTGTTATCATATATCGGTTAGTAAGGTAATCAGAAAGTGTTGGCTAGGGGAGTGGTTGCCCCTAGTCAACCATGCCTTAAAAAACATTTGACATTCAACCAAAACCTACTACATTAAAATTATGATTACCGAAACCCAACTAGACTTCCTACCTCACGTTGCAAAGCAAGAGGCACAACAATTATCCTTCCTAGACGAGAGCAATCGCGTTCACGTTCGGAAGTTCGACAAGCGAGACGTAGAGCGTTTCTTTGAGTCGATTACTGAAGATGAAATCATCGACACCTCACTTGTGTGGGAGAAACTAAAATGCACCAACGACATGGAGCAGTTCCAAAGATGGCTATTTGCTTTCTGCTCAGTCCACACTTCTTACGAATCTAATATGCGAGGCTACCTTGCCATCAAAGACTTTACCGAATGGTTTAATCGTGACGATGTGCTGAAGCAAAAGCTGATTGATAGTGGTGTTGGGATGTATAACAACCGCACGAAATTCATTAGTCAGTTCGCTACAAAATTTTGGCAGAACCCAAATTTATTTAAATTTAAAAAAGATCAGAGTTGGTCAGACTTCCGCAATGGTCTTGTAAAAGAGATTTTAGGATTAGGTATGGCAAAGGTATCATTCGCCTTAGAGATGATATACACCTTTGAAGCACAAGTGATGTGTGCAGACACACACCTGTTCCAAGCCTACGGCTACAAACAAGAGCTACACTCAAACAAGTATGACGAGATTGAGAAGCATTGGATAGAATTTTCTGCGATGTATAACGTATCACCTGCAATCAGCAGAGCGATATATTGGAATCGCAAGAAAGATGAAAAAGACTGCTACTATTGGGCGAAAGTGCTTGACAATCAAGCATCCGATGGTAGTATGAAAGACTAACTAAAAGTGTAAACTATAACAAAGGAAAACGTATAAAATGGCTAATTACCCATATATAGTATCAGAGGACACGGCAACACTTCTTCACGAAGGTAAGCCCTATACTCTTAATTCGTCTCACGCAAACTTCGCACCATTCAAGAGTGCTTTGATTGCAGGAGATTTTGAAACGGCAATCAATTATCTAGACATCAAGAAGCAGATCAAGGAATTTGCCGATGGAGAGTTAAAGGTTGAGAACGGCTCAGTATATTACTACGGCACTCAGCTTCACGGCAAGGTTGTAGACAAGCTACTTGAGCTACTCGAAAGCGGTTTGAAGATAGGCAGTCCATTCGTTAAGTTTGTGAAGAATCTGCTAGACAACCCAAGCAACAATTCTGTTGAGGAATTGTATGACTTCCTATCTTACAAGTCATTGCCTATTGATGATGATGGCTATGTGCTAGGCTACAAAGGAGTCTGCTCTGATGGTTGGTCAAAAAGCGGAAACCTACAAACTATCGTCTTACAAGGCGAAGTAAATGAGCGTGGTCAAATCAAAAACAATGTTGGCGATGTGATCGAAGTTCAGCGTAGAAGCGTAGACGATAATCGTCAGAATGCTTGCTCTCACGGCTTACATATCGGATCATTCGATTATGCCAAGTCTTGGGCGCACGATGGTCAGCTTCTATTGGTTCGCTTCAACCCTGCCGATGCAGTCAGCGTTCCACAAGATAGCTATTGTCAGAAGCTACGAGTCTGCAAGTATGAGATACTTGAGGAAGTCGAAGTCGAAGATGATTCGGAGATTAAAGAACCTTATTATGGAGTCTATACAAATGGCTTCGGACAAGATGAGGATTACGATTATGATGAAGATTATGATGATGAGGAGGAATACGAAGATGAACAGTATTAGTGCTATTTGTATATTTGATCATTTTCACAATTTGGTTATTCAGCTATGATGACGAGAACACTTAAAATTAGTATAGAGTCTGATGCAGGTGAACACTCCGTCACTCATAGTCTAGAAGGAAACCAAGCCGAGCAGTTAGAAAAAACCTTGGAGGCGTTTGAAGATGTGTTAGCCACACATTTTGAGATCGACCCAATGGCAAACTCATTGGACATCGTAGAAGCAGTAGCTCTACTGGATTAAAAATCAAAAGCGTGGGGGCGAGTAGCAAAAGTATCTGCTCGTCCCCAAAAACTCATCAATCTAAAATTTATTAAAATTTAAAAAAATGTCAGCGATTTATAAAGTCATTGAAAAAGAAAGTAAACAAGAGCAAAACTTTTACTCTGCATCCTTACCTCAAGCACTTGCTTGGGCGAAAGATTGCAAGCGTCAAATGAAAGCCCTTACAGGTAAAGACTACGAAGTAGTAGTAAAAACCTCCGATAATGAAATTCTAAGCCTAAAAGACTATGACAATACCTTGGGTGGAAAAACAAATTAAAGAAGTCAAAAATTGGCTAGAATTAAACGAAGGTCAAGCATTCCTGCCTACAATGGACATGGATGACCTTTTGCACAAAAAAGAAGTAGCACACAAAAAAGAAGTGCTTGACATATTAACAAAAATTAGACATCATTAAAAAATGGACATAGATATAGAAAAAGAAGCATACATTCGTGCATCCTCTCATCTACTGAGCGAGAAGTTGCCAGACGATTACAAAGATATGACAGAGAGTCAACTACGAGACTACTGCTCTGATAAGGGGATTATACCCTCTTATTCTCCTACTGAGACTGTGGCTAAAATTGGCGAATTGTCTGCTGATTTGATTTCTTATGTTGATTTAGTTGAAAGTTCTAAATTACGAGATGTATGCAAACAGTATGTAGACGATATGGCATCATCGAATTTGATTACCCAAGAAGAAGGTTTGAAATTCTATAATGAGTTCATAGTTGAACAAGATACTATGGGCGGTGCAAAAGCGTTTGAAAAACTAGCCTCAAATATACAAGAAATGGAAATTTTATAATTTTTTTTTAAAAAAATGCAAGTAGACGAATCAGTAAGTAAAGAACACATCGGAAAAAGCCAAAGCAATTTCCTAGATTGGCTTCAAGTAAAACTTGAAGAAGAAATGCAAAAACCTAACTACAAAAATTATGTCGAAGGAAAAAGTAACGAATCTCCAAGACGGAGAGGATAATGAAGCACCTATCGAACTGCGAGATTTCCTTGCAGAAGATTGTATGAAACTAGATGGACTCAACGATGCTATCGTGGGAGTTGATACCAAAGGATATTTAGTTTACGATTACCATAAAATCGTAGATGTATTCACTAAAGAGCCACACGGCATGGAGTTTGAGGAAGCGATTGAGTTTACTGATTTCAATGTAGTCGGACTTGATGGCAATGGTAACTGGACTATAATGTATAACAGGGAAAATTATGTTTAAAGATGTATTAGATATGTTGTTCAAACTTTTGGTTTGGTGGCTTGTAGCTTTTGGATTGTTTGCGTTGCTCATTATGCAATGTTCTAAAGAGGCTGAAGCAAGTGTTACAATCACAGATGTGATCTATGCCATAGAAGAAGTTGAATCGAATCGCAACCCTCATGCTATAAACAAACAAGAAAATGCGTTAGGTTGCTTGCAGATCAGACCCATTATGATTGCTGATTATAACAGGATTACTGGTGAAGATTTGGCACACGATGTAGCTTACAATCGCTCTATGGCGTATATAATCGCTCAAGAAATCTTCTTTCATTATATGAAAGGCATTGAGAACCCAACTGCAAAACACCTAGCTTTTATATGGAATGGCGGTGGCGGTGCTTGGAGACGAGTAGACAATCCTCAAAACGATCAGAAACAGAAAAACCTTGACATATATTGGGAAAAGGTTAAACTACACCTATGAATATATTCTGCATAGACAAAGACCCAATTCAATCAGCTAAGTGGTTGTGCGACCAACATTGTAACAAGATGGTGCTAGAGTCGGCACAGATGGTTGCCAACTGCTTCTCTGAGGAAGTATTGGAGTCAGCACCCAAGACTAAGAAAGGCACGACTCGCAAGTATTCTTATTGGAAACACCCTTGCTCAATTTGGGCTAGAGAGACTTTGGGCAATCTTGATTGGCTTCTGCGTCATTCGCTTGCTATGGAAGTCGAGCGTCTCAACAGAGGTTTCAACCCACACTTCTCAGCAGAGTTCTTACATTGGGCTTACGAGAACATTCTCAAGTCAGCGAATGATCTCAGCCTTGAGCAGACACCTTTCGCAATCGCTATCAACGAGGCTATGTCTTGCAGACAAGAACCAACCTTTGAATCGTCTGACGAAGTTGGCAAATATCGACTCTACTACAAGCTAGACAAACCTTTTGCTACTTGGAAAAAGAACAAACCCTTGTGGATTTAAAAAAATTTAAAAAAATATGATCGGCACATTGGAGATAATTATAATACTTTTGGGGTTTATTGGATTCCCATTGATCTTGTGGTTGATATGTTTTTGGGCAGATCACTCTGATGATTATATCGGCAGAGCTTGTAGAAAAGCTAATCGAAATCATTATGAGTGGGAAAAAGAACAAAGGAGAAAGAGAAAATGAGTGATTACTTTAGATTACCGAGCGTAAAATGTCTTTATTTTAAAGATGGGAATATGCTCTATAAGATGCAAGGCAGTCAGCCGATCTTTACAAACCCAATTCGTTTAGAAGATGTTGACAAGTTTTGGATAAAGAGTTTAAGTAAAGAAGATAGAAAACTAATTGAGAAAGATTTAAAAAAATTTAAAAAAATTTAACTATGGATTATAAGAAACTAACATTGTCGGAACAACTTATGGTCAGAATGATCGCTAGGTTGATGGTATTAGACCCAACATTCGCAGAAGATTCTAAGGAAGATGTAAGCGAAGAAGTGTGGGAATTAGCAAAAACATTTAAAAAGGAGATGGCAGAGTAATGAGTAGCCAAGAAGAAGATATAAGAATGGAACAAGAAGCATATCAAGAGTCTTTAGTGAGGCGAACAGATATACAGAATAGTTTGCTCGCTGATATAGAATCAGATATTGCAATCGTTAAACACAAGATTGATGATATGAAAGAGGAGTATCGTCAGTTTGATGATGATTATGACTATGCAGATAGGCTAGAGGAATTATATGGAGAGCTAGGCAGTTTGCTAAGTAAGCGTGATGCTATGAAGCACTTTGCTTTCAACGAGCCTTTGCAGACCAATACAAGCCATAGAAATCCTTCTTGGATAGTCAGCGAGGTAAACTCAGACCCAAACTTCAGAGTTGGCTATGAGGCTGATGGCACTATGTCTATGACTACTGAATACAATCCTTTCTCGGAAGCCCTTGTGAGTGGCGTATTAGGCGATGACGAGGGTGCTATGAAGATGACTGCCATTGATTATGATTCACAATTAGATAGATTAAACAAAGACTTATAGTTTCCATTTGTAATTACGAAAACCCTATTATGCAATTATTTTTAAAAGTTTTAAAAAGTTTATTTAAAATTGTGCTTGCTACGAGCATCGCTATTATGAATTTCATAGTAGATATACTCATAGCAGTAGAGAGTAAACTAGAGAGATTGAACTACAAATTATACCCTTTCCCCTCTGTAAGTAACAAAGAGTATATGAAGAAGCTCATAGAGGAACATAAGAAAGAAACAAGTAGAAAAGGAGTGATTGTAGATTAAAATTATATGGATAGGGAATTGTCCCTCTTAGCTCTCTAAAATAAACAAATTATTGGTTCGATTAAAATTATGACATACAAACAGACATATTACTTAGGTATCATTATATGTTTTATAGTAGGAGCTATTATTACTCCCTTCTATGGGGTTTTTATAACTGTTGTCCGATTGGCTACTTGTATATGGGGAATACTATACGATACGTTCTTCTTTGTGCCAACGATGACTAGTGCATTCCACTATAAATTTTGGATAGAACGAATCAAATCAGAAGAAAAAAACAATCATTTAAACTAATCTGGCGGGAATAGAAACAATTTCAAATATCGCTTGACAACTATATAACCGCTAAATATGCTACTACTATGCTAAGAATCTTCAGAAACATAAATGGAAAACACAAAGAAAAATTTGTAGATGGTAAAGAATACCTACTAGACACAGAGAATAATAATCAACCTGCCGAATTTGAAAGCATGGAAGATATTTTTAAATTATTTAAAAAAGAGGGACACGACATCAAAACCGAACAAGACCTAATGAACAATGGTATCAATGTAGAAGAAGTATAAATGACTGCCGAAAAGTTATCGAACCAAATATGCTTTGCCCTAGTTTTCAGTTCTATTATATGTTTTTGCTTTCAGCTCGTATCGCACGGAATTTATCTTGCGATGTTGGCGAACACATTAAAGCACCACTGGTTTAAAATTTAAAAAAAATTCGTCGCCAAATATATATGAAGCCAAATATTGACTCTCGCAAACCAAACAGAAAATCTTATACGATTATCATCTGGGGTGTATTCCTCATCATCCTAATCGCACAAATCTTTTGGTTGGGTAGCGAGGTTGAGCGTCTCAAGACCACCATAGAACAGAACAAAAAAACCATTGAGATAAACAATCAAGCAATAGACGGCTTACAGGATTATATACTAGAAGAAATCAGAAAAGAACATAACTCCAAATTTATTTAAATTTATTTAAATTCTTTTTTAAATTTTGCTTGACATACATACATTGTGTGGTATAATGGTGGCACTATGAAGAAAGTAACTACAAACAAAGACGGCTCGCCTCGCAAGAGTGGGAGTGGTCGCAAGAAGGGTGCGACATCCTTCGCCAACATCACCTTAGCCGAACTAGAAAAGTTTTGCGGTTCAGCAACAGGTATTCCAGTAAGTCGTGTATGGCTAGAGCAGATGGGTGCGAGCATCCAAGGTTCTGCCCCTACTCCCGTATCTACTGTTCAACCACAACCAGAAGAAGAACAAAAAATCTCCTTCACTCTACATCAGTAAATTTATTAAAGTTTATTTAAAATTTGCTTGACACAACCACAAAAACCTACATACTGTAAGTCCTATGATTACTAAAACTAAAATGTTCAAAAACCTAATCGGTCAAGACGAGGTAAAGCGTCAGCTTTCCTTTTACGCAAAAGCACAAAACGCCACAGGAGTCGCGCCATTTCTTATGATGAGTGGAGCGAAGGGCTTGGGCAAGACTGAGTTCGCCAAGGAGTATGCCTCCAACCTCAAGAACAAAGACGGCACTCAACGTCCATTCCTTGAGATCAACTGCTCTACTATCAAGAACGCCAACGCCTTCTTTGAGCAGATCTTCCTACCTATCGTGATGCACAACGAGATCACCATCCTATTGGACGAGGCACATATGCTTCCCAAGGATTTGGTCAACGCCTTCCTCACAGTATTCAATACAGAGAAGGGTCATCACAAAGACTACCACCATGCCGAACAAATTTTTGCGTTCGATTTCACCAAGCAGAATTTCATCTTTGCTACTACTGAGATGGATAAGTTGTTTGCTCCCTTCAAGGATCGCCTCACTATCGTGGACTTCAAGCCTTACACAGTCGAGGAGCTATCTGAGATTACTGATTTGGTTTGTGGTGAGATTGAGTTTGAGGATGGGCTTCTTACAGACATCGCTGAGACTACAAGAGGCAACGCTCGTTCAGCAGTCAAGCGTTCCAAAGAGATCATGCTCTACTGCGAGTCTGTGAATGACAAGGACTATTCCAAGAAGGATTGGAAGAAGATGTCTCACACCTTGGGCATCAAACCTCTTGGGTTGTCCAACATTGAGATTGAGATTCTCAGCATCCTCAAGGATCGTGGCAACTGCTCGCTTCAGATGCTCTCAGCCGTGACAGGTATGAGTCGCACCGCCATTCAGAAGGAGGCAGAGCTATACCTTCTCAAGCGTGGTCTGATGAAGATAGATGGTCAGCGTGAGATCAGCGGTAAGGGTATGAATATACTACAAAAAATTTAGTTAGTTATCATTGCATTGAGAGTCGGTGGGGTGTAAAAGCCCTGCCGATTTTTTTGTGCCCAAATATCGTTGGCAATTCATATCACATCAAATAAGCTTGACAATTAGTATCACATCAAATATCACTGGCAATTCACACCTAAGCAAATAAGACATATTATAGGCATCACACATAAAAAACAATAAGCTGCCAATTACATAAGTTGTTGTATATCAAGGGTTTGCGGCTCGCGGGGGGCGGGGGCGGCGCAAGTCGTTGACTAACAGGGACTTACACAACCCCAACGTGATTCCCGTCACGCTCGATAGCCCAACCCGTGTAGAGGTCAATGTGCCTCACGTCACCACGCCCAACAGTAGGGCAGTAGATCATAGCGAGTTGCCCACAAGAGTAGGTGAACATCACTTGAACAGTGCGAGCGTGGTTGCGAGTAGGGCGGAGGAGGTCATCTTTTTTGATTATCATGACTACAGTCTAACGAAAAAAATCGTTCTGTCAACTATTATTTTTAAAAAAAAGCCCCGCCCTTACGGGCGAGGCGGTGAGGCTAGGCTAGGAAGCGTTTTGCACTAACTCGCCCTGCGGAGCCATAGCCCCTGCGTAGGTGTCAAGGACACCATACAGAGAGCTAGAGCGATTCGCTACATTGAGCGAGTTGCCACGCCACACATTCGTGAAGGCGTTTTGAAGCGACCAAAGGTCACGCCCCTCGAAATTCTCATGCTCTGGCTTGTGCCATTGGTTGAAGATGTCAGCGATCTGCGTCTTGCCACACGCCCCTGCTTTGATTCCGCGAAGGATTAAGTCGTGAGCGGTGCGGTCATCCAACTCGGTTGACTTGTAAGAGTCAATGCGGTTGTCGGAGGTTGTCCAAGATTCCATCAACTGCCCAATCGCACGAGAAACAATTTGCGGTAAGTCACGCATGATGTGAGTTGTGTGCCTACGACCCAACACG
>VMHT01187623.1_pt1 | contig 11633 bp, 20 predicted proteins | sample 4693611 | NCBI WGS metagenome assembly VMHT01 (sample SAMN12280063, study PRJNA550983) | marine metagenome | isolation source: seawater sampled from same location over 5 years 0.02-0.2 micron viral filtrate | place: USA: collected off the coast of southern California halfway between the port... ...
AACATTGGCATCCTAATGCAATTAACATCACGGCTATGGCACTCATAGCTTCATTAGTTATTAAATCAATAAAAAACAAATATGAAAAAGCTTAAAAATATTTTATTCGAATGGTATGCAGTTATCTTTGCATTCGGCTGTTTGCTTTACTCAGTAGGACTGGGTTTAACAGGTAGTTTTGCAGAAGCACAATATTCTGCACATTGGCCAGGTACTATTCTTCTATTTGCAATCGCTGCAAATCAAATTCAAAACAATAGTAAAAATAGAAAATTATGAATCCGGTAATGTTCCTTGTAGGTGGTATTATTTTTGCAGCTTACTTGTATTTCTTAATTTGGAATATATTTCATAATTCTAAAAGAAATAGAGAAGAGAACTATCCAGATTACTATGCTAGACATGGCCAGCCTGATAATATGGATTACGACGGCATGGGTAATTTTAGTAGGACTCCTAGTACAGTTCCTGAGAAAAGAAAAAGAACTAAGAAGAATAAAACAAAAACTAAAGAATCAGTATAAGAACTATGAAGTTAATACTAGTAGGTAAAGCAGCCGCAGGCAAAGATTTTTTAAAGAATAGACTAGCTAAGAAAGGATTTGTAAGCGGTGTTAGCCACACTACTAGACCTCCTAGAGAGAATGAAGTGAATCATAAAGACTATCACTTTGTTGATAAACAAGAATTTGAAGATATGATTTCTTGCGGAGACTTTGTAGAGTATATGGAATTCAATGGTTGGTATTATGGTCAAACAAAGAAAGATTTCGATCTTGCCGATGTAATGATAATGTCAAAAGACGGCTTAGATGTTTTACCAAAAGAGTATAGAGACCAATGTATGGTAATATATTTAGATCCACCTAGAATCTCTAGAGTTGAAAGGTTAGAATATAGAAACGATCTAAATGACTCTATCGTTAGAAGGATGAATACTGATGATGACCAGTTTAAAAACTTTAAAGACTTCGATTTACGAGTCAGAAATGATGACTTTTAAAAGAACAATATATAAATTAGATTAAATTTTTATTAAAATGAGCAAAACGCTAACAAAACAAAAAGAAGAATTAACCAAAAAGGTTGACCAAATGCAGATTTCTGCAGCTGAGAAAACATTTGAAATCAAGTTTGATGACAGAAAAATGGTTAAAACCTTAATGGAACACCTTAATAAAGGTTATACCTGGAAAACTAATAACGCAGCAGTAGTTGTTACTTTATATGACCAACTTAAATTGCAAAATAAAGAATTATTAAAATCCGATAGCGAAGATACTATCATCAGTCTAAGAGGACATGAACTAAACGCTCTTTATCAAGCACTACTAAATGTAGAAGGCACTGGTATTGAAAGCGCAAGAAAATTCATTACTATGTTAACACATGTAGGAGAAACTGTATCTATAGCTATGACCGAATTAGCAACTATGAATAAAGAAATAGCTGATTTACATAAAGAATTAGCTGAATTAGAAACTCAAATTCAAGGTGCTGAAGAGGTAGAAGCGGAAGTAGAACCAGTTGCAAATGAAACAAGCAAGTAAATCCTCGAAGAGAGTAGAATTTTTAGATCTTATTTCTGAGTCTATCACACATGAAGATATATTCGGAACACTGAACTATAAGAAAAAGTCAGAAGATCAGATCAAACAATTTATTTACCCACACCTTGTTAGAGACTTAACAAATTATTTAGTCTCTGAAGGTGAGGATGATAAAGAGAAGGCAAAAGAAATAGTTAAGTCTTCTGTTAAATGGGAAGGTGATGTTAACACAACAGTTAGCCATATCCTTTTTATGGGTACTAGAAATAGACCCGACATGGTAGTTGAAATGAATGGTATTAAAATTGCTATTGAATTCAAGAAAGGAAAAAGAGGTTCAGACCTTAGAGCTGGTATTGGACAGTCTTTAATTTATGCAACTCATTATGATTTTGTACTCTATCTTTTTGTAGATATATCAGATGATAAGAGAATTCAAAATGCACAGGGTGGTGTAAACGAACAGGCAGTTTGTAACGAGCTTTGGGATAATTACAATATAAAATTTATAGTAGCCTAATGGGTAAAATATTCGTAACATCAAATCTACAATTAGGTAGACCGACAGCTATCAAAAAATATAATCGAGACTTTGAAAGTGTCGATGAGATGACAGATAAATTAGTTTCACTTTGGAATGAAACAGTTACAAAAAATGATACAGTTTATCATTTAGGTAATTTTGCACATGACCCTAAAACTGGACAAGATGCAATGTTAAGATTAAATGGTAAAATCTTATTCTGTTTAGGAGAACATGACCAAGCTTTAGAATTATTAGATAATAAGAATATGCTAAGACCTGGTTGTAAAATCATAAAGTGTATCGAAGAAGATGCAAAAAATAAAACAGCTCTATCCTATTATCCATTAGCAGCATGGCCAGGTAAAAGAAAGAAATGGTATTCTTTCATTGGTTATCCAGCTAAACAATTCAAATCAGATCCTAAAAAAAGGATTATTAATGTGTCAACAGATCTATGGGGACACAAACCACAAGAGTTACCTAAACTTATTGAAATTTTTCAAGATTTCTAAAATTGTTAATAACTTTTACAAAATAACTGCCATAGTATTTTTCTATGTCAGTTTTTTTTCGTATATTTGTACTGTAATTATGTAAGTTTGCGAAAAAGCATGTAATAATACTACTAACAGACAAACTAATTACAAAATAATTGCAAAAACATTTTTTTATATCAGTTATTTTTATTATATTAGTACAGTTATTAAGAAGTTTAACCTAAAAAAAAGCATATATGTCTAAAAAATCCTATCGCGAACTAGCAGAAAATTTTACAACATCCAGATCAGAAAAAGACTACAAAGTCTTATATGATAAAATAAAACCAGGCTTAGAGAACTACGTCTTTAACGTAGTCAAAGACAATGAGGCTAAAGATGACATTGTCACAAATACACTTACTAAAATGTGGACTAAAATAGACCAATACGATCCACAATATCAAATCACAACATGGCTTTACAGAATTGCATTCAATGAATGTCTAGGCTGGATTCGCCAAAGAAATAAGAAAAGATCTATTGATGCACTTCAAGATAGTGGAATAGAAGTATCTAGGTATTATGCTAGAACTTCTGCAAAAGATCTACTTGTTGAAATGGAATATAAATCTGAGCAAGATTGGATTGATGAAGATGATGAGTTAATGAATAGATACGAACAAGCTCTTAAAGGTATCGAAACTCTTAAGCCAATGTACAAAGGTATTCTAGAAGATAGACTACTTAACAATATGAAATATGAAGATATTGCTAAGAAGTATGACTTACCTCTTCAGACTATTAAAAATAGAATTCGTAGAGGAAAAGCTATAATTGCTGGTAAAGTTTAAGAAACAAACACAGATAGTCATAGTATAACTATTAAATTCTTACCTTTTAAATTAAAACAAAATGCGAAAGCAAGCACTAACGTACGATGATATTCAACTCATCCCTAACTTTTCTGACATTCCAACACGCCAGAATATCTCACTAGCAGTCAATGTTAGTAGAAACTGGTCAATTGATATTCCAATTGTAGGTAGTTGTATGGACACAGTAACTGAGTATGAAATGGCAGCAACACTAATGGAAATGGGTGGAGTTGGCTGTATTCATAGGTTTATGTCTATTGAAGAGCAAGTAGAACAGGTTAAAAAGCTAGTAGCTTTTAGAGATGGTGATATTTCACTTTCACATCTACCTATCATGGCAGCAGTGGGCGTCGTAGGAGACTACCTGGACCGCGCTGCCGCACTTGAAGAAGCAGGTTGTAATATCATACTCGTTGATGTTGCGCATGGACACCATGGCAATATGGAAGTCGCTCTAGCTGAATTAAAGGCAAATCTGGAAGATTTTACAGATATTATTGCCGGAAATATCGCAACGGCAGAAGCAGCAGAAGATCTGATTGCTTGGGGAGCTGATGGTCTACGAGTTGGTATTGGGGGAGGTTCTCTTTGTACCACTCGTGTTAAGACTGGTTTCGGTGTACCTAATGTAACCTCAATTGAAGACGTATTTAAAGCTGCAGATTCTGGTGGAGTACCGATCATGGCAGACGGTGGTATTAAATCATCCGGAGACATTGCAAAAGCGCTCGCAGTGGGTGCTGATTGTGTAATGGTTGGTTCACTATTAGCAGGTACAAAGGAGTCGCCAGGAGCCATTCTTGAAACTCCAGCAGGTCTTTTCAAACGCTACCGTGGTTCTGCATCTTTAGAGACTAAAATTACACACGCTCAAAAGCAACGTAATGTTGAAGGCGAGTCTACTACAATTCCATTTAAAGGTGGCGCTAGGTTTATTATCAATGGACTAACCGATGGAATCAAATCAGCATTCTCATACGCTGGAGCTAATGATCTACTTGAATATTTTAATCGAGCAGAATATAATGTAGTTACAAATGCAGGACTAGCTGAAGCCAAACCTCACTTAATTTCATAATTTTAACAAATTAGTTGCCCTCAGATTTTTTATTGTCAGATTAATTTCGTATATTAGTACTGTAATTAACAACAAGGCTCTTTGACATCTAGATTTAGTACCAAATGCCCGAGTGGTGGAATTGGTAGACACGAGGGACTTAAAATCCCTTGGACAGTAATGTCCGTGACGGTTCGAGCCCGTCCTCGGGTACTAAACAATATGGACCAGTAGCTCAGCTGGATAGAGCATCTGCCTTCTAAGCAGACGGTCACAGGTTCGAATCCTGTCTGGTTCACTAAAACACGGGGAGTTAGTCAAACGGTACGACGCTCCAACCTTAAGACTGAAAGCATCATACTAGTTACGCGATGTGATTAAGTTGGTTAGGCAGAAGTAGGGGTTCGAGTCCCCTACTCCCCAGCTCTTGGATAGGCGAAAGCCGAACAACGAGGCGTCAAATCTCACGCCTACAACCGAAAGGAGAGTCCAAGTGGAGAATTCATAAGTAAATGTTATAGTCAAGTATCTCCTCAAGCTTATACCTTGTCGAAAGAGTAATTGGTTACATGAGAGTTCAAGTCTCTCCTTGACTACCGTGAAACTATTCACATATTTTATCTATAACACATAAATATTACATAAAGTAATGAAGACATGATAGGCGGACGTCATCCCAAACTCATCTTAGGTTATGATGAAGATGGTAAATTTAAGATTGATCGAGATCAGGCTGAATTAATTGGCCTGACTGAATGTGAGCCTAAGTGGATATTGACAAAACCAGAAGAACCTGGCTTTCAAAAAATATCAGCAAAGGTTATTTGGTTAGAGTTTAATGATGATCTTACGTATAAAAAAAGACATAAATTACCAAAAGAGGGGCTAAGTCTTATGATGTCGCCATTCAATACATCTTTTACATGGCTGACAACAGCAGTTCAAGAAATTATAGAATCAAGAGAGAATTACTGGTTATTTAGAACTAGCAATTCTCTTTATTTATTAAGGCAAATCGAAGAGGGAGATCTTCCTCAAAAGAAAAAAGAGTTACACGAACGGGGTGTAGCGTAGCCCGGTTATCGCGCCACGTTTGGGACGTGGAGGCCGCAGGTTCGAATCCTGCCACCCCGACTAAAACAAAATATATGAAAATCGCTTTAATAGCACACGACAACAAGAAAGCAGATATGGTTGCTTTCGTATCAAAGAGATTGGCCTTCTTTAATCAAGATGATATTTACATTGTAGCCACAGGCACAACTGGCTCTCATTGTAAAAGAGCTGGTATTAAGAAGGTAGAACCAGTACAGAGTGGACCACTAGGTGGAGATGCAGAAATTGCAGCAATGGTAACCAGAGGTGAAATCGATCTGGTTATATTTATGAGAGATCCACTAGGCAAACATGCCCATGATGTAGATATTTCTATGTTGATGAGACTTTGTGATGTTCACAATGTACCACTAGCCACTAACTATAAGACAGCTTCACATCTAATCAAATGGTATAAACATTTGAGGACGATAAATACTTAATGGATAAGTATTGTAAGAAATGCGAAATACCAATGCAGGTCATGACAGCGCAAGGAGATAGTTATTGGATTTGCAAAGAGTGTAATCGCGTAGACTGTTGCCCAGAAACAAAATACAATTATTAACTATAATTAATATGGAAGATAAAAACTGGAACCGAGAAGATTGGCAAGGTAGATCAAGAAAACAAGTAGAAACTAGTGAGACTTTAGCAGGTATTTCTATGATAGCAGTTATTGCTATGGTTGTTGGATTGGTAATCTACAATGCAATTGTACAAGGCATATAATGTGCAAACCCATTATTAAATGTAGTAGGTGCGAAGAAGAGTTCTGTACAGGCTTAGATTACAGATGGCACTTCGATAAACATATTGATGAGTGGTGGGAATCAGAAAATAAAGAAAAGTACATTAAAGAAACTACTAATATAGGCCATGAAACTACTGAGAAAAATACTAATAGCTTTTGGCAATCTATTCGATATAGGTTGGTGGGCAAATAAAATTAATACTAAGTTAGGTCTTTATGAAAAGGCTAAAGAGTCTAGATTTCGTAAATGGCAAGAGGGCTTAACTGGCTGGAAGTTCTGGGCTTGGCAAATAGTAGGTGGAATTCTTTTCGTAATCATCTTTGAATTTATATTTAATAAAATAGGCATAACAATGCTACCCTGGAAATAATATGCCATTACCATGTCCATCTTGTAAACAACAATTAGGTGTAGACCTACTTTTTTTAATGCAACATCCAGTTGCTCAATGCCCACATTGTAAATCTATTATGGAGTTTGAAGTACCTGATGATGTGAAACAACAGGTTAGTGCAGCTTTTAGAAATATAGAGAATATCAAGGATGAATATAAAGACATCGCGACATTCGGAGATCACAAATCTAAGTTAATATAAGTGTAACAAATTATTATATTAGCCGTGATATATACTATGTATAACTTAATCAAATTTTTAAAACATGGCAAACATAGCAGATCAATTTAAAGGACTTCCTATTGAAGACTTAATCGTTTCTCCTCTAGTCGGTATGGCGAAAGGACAAGCAAAATTAAACGAGGTAACTTGGAAATACATCAAGGACATTGCCTTTCAAGGTAAAGGTGAGACAAGAGCACTTGACGTACAGATCAATAAGGTGATGACTAACCCAGATGACGGAACACAGTCATGGGTAACTCACTACGCAAAAGTACCAATGTTACCGTTAGTTCCACTACCTGCTTTAGCTGTTAAAACCGCTGACATTACTTTCGAAATGGAAGTACAAACTTCAAATCAATCAACTTCATCTACAGACACAGAAACAGATGTTACTGTTAAGGCTTCAGGTGGTTGGTTCGGTATGAAATACTCAGCGCAAATGTCTGGTAAAGTTGCAACTCATAAAGAAAACACTAGAAAGACAGATAATTCTGCTAAGTATACTGTAAACGTACACGCTGAACAATTACCTCCAACGGAAGGTATGATGAAATTATCTGATGCTCTAATCGAAATGATTGATCCAACTGTTACTCCACCAAAAGACAAAGGCGGCGAATAAGTAGTAAGAACTAAGTTTATACAAAAGTATTAAAGCCATCTTCGGATGGCTTTTTTAGTATAAAAATGCCAGTATTTTGTTTTACTGGCATATTTTTAGTTAAATGTATTTGGCAATGTATTTTTGCCAAAGTTCTGGGTCGTACTGGTCTTGGTGTGTTTTTAAATAATCGTAAAGATCTTTATATAATTCATTTACAATACTATCTGTACATGGAGTTAAAGGCTCACTTGAAAAATCTGTAGATTCTTTTTTATGATTCTCAAAGTTATCAGGATTATCAATATCACCAGATTGTTTATGTCCAGCAAATGGATCGGATGCCCAGTTAAAACAATATGATGGAATGTAATATTTTTCATGTTCATTTAACTGACCTTCATCTCTAAGTTGTGTATACCAGCTAATACCTTCATATCCAGTTAAATCTGATCTAAAACCAATATGTCTAATACGTTGCATTTTAACTATTATAGAAGCTTCCATAGTATTCCTAGCGGTTTCTAACTTATTGTCATTTTTAAAAAAGCTTCTTTCAGGTTTCCATGAATCTAAGCCATTTCTATTAATGCCATCTACAGCCTGTCGAATATGCCATGGTAAGTAAATATCATCATCGTCTGCTAGCATGAAATAATCACCAGTTGCATGATCGACTGCATCTCTACAAATATCACCCCTGTTCGTATAAAATTCACCCTTTGCATAATCAACATGATTATTAACCACTATGATGTTTTCATCTTTTAGGCTAGAATCTAAGGTAAATAAATATTCAGGGTCGGTATTTAATATGACTAATTCTTTATTAGGATAGTCTTGTAGTAGATACTGTTTAATAATTCTTTGTACACATCTATATCTACGATATGATGTACAAATAAAACTCACTTTTTTGTCCATGGAAATTGATATTAGTTGTTATATTTATCAATGAAACATTTTGGATAATTAAGGTATAATTAGTAACTTAAGTTAGATAAGCATGGCAAGACTAAATGTCGAAGAATTAATTGGTGGTCTATTAGAAGCAGCAATGGTTGCTCAGGGTATATCTGAGAGGCAACACATCAATGCAATTCGTAACTACTTCAATGATGATGGTACTCCTATCTGTAAAACATTTAAAGTCGGCGAGAAGGAAATGGTTATACCACTCTTTATTCTTGCAGACCATGGTTCTATTGGGCTATCAGAATTAGAGATTGACTTTTCTGCAAGACTACAATTTGGCGACGATCCAAAAGAAGTATCTGATGTTAAAAAAGATCTATTAGGTCTATTTAGAAAAAAGAATTACGAACATAATATAGCATCTATTAAAGTAGATCACGGAGCACCTTGTATTCATAAACAGGGCGAAGGCGGTATGTCATCTATTAAAGTAAAATTTAAGAAAGATGAAAAACCAGAAGCTCTATCAAGAATGATTGACCAATATATTGCTTGGATGCAAGATCCAAAGGCAGTAGGTGGTGAAGCAGCACCTGATGAAACCAAAAAAATAGACAAGTAATAAATGAGAATTGATAAGGTTTATATTTTAGCCTTAGGTATAGATCAACCAAAGGTAGATAAAATACAGTCTAAACTAGATAAATGTGGCTTTGAAAGTAGAATCGAATGTGAGATTTTATCAGGCCATAATGGTTGGACGCAACCTATTCCAGAAGGAGTTACTGTTTTTAATAAATTCGGATTAGGTGAAAAAACTGATAATCCACATTGGAAATTACCACCACAACCAGGAGAAATAGGATGTGCATTAAGTCATATTAATGCTTGGAAAAGAATTGCAAAAGGTAAAGAAGAAAGATGTTTAATTCTAGAAGAAGACTTTTGGTCTATTAAAACGTTAAGCGAATTACCAGAACCTAATCCTAATTGGCCATTTGTGTGGGATTATTGTACTTTAGGAAGATGGGTTTTCGATTATGGTAATGATATTAAATTAGATGATACATGGTGTATACCCTCTTTACATTACAATATGCAATCTTATGTCCTAACAAAAACAGGGGCACAGAAACTAGTAGACTATAAGTTAGAAGATAATTTATTCCCTAATGATGAATTTATTACAGCTACATATATGAAGCATTCAAGACCAGATATAGATGAACTATATCCTATTAAGACAATAAATGCTATTGCAACGCGTGATGACTGGTTTAATCAAGACGGATCTCCATCAAGAGTAAGTACACATACTCCACAAAGGGTTGACAAAGATAGATTGCCAGAATGAAACTAACTGATAGAGACGTTGATAGAATCATAGAGATGGCATGGGAAGATAGAACCCCATTTGAGGCTATAGAATTTCAGTTTGGCCTTAAAGAGAATGATGTTAGAAAAATAATGAGGGCGAATATGAAAGAGTCTTCATTTAAAATGTGGAGAGAAAGAGTTAAAGGTAGAAAAACAAAACACGGTAAATCAAATCCGTCAACAAAGTTTAAATCCAAAAATCAAAAAGCTAATAGATGATAAACGATAAAATACTTAATATTCTAAGAGAAGAAGAAACTAGACAGATAGAAGAACATAATTTTATTGCTTCTGAAAACTTTGCATCAGAAGATGTAAGATATTTCTGTGGATCTGTATTTACTAATAAATATGCTGAAGGTTTTCCAGGCAAGAGATACTATAATGGTTGTGGTAACTATGATGAGTTAGAGAATTATGGTATTGAATTAGTTACTAAACTATATGACTGTAATTTTGCAAATATACAACCTCATAGTGGAGCTAATGCTAACTTAGCAATTTTTAAAGCATTTCTTAAACCAGGAGATACTATTTTAGGTATGGACCTTTCGGCAGGTGGTCACCTATCTCATGGTTCACCAGCTAATCTAAGTGGAAAATGGTTTGACAATCATTTCTATGGAGTCGATGAAGATGGTTGGTTAGACTACGGTGAAATTTCAGCGAAAGCACATAATCTAAAACCTAAGATGATTATCGCTGGAGCATCTGCATATCCTCGTCAAATTGATTTCTTAAAATTCAGAAAGATAGCAGACTCAGTTGGTGCTCTGCTTCTAGTAGATATGGCTCACTATAGTGGTCTAATTGCAGGTGGTGTTTACGAGTCACCTCTACCACATGCAGATTTCGTTACTTCTACTACTCATAAAACTCTAAGAGGAGCTAGAGGTGGAATGATTCTTTGGAACAATGAAGACTACACTAAGAAAATTAACTCAGGTGTTTTCCCAGGAACACAAGGTGGACCTCTGATGAATCAAGTTGCTGGTAAAACACAATCATACCATGAAGCATCTGCACCTGAATTTAAAGAGTATTCAAAACAAGTAGTTGAAATGGCTGAATTAATGTGTCAGACCTTCAAACAAAATGGTATTAAGCTGACAACAGGAGGAACAGACTCGCATATTATTTTAATTCACACTGGAAATAAATCAGGAGCTGAAGTTGCAGATAGATTAGAAGCTGAGCATAATATAGTAGTAAATAAAAACTCAATTCCTAACGATCCAAGAGGAGTATGGGAAACATCTGGTATTAGAATAGGTACTGCAGCGATGGTTACTAAGTATGGAGATGACAAAGAATACTTTAAAAATATAGCAGATACTATCAGCAATACAATTAAACTATGAGAAAACTCTTACTTATTATTGCGTTTATGTTAACGACAAACATGGTTGGACAAAATTTTATTTTACAAGAAAAAGATAAACAGGCACATTTTGCAGCAGGTATTGCAGTAGGAGCCTTAGGTTATCATTGGTCATATAAAAAACATGGTAATAAAACAAGAGCACAAATAACAGCCATGGCTGCTTCAATTTCCGCTGGTATATTAAAAGAACTATATGATAATAGAACTGGAGGAACAGTAGAAGGTAGAGATGTTCTAGCTACTTCGATGGGCGGTGCCGTATTTACAGTTACCATACCATTATTTCAAAAGAAAAAGAAATGAAAATAGGAATTACATGTTCTTCATTTGACCTATTTCATGCAGGTCATGTTAAAATGCTAGAAGAGGCAAAACAACATTGTGACTATCTAATTG
>VMHT01158378.1_pt1 | contig 11624 bp, 8 predicted proteins | sample 4693611 | NCBI WGS metagenome assembly VMHT01 (sample SAMN12280063, study PRJNA550983) | marine metagenome | isolation source: seawater sampled from same location over 5 years 0.02-0.2 micron viral filtrate | place: USA: collected off the coast of southern California halfway between the port... ...
TCGTTCGTTCGTTCGTTCGTTCGTTCGTTCGTTCGTGTTACAACTCGCGAATGGCGCGATGAAGGGAAGAATCGAGGCGGCGTTTCGACCGAGGCGGTGCGCTGGTGCGTTCGTCTAGCCGACGAATTCGGTCGACATCCCATCGCCACCGCGAGACGGTGCGCGGACGCAGAGCAAAACGCGGGCCAACGTATTAATCTTCTTACCGTCACGCTCGGACTGTAAAATGTCTTTACCATCCATGACGGAGACGGTTTCCGCGGCGGCGTTGCTTCCAGCCAAGACGAGCGAGGACGTCTTAGCGACGAGATAATACTGGCCGAAGCGCGGTGAGTTGTCGGATTTATCGGAGATCAATAAACCGGGCTCGGCCTTGTCTTTGACGCCCTCGATGTCCGTCTTCGACGTGTCGTCGATGAACAAAGCGAAGGGCGCTACGGCTTGGAGCAACAGATCCCACTTCGGCAACGCCACCCAATCGGTGTTGGCCTGCGGCGAGAACACACCAAAGATGTTTCCGGTGTTCTCGAGAACACCTGCGGTGCGAACCTTTGCGGCGGTGACCTTGTTCAAGTTTCCGATGACTGGCATCGGGATGAATAGGAACTCGGCTTCCTCGAGGCGAACGACTTGGAGCTCCGCCTCGCGAGCGCCTTCGTCGGATTCACCGTTGGCGAGCGAGCCGCCTTCGCCCAGTTTTGTGCGCTTAAACAGTTCCACCGCCGTCGCCATGCGCGCCTTGGCTTTTTCCGTGACGGCGTACAGCATACCGCGTTCGAAAATCTTGAGCGCCTCCTCCTCGCCCTGGTACCGCTGCAACTCGAGAATGTCGCGATAGAGCTTGTAAGCCAAAATGTCCCCCGGCGTGTCGTTGAAATCTCTGGCCGCCACCGTGCGAACGTTGGCGGATTTAATTTCGTACGCCTTGACCAATTCGCGCGTTTGTGTTTCTTCAAATTCGTTGTCGACGACGAACGTCGCCGCCGCCGCGCGCGTCGCCGCGGGCATGTACATAATTTGCGACAAGTTCGGCGCCCCGCGATATTCATCGTGGAAATACTCGAGCTTTGTGCTGTCGAAATCTAACCCTTCCTTCAAGCTCGCGTAGCACTGCAACCACACCACCCACGTCGCCTGTTCCTTCGGTTCGATGCCCGTCGCGTCGAAGATGTCCGTCGACGTCATCCCCTTCGCCTGCAACGGTCTGATAAATTTCGCCAGCGTGAACCACATCCCCGCGCGCTGTCGCATAAGCATCATCATTCTCTCCGGGTCGTTCTCATCCTCGCTCACTTTCGCCGCTTCGTACGTCTCCGGCGGCTTGAACGGCTCGTACGCCCCCTGCAACTCGCCGCCAACCTTTGGAATCACCCCCGCCGGTCCTTTCCGCTCCCCAGCCGTCGTCGCCCCCCCGCTCATCGGGTTCCTCTGCACCACCACGGCGTCGGCGTCGAATCCATCCATCCCCGGCACGATCAGCCCCCCCCCCGGTGGTTTCGGCGCGCTCGCGCCGCCGCCGCCGAACGTCGGCAGCGCGCTCGGGTCAAATTGAAAATCATCATTCGTCGCCCGCGTCGCCCGATCCTCGCCCCTCCGCGTCGCCCGTCGCGTCCGCGCGCGTCGTTCCCCGCGTCCCGCGCGTCCCGCGCTCGCGACGACGCGCGCGCGCGCGCCCGCGACGCGCATCTTTTCGTTCGCGCGTCGCTTTTTCGCGTATCCGACTCGACGACGCGCGAGCCGCGTCGATCGGTCCGCGCGCGCGTCGCGTCGCGCGTCGCGTCGTTCACGACTCGCTCGGCCGTCGATCGATCGAAGTCTCGGGCGTCGTCGATCGTCGTCGACGCGCGCGCGACGACGTGTGCGCGCGCCTCGGGGGGGGCGGCGGCGGTCGATGCCCTAGCGAAACCCTCGTTTATGTATTACGTATTATACGCTAAATTCGCCGATGTAGCGAAGAATCGCGATCGCGCGCGATCGCTCGCACCCGCTTTTCGCGCGATCGATGGCGCGTCGATCGCGATCGACGCGCGATCGATGGCGCGTCGATCGACCCGAGACGTCGCCGCCGCGCGACGAACCGAACGCGCGCCGACGATCGCGCCGGTCCGCCTTTACGCCGCGCGCATCGATCGCGCGTCATGGCGGTCGGAAAGAACAAGCGCATGTCCAAGGGCAAGAAGGGCGGGAAGAAGAAAGCGTGCGTGCGCGACGCGACCGCGAACGACCGCGAGGCGACGCGCGAGGCGACGGGAAGAGGATCGATCGACGCGACGGGCGAAAGAGGGACGCGGGACGACGACGACGACGGGCGACGCCGGGGGGGGTGACGGACGCGCGCGAAGCGCGAGGACGCGCGAGAAGGCGCGAGACGGTGGATCAAAATCGCGACCGTCGATGGGGGGCGCGACGGGCGCGCGAGCGCGCGGGAGGAGGACGCGGGGGAGGGGGACGGCGACGCGATCGATGCGCGTTTAGGGCTTGCGGAATGACGATGGGACGACGACTGACGCCAAGTGTTCGCTCGTCGCGCAGTGTTGACCCGTTCACGAAGAAGGATTGGTATGATATTAAGGCGCCGAGCATGTTCTCCGTGAGAAACATCGGCAAGACGCTCGTGAGCCGCACGCAAGGGACCAAGGTAGGGCGCGCGCGAGATGAGGGTTAAAAGCCCTAGCGAACGACGCGACGCGACGGCGCGGATTCGAGGAACGGTTGACTGACGATGACGAACGATGTTTTGCGCGAAAATAGATTGCCTCCGATGGCTTGAAGGGACGGATCTTTGAAATCTCCCTCGCGGACTTGAACAACGACGAGGACCAGAGCTTCCGCAAGATGAAGCTCAAGTGCGAAGACGTGCAAGGCAAGAACGTGTTGACGAATTTCGCGGGCATGGATTTCACCACGGATAAGATTCGCTCGTTGGTTCGTAAGTGGTTCTCTTTGATTGAGTGCTTCGTTGACGTGAAGACGACGGATGGGTACACGCTTCGCGTGTTTTGCATCGGTTTCACCAAGCGACGCATGGATCAAGCCAAGCGCACGTGCTACGCGCAGAGCGCGCAGATTCGTAAGATTCGCGCCAAGATGGTTGAAATCATCACGCGCGAGTGCACGACGTGCGACTTGAAGGAACTCGTCTTGAAGTTCATCCCGGAGGTCATCGGCAAGGAGATTGAAAAGTCTTGCGCCGGTATTTACCCGCTTCAAAACGTGTACATTCGCAAGGTCAAAATCTTGAAGGCGCCGAAGTTTGACTTGACCAAGCTCATGGAGGTGCACGGTGATTACAGCGGTGAAGCCGTCGGTGAGGCCGTGGCGCGACCGGTCGAGGAGAAGGCTGAGGAAACTGCGGAGGCTGCGGAATAAGTCGATGACTTGATCCAAAGATGTTTCGTCGACGCCGGCGGCGTTTTTTGAAAGACGTCGGCGACGCCGGCGAGCGCGACGACGCGCGAGTTGTCTCGCGCGTCATCGTTTACGGGGGTGTTTGAACGAATGAGGAGACATTTTTACTAGACTGAAATTCTCGCCGATCTCATTTCGAGGGTGACGCGTTTGTAATGAATGAATGCGAGCGCGTTTACAAATTTTGCGAGCTCGTCGTCTGCGACGCGCCTCGACGGCGACTCGATCGCGGCGTCGGAACGTTTCGATAAAATAGTATGCTCTTCGTGATTGATTGATTAAAACATCGCCTTAATGTCTTCGTAACGCGGCGCGGCGTGGAGCTCGCCGGTCATGGCCACCGTGGGCGCGCTCGCGAGCAAGTCGCTCGCGACTTTTTGCACGTCTTGCGCGCTCACCGCGCGCACTTCGGCGATGAAGTCCGCCGCACTCTTGCGGTACTTGTAAGTCAGCATTTGTCGCCCGATGTCTTCCGCGACGACAGCCTTGGACTCCAAGTTCATCAAGATCGAGCTCACCGTGGCGTTCTTGGCGCGTTCGAGCTCTTGCGGGCTCACGCCCCCGCTCGCGGCGACGGCTTGAAGCTCGCCCGCCATCACCTTCACCATGTCACCGGTGTGCGCGCTGTTCGCCATGGCGGAGATCCCGACGATCCCGGTGTCGTTGAAGATGCTGTGGAACGCCGTGCAGTTTTGCGCCCAAGAATATCTGTTCAACACGCGAGTGTAAAGGCGCGAGTACATGCCTTTCCCCGGCCCCCCGGCGCTAAACGACCCGCCGCCGCCGAGCAACATCGTCAGCACCGTCATCGCGGTCGAGGCCTTGGTGTCGCGCCAGCCACCCTTGAACTCAAACCCGAGCACGATGGACGTGATCGGGGAATCGCTCTTTTGTCTAAAATCACCCCCCACGTACGTCGTCGGCGTCTCGGGCGAACCCTCGCCGCTCGGAAGCGTCGCCAACATCGGCTCCGCGATTCGCACGAGCTCGTCGTGTTCGCACCCGCTCGCCGCGAGCACGACGCGCGGAGCGGTGAAGTTCTCTCGCACGAACTCTCTCAGAGCGTCGCCCGTGATGTGACTCAGATCCCCGCTCGGCGCCACGAGGGCGTGCCCCAAGCCCCCCGCGTACGCCGTCGCGTGCGTCGCCTCCATCAACAACGCCTGCGGGTTCTCGTTCAACTCCTTCACCTCGGTCTTCAGATTCTCCACCACTCGTTCGATCTCGTGATTCTCCAACGCCGGATTCAGCGCGCAATCGAGCAACAATTCCACCGTCTCCGCCGCGCGCGTCTTCAGCGCATCCGCCGCGAAGCAAAACTGTTCCCTGCTCGCGCTCGCGCTCAGATTCGCCCCGATCGTCTCGCACTCTCGCGTCACCCTGAACCCACTTCGATGTTTCGTCGCCCTGAACGCCGCGCGCTCCAGCGCGTGCGAGAATCCGCGCTTCCACGGCGCGTCCTCGCGCGCGCTCCCGCAGTCCACGTACGCCCCGCACGCCAGCGTCGCTCCCGGCGTGTTCTCGCTCGCGATCGTCGCCCCGTTCGCGAGCACCGTCACCGACGTCGTCGGCGGCGCCGTCGCGCGCGCCTCCGTCGGCGCGTCGTGCGCGTGCGTCTCGCTCATCGGCGCGAACGTCGTCGCTTTGCCGCCCGACCCGAAGATCGCGGCGAGCGCGCCGTTCGTCGCCTTCGCGTCCGCGCGCGGTCCACCGAGCGCGGGTTTCGCCGCCGCCGCGTACGCGCGTCGCAGCGCGCGGTTTTTCGCGCCGCGAAGCATGGTCGACGTCCGCGCGCGTCGCGATCTCGCGCGATCGCGATCGCGATCGCGTCGGGCGCGGTTTTCGGTGTATGGGCAAACAGTGAGAGATGGGCGCTCGTTCGGACATTCGGTGTCAGACGGCGTCCAGTCGCGGCTCACATGGGGTTCGTACGCGCAGAGTACTGCGTGCGAGATCGTATTGCGATGGGACTTGACACCATGTATCGACGCGGTCCGTCGACGGAATGTCGGCACGTCGCGACGCGCGTCGACGCGTCGATCGGCGCGCGCGCGCGCGCCTCGAGGTCGCGGCGACGCGACGCGTCGTCCAGGACGCGCGACGGCGACCGCGCGCGCGACCGCGCGCGCGACCGCGCCGACGCGCGCGCCGACGAAGATTGAGAATCTGGAATTCGAACGTCGACGGGTCGTGACTCAAGACGCGATGGGGGTCGGGCGCGGCGACGACGACGGCGCGACGAGCGACGACGAAAGCCTCGCGCGCGCCGCGAGCGAGGCGCGAAGGACGGCGGACGCGTGCGCGGACGCGTCGGCGCGCGCGATCGAGCGGGCGCGGGCGACGGTGGAGACGCACGCGAGACGACGCGCGGCGAGCGACGCGCGCGCGGCGACGCTCGAACGCGAGCGAGACGCGCTGCGCGCGGAGTGCGAGCGCCTGCGCGAGAGACTGGGGAGGGAGATCGTCGCGCGAGGGGCGCTGGAGGATGGTTTGGACGCGCCGACGACGGAGGCGCTGCGAGGGGAGTGCGAGTTGTATCGCGAGGCGACGCGAAAGTATCGCAAACGCGCGGAGCACTACGAGGCGCTGTACAGAGCGGCGAGAAGGGGGGTCGGCGCGGAGGGAGGGGACGTCGCGCGCGAGGCGCGAGAAGGGGCGAAGCTGCGCCCGCGCGCGTTCGAGCGCGCGCGAAGCGAAGAGGAACGGGTGAGGAAATTTAAACGCGCGGCGCGCGACGACGGCGCGCGAGAGGGCGCGGAGGACGCGCTCTGGGGGGCGGGGACGACGAGGAAACCGTCGACGCGCGGCGCGTTCGTGGACGTCGTTCCGGCGTCGCCGTCGTCGAGAGACGACGAGGACGCGCGAGGGCGCGCGCGAGCTCGAAAGGGCGCGCCGCCGCTGGATCGAATTTTTCTCGATTCGAAAAACACGCGCGCGGCGAGACGCGATTCGACGACGTCGAGCGAGAACAAGGTTCGTAAGAACAAGCGCTTGAGCGATAACGCGCCGAAATCGCCCGATGCCGTGTTCGAGGCCGCCGACGCCGACGCCGCGGCGCGTAAAGAAAAACGCAGCGTCGTCAAGTGCGTGGAAGTCGTGCGCAAGAAGCGCGAGCGCGAGCTCTTGACGTCGTACGTGTGCGAAGATTGTCAGACGTTTTACGACGCGATGATGCCGAACAAGGATCGCGCGACGATCAAGTGCACGCACGCGCCTAAAATGAACGGTATCTGTGGCGACGCGCCGTCGAATTCGCGCCATCGCGCGAAGTGGGCGCCCGAGCCCGCGCCGAAGGGTTTCTGGAATCTCGCGTTTACGCCGCCCGAGCGAGACGGGTGAGCGCGCGCGAGAGAATGTCACGGTATTCATGATTCATTCGTTCGTATGATTAAAGAAACGAAATTGTAGTGATAAGGTTAGTTCTGTACTCTAACGTCCCGCGAGCGTCGTCTCGACTCGCGAATTCACGCCGTCTTCGTCTTTCCCGGCGCCTCCGCCGCGGGCGCCGGCAGCATCGACGCGATGTTCACCGCGCTCAAAAACATCCCGAGCGCCCCGATTTTCCTCTTCGACATCTTCACCTTCTCCAACAGCGCCAACGCCAGGATCGCCTGCGCGCTGTTCGTGATCAGTCCCACGAACACCTTTCGCGCCCGCTTTCGCAACGCCTCGACCTCGCGCTCGCGCGCCTCGCGTTCGTCCGCGTCCAAGTCCTCATCCGCGTCCACGAACGGCGACGTGTTCTCCCCGTCCCGCGTCTTCGGCGCGTTCCCATCTTCTCCGAACCCTTTCTCTCGCATCACGTCCAACAGCGCGTTCAGCTCGTTCGTGTCTAAAAACAACCCGCTCGCGCTTCCGAAAAACCATCCCCAATAGCTCAGGCGTTGAAACCTCCCTCGCGCGTCCTCCTTCCCCGTCCCGCACGCCCCCGACGCGCACGCCCACACCAAGTGATCGAACGCAAAGTAACACGTCATCCCGAGCGCTCGAATCGTCTCCGCCGCGCTCGTCGGCGCGTCGCTCGCTCGTTTTCTCGCCGCCGTCGCCGCGCTCTCCAGCGGCTTCACGATTCGAAACGGTTTCCGGCTCATCCCGATCGACGCCGACGCGCTCGTCAGCTTTCCCGGCGCCCCGTTCGACGCGCACAGCGTCGCGTACTGCGCGAACGCCAGCGTCTTATCGCGCGCGTCGTACGAGCTCAGGAACGATTTCGCGAGCGCCAGCGCGCGCAGCGCGCGATCGAGCGCATCCTCGCGCGTCGTCGCCCGCGTCGTCGCCCGCGTCGCGCCGGGCGCGGGCGCCTTGCGTCCCGTCGTCATCGCCGCGCGCGCGTCCGAATCTCGCGCGCGTCGTCGCGGCGCGCCGCGCGCGACGATCGTCGCGCCATCCGAAATCCAAAACCCAAAACCCAACGCATGGGCATTCGCACGCACAAAGTACGCAATTCAAACTCGTATTGAATCACGCGAAATCCCCATCCGTGTGCGCGCGCGTCGACGCGTCGTCGACCGCGACACCGCGACGCTCGCGCTCGATAAAATTAATATACGCATTCTAGATGCGTACTCTGCGCACCGAAACCCCCGTCTCGGCGCGTCCCGCGCCCCCCTCGCGCGGCACACGCCGACGCGCGCCATGTCGCGCGCGCTCCTGACGCGCGCGACGCGCGCGATCGCGCGATCGCGCGCGCGGACGTGCCACGACCAAATCGCGCTCGACGTGCCGCCGTCGAGCGTCGTGACGGCGAGCGATAAGTTTTGGTTCGACACGAACGGGTTTTTGATTTTACGAAACGCGTTCGATGAATCGGCGATACGCGCGATGAACGCCGCGATCGACGCGCGAATCGACGATCCGACGATCGAGCGCAAGGGGAACCTTCGGCTGACGAAGCGAGGCGGACCGCTGAGCGGCGACGGGACGACGGGGCGGAAAGACGTGGCGGGATTTTTGGGGTGGCCGAGGGGCGAGCGCGAGGCGTTTCGAGACGTGCTGACGCACGAGAGGCTGGTGCCGTACCTGCACGAGTTTTGCGGGCGAGGGTACAGGTTGGATCATAATCCGCTGTGCATCGCGCAGGATCCCGGGGCGGAGGGATTCGAGTTTCACGGAGGGAGCGCGACGGAGGACGGACGGTGGAACTGGCCGCTGGCGTACGCGGTGGAGCAGGGGCAGATTCGGTGTAATCTACTGGCGGTGGCGGTGCCGCTGACGGACGTCAAGGAGGGCGAGGGGGGGTTCGTCATCGTGCGCGGGTCGCACAAGAGTCGGTTTCCGGCGCCGGCGGCGGTGAAGCGGTACGAGGACGGGCCGGAGCACGGGTACGCGCCGGCGCTCAACGCGGGCGACGCGGTGCTGTTTAGCGAAGCGACAACGCACGGGACGCTGGCGTGGAAGGGGAAGTCGCAGAGAAGGACGCTGATTTATCGCTTCTCGCCCGCGACGAACGCGTACGGACGCGGGTACTCGCCCGAGTGGCCGGAAAACTGGACGGATGGGATGACGCCGGCGCAACTGGCGACGCTGCAGCCGCCGTATCATCCGCGATTGGATCGCGACGCAGTGGCGGACGATGGGATCAACGTCATCAAACCCGCGGCGCGCGAGACGTTCAAGGTGGAATTCGACGAGAAAATTTTCAAGTCAAAGTATTTTTAGAGGGCGAAAGTCTTCGCGAGCCGCGTCGCTCGAAGCGGCGAAATTGTTTATTTTAATCGCACCAGCGCATCATTCTTTCTTTCTTTCATTTTATTACAATCGCGCGGTCTTCAAGTCACATCGTCGTCGCCGGCGGGAGAAAGCACACCTCGCTCGCGCCCGACCGCCAACTGTGATCCTCGACGTCGTCGTCGTCAGCGACGTCTCTCCACGCGTCTTTCCACAACAAAGCCTCCGTGGCGCTCGGACGTCTTTTTGCGTCGTACGCCAAGCACGCGGCTATGAGCTCGGCGAACGGTTTGGGTTGCGATCGCGATAAGGCTTCGACGACGCGGCGCTCGAGCGTCGTCGTCGCCGTCGCGACGGGGATCCCGGCGTCGCCGTACATCTCGACGAACCTCCTCGCGTGATTCGCGGGCATTTTCATGTCGGCGTAGCTCAACATGGACGATAAAATCAACGCATCGCTCGCGTCTTCCTCGCTCGCGTCGTCGTCTCCGCCTCGATCGCCGTCCCGGCGCCAAAACGCCATCGCGACGCGCTTCACCTTGGCCTCCGCCTCGGGTTTGTTCGGCGCGTTCTCGTCCGCGGACCCGCCGAAAAGCTCTTTCCCGGTGCACAAAAAGAACGCCGTGACTCCGAATGCGAACATATCCACCTTGGCGTACTCGTCCATGTCGACTTTGCCCGACATGTCCCCGAGCAACATCTCCGGCGCTTGGTACCCCGGCGTCCCGTACATCGAGCAGTGCGACTGGTCCGCCAGAATCGCCTGCTTGGCGACGCCGAAATCGATCAAAGTCGCGCGATATTTCGTTTTCACTCGCGCGTTCGCGGGAGTCGGACTCAACAGCACGTTGCCGGCTTTGATGTCGCGATGTACGACGCCGTGCGAGTGGCAGTGGCGCACGCCGTGCAAGACGCGCCGAAGCGCCGAACGAACGTCGCGCGGGGTCAATTCACCGTTTTCGCGCATCGTGTGCGCGTCCTTCCCCGCGGCGCTGAGCAACAAATAGCTCTCATTTCTCGACTTTTCCAAAAACGCGGCGTAGATTCGCACGATGGCTGGGTGCGTCGGCACGCTCGCGAGCGTCGTCGCCTCGACTTTGCCCATTCTGTATCCATCGCCGACGGCGCCCCCGTTGACGACCCCCGGGAACGGATTCGAGCACTTCAAAACCGCGTCGCCGGCGCCAAAACGTTGTGCCGCTACTTTTGAGCTCTGATGGGTCAGGAACACGTCGCTGAACGCGCCGTCTCCGGCCAGGGCGTCGAGGTAGCGTTCGCGCCAGAGCGATTTGGCCGCGTACCCGAACACGGCGGCGTCGAACGGCGACCCACTCGCGGTGTCGAAAAGCCACTCCATCGGTTCGGGAGAGGCGATTTTACGTTCAAATTCCGCAATCACCCGCTCGCGCTCGTCGCGCGACTTCCCGTGCTGCCGCGAACCGACGAGATTAAAATACTTGGCGCGTTGCTCCTTGCGTCGAGCTCGCCGAAGCTCGTTTCGCTCCGTCGTCGCCGACGACGCCTTCGACCTTTTCGACGTGCTCACGGCGGGGTAGAGATCGTCGTAATTCCGTGGATAATAATCTTCCCGCACGCGCGGCGGCGGCACCGGTCGAGGCGCCGGTCGAGGCGCCGGTCGAGGCGCCGACGCCGGTCGAGGCGACGAATCGACGACGCGCGCCGCACCCACCGGACCCACCGCCGCCGAACCCACCGTCGCCGAATCCACTACCACCCCCCCTCCCGCCCGCTCTCGCGCGAACCTCGCGCGCATCTCCCGCCTTTTCTCCTCCACCGCCGCTCGTCTCGCGTCTCGCCTCGCGCGCGCCTTCGCCGCCTTCGCCGCCCCCGACACCACCCCCATCGACGCCAGCGCCAGCGCCAACCCCGCGCCGCTCCACCACTCCGTCGTCACCGTCCCTCGATGCCCCCTCGGCGTCGTCGCTTCGTTCGCTCGCGTCCCGACGACGCCTCGAGTTCGCGTCGTCTCGCGCGTCGCCTCCCGTCTCGCGTCATCCATCGTTCGCGCCCCCTTCGCCGTCGCGATGCCGCACCGCCGACGCCGTCGCGGTGGTTCCCGCCGTCGCGCGTCGTCACGACGCGTCTTCGCGCATCGCTCGATTCGCGCGACGCTCGCGCGCATCGAATCGATCGTCGACCGTTAGTTTTGGATAGATACGCTCGCGCGTCGTCTCGCGACTTTTCGACGTCTTCGCGAGATTCGTAAGGTCGACGCGCGCGTCGTGGGAGCGTCGACGCGAATCTCGCGCGCGCGTCACCGCGCTCGAGGTCGGGCGTCGGGCGCGCGCGCGACGCGGCGCGCGATGGCGAACTGTGAGTGCGCGCGCGAGTGCGTGAACGCGCGAGGCGCGGGCTGGACACGGGCGACGCGAGAGTTTTGTATTCATGGGGATACATCGTGTTCAATACGCAGAAAACTATTCGAGTTTTCATGAGGGTTTCAAGGCGTGCGAGGCGCCCCACGCGAGGCGCGGGCTGGACACGGGCGACGCGAGAGTTTTGTATTCATGGGGATACATCGTGTTCAA
>VMHT01213465.1_pt1 | contig 11623 bp, 18 predicted proteins | sample 4693611 | NCBI WGS metagenome assembly VMHT01 (sample SAMN12280063, study PRJNA550983) | marine metagenome | isolation source: seawater sampled from same location over 5 years 0.02-0.2 micron viral filtrate | place: USA: collected off the coast of southern California halfway between the port... ...
CAGCTCCGGGGGAGGTTCTTCAATACTATAGTCCAAAACAAATTTTGTAGGGCAGATGGAGAATGGAAAGTTGATGGCGACCCGTTGCCGAGTCGCCGTTTGTTTATGTTTGGCTAACTTAAACAAAGAAGGAAGACCTAATCGTTAGCACAGGACACACTCAGTGTCAACCAACAGCTCTGCCTGGTCTGGCTGCACCAGCTCCTGAATGTCCATCCGGGGTCAGGAGACTATAAGTAATGGAGAATGGAAAATTTCTTTTAAGGTAATGGACTAATGGAGACGGGCAGATGAGCTTACGTCAGGAGACCAGTGTCCCAGCAGATGCAGCAGGAGGTCCCAGCTCCCTGGACCGGGTTCGCATAATGTAGGCTTATCGGAAATGGAGGTCGGATCACGGACAATGGACCCTGAGAATAATTTGAGGGTCTTCGGAAGAGGGTCTCTGGCAAGTACAAACACAGGACAGCCAATAGAGTAATGTCTATTTATCCACGCTATTTGGTGTGCAGAAAAGTTCAAACGATTGTTCTTTATTATCTTTAGTTCAACCCAAAATGGTCGCTTATAAAAACCAAACAAATCAGGTATTCCCAGCCCTGTGCTGGACTCAATCCTTGTCCATACAACACCTTTAGTGTTGCGTTTGAGTTGTGCCCAAAGATTTCTCTCTTCAGACATGATCTGTAATCCAACATTTGTTATTATCTAAGTCAACAAACAGTAGTTCTACCCCCAATTTTTTTTGATAAGCAGTTCTACTCCTGCTAATTCTTCTACCTTTTTTCTTACCCGAATGATAACGAGAAACGGATTTCACATCATAAAGATGGATCTGTCCACGCTTATCAATCGTCACTATATCAACACATCCAGTATCATGTATTGTCTTGAATATCAGATTCCCCTTCTTCAATAAGAATGTTATCGCCAGGTTCTCCGCTAGGTTCCCCTTCCACGCTGTCTTGTGCAATAACCTCAAACTCGCCAGGAATGGATAATTTCTTTCTAAGTTCAATAAGTTTGTCCTCTACCTCTCCGACAGTCATCTGATCGATAGTTCCATGCATGATCTCTTTCCTGTCTATATACAAACCAGCTACCATGCCACGATACTTTTCGGCAGCGATAGCTCCAGTATAATTACCGGCAGCCTCTGCACTATCTCGTAGTTCAGCTAGTTTTTGTATGTGAGTTTTATAGGAAATGGAGTATCTCCTATTCAGTTCTGCACGTCGTCTTTCAAGTTCGTCAACGACATGTGGGTAGTATTTTGGGTTTTGCAGTTTACTGGCAACCACTACAGCAATACCTTCTGAGTATCCTGCATCAATTGCGCACTGTTTTGCACTCTGAATTGTGCCCTTTTCGATGAAAATATTGACAAATTGTGCCTGTTTTGGGGTCAATTCGAGTGTTTTTTGTGCTTTTTTTGGCATGTTTTTTACCTTACTTTAGTAAGTTACCCTCCAAAAAGCCTTATTTATCGCCAAATGTTGTAAATATGTTAGTGCTCGTTTACAACCGTTTAACAACTTATTTACAGAGGGAACCCGCGATATATATATCTTTTTACTACTTTGTAAATATGTAAACCGATTTTGCTCATTTCGCGCGGTTTTAGATTTAATTTCTGTAGAATAATATATATATTGGTTTACATGAGATTGGTCCGTGTTTCGTGGCTCGATACCGTTGAGCATCCGTCTGGTTGGTACGATCCAGAAGACATTGATAAATTGGAAGATGTGGCCTTGGTCCATAGTTATGGCCTCGTTCTCAAAGAAACAGAAGTCTCTATTACATTGATAGCTGATCTAATTGTAGGGTCAAAAGAGTTTGGTCGGTCGACCACGATCCCTAAAGGTATGATAGAAGAAATAAGGGACATCCCTAATTTAAACTAGTGATCCCGCCTCTAGCAAAAGCCTGACCTGAAGCTTGTTCAAAAGCCTGTTGATATGTCATAGTGGGTAGTAGTTGATAGTACCTTCTCTGTTGTTCATCACTAAGCGCATTGACTCTACCCCTAATATCTCCTGGATTTGTTAATTCACCTACAAAATTTTTACCCTGTGCAAACTTATCTTTTAAGCCACCAAATACTCTACCCATGGTTCCACCGCCCAAAATAAAATCGGCGCCCGCTCCCATCATATCACTTATACCACCACCGATGTCACCCATAAGTTGTGCGAGTGTTGGTGCGTTGGCCGTGATCATAGGATCGGAAACATTGAGATACTGTGTACCCTCAAAATTAAAAGGTTCTCCGTTTGCATTTTGGAAACCTTCAAACTTATCTAAATTACTTTTAAACTGTGTCAAATCTATACCGCGTCCATAACTCTGTGCTTTCGCAATCTGATCATTGAGTTGTTCTGCTGACATAAACTTCATCGCTTTATTATAATAGTTATCACCTAACATAGTCTGAGCGGCAGTAGTTGCGTTATACGATCCACTACCTTCACCACCACCTGGTGCATTATTAAAATTAAAAGCTTCTATACCTGAATTGTTATTATTATTTGAATTATCAACGGGAGGTAAGTAATTAGCAAAGCTGGCAGAGTCATTAGTCTGTCTATCCTGCATTCTTTTTTTCTGATTAGACGTTCTTAGACTACCTGGAGCAACTCCTGTACCTGGTGATACTGGACCAGCTGTTTTTGTTTTTTGAAAAAAAGGTGCCATTAGACTTTACCACCACGTTTTCGACCAAGGACTGCTTTAGATAAACTTTTCATGTTAGTTATATTAGGCTTTTTCTTTTTTACCTTTTTCTTCTTTCGAAGCATATTCGCATAGGCAAGTGTATTACTCAACGTCAACCTCAGTAGTCATATCTACTACACCGCCGTCATCAAATGTATCTTTGTTAAATTTATTTCTTAATTTTTTACCTATAGCGCCACCGACTCCAGTGCCAATACTACTTGCAATAGCATCAACTCTCTGTCTCATCTTTCCTAGATCCATGTCTTCTACAGTTTTACCACCCATGGCACCTGGAGACATTCCTTTACCTTTAGAAGGATCACCTATTAGTTCTGATCTTTCCATAATTGCTTTTACTGCTTTTTTAAGCTTACCTTTTGTGGTTGTTTTGCCTCTAGCGGCGGTTGGTTTTGTTGCCATAATTCTGCTCCTTGGTCCTTGGTCCGTGGTTTATAAACTTTGTACTACTAGGAACATAACAAAAATAAATGTCAAGAGCAAAGATTTATTGACTTATTAAATTGGACTTTGATAAGGTGGTAGGTACGCACTTATGCAATCAAAGGAGGTTATCATGGAAGAAACACAAAAAAAACTCGAGGAAGCGTACCTCGTCATAGCCTATTTACAGGCTCAGTTAGTAGAAAAAAAATAACTAAACTATGCGGTTTGTGGGCTTTGACTATTGTGCAAAGCCTTACTACCCATGGTCACTATTTCATGCCACTGTTCGTGCGTGAATTCATCTTTACCGCCGTCCCTATATATCACACGATACATTAGACTCTCCTTCATTTCGGGAGGATCTGAGACTTTTGTAAATATCTCCACAACTTTTATAATATCTCTAATCATCTTGGGAAAGATAACACATTTCCGTTCTTTAATTTACTCATTTTTTGGATAATTAATCGGCGTGTAGCCTCTTGTAAATCTTTAGTATCACCAACTAATTCGTGACCCCAGATATCAGCGCAAGCTCGTAGAGCCTCCACCTTCTGTTTTTTATTTTTAAAATAGTCAACATCGTTCTCGATAAGATCAAGAACCATTCGTCTGGAGATCAGTGACTCCAGGTCTTCGGTAATCATGTTTATGTCCATGATCTAATTCTAGTGATTCATTCGGGTTTGTAAAATAACTTTTACCCATAATTTGCTCAGCTTTTCGCCTTGCTGCTCTTCTATTATCACGCATTTCAGCGTATCTCACCGACATGCCTCTGCCGTCCATGTGTTCGTGTGTAGGTTTAAATTTCATGTTCTCTCCCTTGTTTAGCCGACCTAAGATTGACCACTCGAAAGGATAAAAGCATCAATACTTACAGCTTTTCACCAAAAAGGTTATACATCTGCCTTAACCGGTCTGGATCGGCGCAGCCGGAACTTGTTAATTGCTTTCTCTTTCAGCTTCTTCAACGGCATCCATTTTGTAATCAGACCAAGAGTATTCTCTGGCCTGTGTTACAAACTTCTCATGTTCTGCTTCTGCCAGATCCATGTAGCCTTGCTTGAGATCAGCAAACTTATTTAAAACTCGTGCAGTTTCTTCTAAGTCTGTACCCTCGTCTGTTCTTAGGTACTTAACTGCTTTACGTAAGTGTGATATGAACAGTTTATCATTTGATATTTCTACGCTCATTTCTTCCTCCTCTTTTCTTTGCTTCTTGTTCTATTAGCTTTGTAATAAATCCACCCATTGTGCAATAATCAGCTTCTGCCATGGGTCTTGCTTTACCATAAACATCTACTTTGATTGCGATAGATTTGTATTTCGTTGCATCCATTAAATAACTCCTAAATAGTTTAATATAAAAATAAGAATTAGACCTAGTGCCATAAACCATCTAAAATAAAATATCAGTGTAACTAATATTAAAGATGTTAGTATAATATATGCCATGTCCTAATTTCTTATTATAATATAAGAGTTAAGGCATAAAAGTCAAGGAGATTGAATGTTAAAATTTTTATTAGTAGGTTGGGCTTGCATTGGCGCAGGCTTGGATCAGAAATGTGTGAAGTTGGCTTCAGAGGTCATACATGACAATCTAGAAGACTGCTCTCAATATTACACTGTCATTCGAGATGACCTAATGAGTCGTGATCCCAGTATCGTTTTAAACTTTAATTGTGTGCAGACGGGTGTACTAGAAGATTTATTATAGAGTTCTTCTTACATGATTAGGAAGAGTACCATCCATTTTGAATTGAATGTAAGCACCATGCCAATCCTTTTTATACTCAGTTTGTAGCCATTGTTTAATAGCTGCATCAGCGTTAGGCTCGAGTGTAAAAAAGTTTGATAGTTTCTTTAAAATTTCCATGATGTTGTTATACACAGAAAAGTAATTTTTGGTTTTGTTTTTATTGCAAATCTTGTGTGCTAAACTTTAAAGTCTGCTTCGAACTCAACTTCTGGTTCTTCTTCAACAACAGTAAAGATAGTTCTGCCATTGACTCTTTTCTCGTAAGAGTTTTGACATAACAAACAATGATAATGATCTGTTTTAGTTCTGAACATAGGAACTGTTACGTGTTCAAAAGAACAATTAGGACATAGCGTGGCTTCTACCTTTTCGTCTTTCTTCTTATCTAGCTCGCCTCGCCCCATGATGGCCCTTCCTCACAGTCAAGCTTGACAGGTACTTCTAGTTTTACTGCATTCTGCATTATCTCTATGATCCTATCTTTTTCCATATCGTTTTCAAATGAACAATCAAGCTCATCATGGACTTGTATGTGAGGGACAATCCCTTCGTTATGTAAATCAACCATAGCTTTCTTTGTCATGTCAGCAGCTGATCCCTGTATAATTTTGTTAAGTGCTTTGTAAGTAAACGCTCTTTTAATTTGTTTGCCATGTTCTCTTTCGGCTTCGTCCCTGGGCAGTGGTTTGTGGACCCCGTAGCGTGAAGGTTCCCACAAGTCAAATCGACATTTGCGACCTAACAATGTACGCACGTGTCCTACATCAGCGGCCTTCTTCATAGTTCTCTCAATCATCTCTTTTACAAAAGGAACACGATTGTGATACTTCTCAAAAAGATCCTCAGCTTCACCTGGTGTTAAACCCAGCTCACTTGATAGTTTACCCTTACCCATGCCGTAGAACAGCCCTAGGTTGATTGTTTTAGCCTTTTTACGGTCTATTTTAGCCATCTCAGACACCATTGTGTGGAAGTCCGTGTTGGGATTGTCATGGTATGCGTTGACAAATTCATCAGCCCCTTTCAACCCACCAGCGGTCAAGCTGGCAAGGTGAACCACAAGTCGTGGCTCTTGCTGTGAGTAGTCGAACGCACCCCACTTCTTCCCCTCCTCAGGTTTAAAGATCGAGCGTATCATCGACCCTAAAACCTTAGAGGCGGGAACTTGTTGTAGGTTAGGTGTGTTATAGCTCAGTCTACCTGTGACTGTGCCTCCACCATCTCCTCGCAATTGGTTTATCTCTGCATGTATTCTTCCCTTATGTTCATGCTTTAAAATTGTATCAATAAAAGTAGTTCTCGCTTTGTTATATTCTCTTGCTTCTGCGATAGCTTGAACCAACGGGTGTCCATGAGTGCGGAGGAAATGTTTATCGAATTTAGGAGCACCCGTCAGTTCGGTTCGTGCGTATGGAAGATTTAACGCATCGAACATTTTAGATATAGACTTAGCTTCCCAAACATTTATAGAGACACCCGTTTCATTCTTGATGTTCTGTAAGTTTGTTTGTTCTTTTTCCAAGAGTTTCTTCTTACTTTGTTCAGCTTGGTCTATGTCAACTTTGACACCATGCCACTTCATGTCAATCAAGACTGGTAGGACCTGGTGTTCTAACTCGTTGATGTGTGATAAGTCTTGAGCGTGTATCTCTCTCATAAACACATCATATAATTTTAAGGCAAGCTCTGCGTCTTGCTCTGCATAAGGACCCACATACATAGGTGGTAATCTCCACATATCATTCTTTGCATCGACACCCCAATCCTTTGCAGCTTCATATAACAAGGCTTCTGATTTCTTTTCGCCCAGATAGTCTTTAGCTAGTGCGTTAAGTGAGTATCTCATTCTGTTCTCATCAAGGATAGGTGCCATGAGCATCGTATCCCAAATCTTAGAAGTAATTTTCATGCCCATACGTTTCATCCAGCCGACATCATACATAGCGTTATGGCAAACAATCTCAGGACATCTATCTAACAAGTCTTGAAACTGTCTCATAAAAACACCCTTGTCATAGTTACCTGGTGCATCGTGATCAATAGGAAAGTAACCTTTGAAACCATCCCATGCGATTGCAACACCCACTACTTTACCATTACCTGTAGCCCAACCTGGCCCGTGGTCCTTGATTCCTGGATCGTAAGTTTCTAAATCTATAGCGACAGGGCTTTGTCCTTTGTAATCAATATACTCTGGACAGACCCACTCACTCGGTGGTTGAAACAGTGGATTTTGTATTGTCATCAGTCTCCCATGCTTGGACCATGTGGAATCTTATCCCACCACTGATCGTTTTCTTTTAATCTTTCTTTTACAATGTTAGCTATGTCTTCATGTAACACAACTATGTTTCCTATATCTATTTCACTAGGCTTACCGATATTGTGATAAACATTTTCTGCTTCGTCTTTTCTTAAATTGATAAATAATTTTCCGTTTTGATATGTAATTCTCATCTTATCACCTCCAAGTATTCTCGATCTGTTTCTGAACGTACAAGCCATAACTCTTTCTTGGCACGTGTTGCACCAACATAAAATACTCTGTGTTCATCATCGGGATTGTTAATCAAAGCTTCTTCTGATTTACGAGATAGGTCTAACAGCAAGACAACATTGTCTGCTTCTCCACCTTTTGCTCCATGTATTGTTGAAATTTCTATCTGAGGCTTTTGCCAAATATTGATTCCTCGCTTCATTAATTGCCTTATATACATTACCTTACCATAGGGTATCTTGTCTAGTGCTTGATACCATGTAGCGTTCTTATCTATCAATAAGCCGTGATTAAACATCAGCTTCTCGTAGTCAAACTTTTCTTTATCATCAAGGTTTTTAAGGTTTTTAAAGTTACGTTGAACACCCAGTCCTGAACTCATGTGCTCGTACATAGCTTTAACACCATCTAGAGCCACACTTTCACCCTCTGATATTTTATTCCAAGATGCTATGGCGTGCTTTAGTTTGTCAGCTATGCTACTTTGTCCAAAGCGTGCGTAGTAGAAACCCTGTTCCAAGAAGAACTTTTCAACTTTATTAAGTATGTATTTAGTCCTTGCAAGGACGAGCCATTCTTTATCTTTGTAGGGTATTGCCTCATGTGAATAGACTGTAACAACCTTGCCCTCTTCATCTTTAGCTTCCCATTCTTTTTCAACTCGGTCTTTAATATTTCTAACGATCTTGGATGCCACGAAGTGGTGGGACTTGGGGATACGATAGGATTTATTGAGTACAACAGAAGTGCCAGGATAAGACTGAAATGTATTAACATCAGCACCCGCCCATTTAAATATAGCTTGGTCATCATCGCCAGCGATGTATGCCCTTTTACATTTCGATATGAGGTTTGTGATAACTTGCCATTGGACGAGCGATAGGTCTTGCGCCTCGTCAACTATTAATACCTCTATCTCTGGCCATATTTCAGGCTTGAGATTAAACTCTAACAGCATGTCAGTAAAGTCATATAATTTTCTAGTTTTTTTGAACTCTTTGAGATACTCCGCAATCTGTTCTAGCTTTCTCCAACCACCTACGATGTGACCGAACTTTGAAAAGGTGTCATACAAACCCACTCCTGTGATACGAGACAGATCTATAATTTTTAAATAAGGATCTTGTTGAATAAAATTGCCGTCATCATCATGTATATCTTTTGGTGCCAGATCAACTTTCATTGCATCCGATACTTCCATGTAGTGTTTGGGTTTCATTACATCATTTGTAGATAAGCTTAGACATTGAAACGCCAAGCTATGTATTGTTCTAAAATATTTAAAATCTTTTTGATCAAGCTTAAATTTATGTGATGCTCTACTTATAGCTTCACTTGCTGCTTTCTTAGTGTATGCCACAAAGCCTATGTCCTCTGGTGTTAAATTACTTTCTAATTCTTTCTCTACAATATTGAGTAAGAAAGTTGTTTTACCTGTGCCCGGTGGTCCGTAGATCTTTTTTATTTTAGAATGGGACATCATCTTTTACTTTAGGTACATTTAATTTGTTTTCTACTTGAGGTCGTGGGTCAGGTATAAAGAATAAATTCTTTGTAGTGTTCTTGTTGACACGATGAAGCTTTGAGTCTCCACCTTTGTCCCTGATCAGTGATCCCATTTGTGTTGTTGAAAACTCTTTGAACTGAATCTTACGTAAGTATCTCTCCAAGCTTGATAACTGAAAATACATCTTACCTTCACTCTTCCACACACAGTGATTCAAGACATCTTCTATCTCATCTGCAATAGCTTGATTGTATAAGAAGTCTTCCAAGTGAGAATAGAATCTACCTTCTTTGGTTACTTCTTTAGGCATCTTTATTATCTCGCACTGTTCTAGCAGTTCTCTGATTCGTGCCTCATAGTCTCTTTTAGACATTTCTACAGGTAAGCTTGTATGTGTCTCTAAAACTTTTTTTCTAAATAATCTCTGGTCCATCAGCTCATCGGTGGTGACCGTGATCCGTGATCCGTCTACATCGAGATGCCATACAGACTCATCAGACTCTAGCTTTGTAAGATTAGCTATGTCCATCTCTACATCATCACGACCAATACCAAACTTTCTGATACGACACTTGGAACTATCACAGTGAGACCTCATCGGTACGTCCTTGCACTTGTAGCCGTAGTCTTTTTTTTCGTGTTGATCTATCTTGAGCTTAACTTGATCGTAACCCATCGGTGGTTTGCAGTACGCTGTGTTAAATTCCATGACTTTGGTTTGCCACTCACCTGGTCCATACTTCTTTTTGGCATAGACACAGTAGTGAAATACCACATCATCCCTCGATCCTTCGAAAATACCCATGTTTTGGAGTATTTCGATGCATGGAGGGCCGTCAAATGTGGTCTTTTTCTGTTTTAAGGGCTTTACAGATAGGTTTCTAAGCTGTTCATGTGTGATAGCCTTCTGAGAAACAAGATCGAAGAACTCTTCCATGGTCAAAGCTTGCCCTGAGCCTCCCATTGCGTATCTTCCAGACAGATCTCCCTTAAAGTAAGGTAGGTTGAGAAAGTTTCCTGTGTCTCCACGTTCGGCATTGAGTGTTTCTTGCTTTGGAAACACCTCGCAGTCTGCAAAACCGAGAACAGAAGCAATCTCTGTTAATTTTTTAATAGCATCTTTTGCAGGTACAGGCTCTGCAAAGAAAATAAATAAATGAAAACCTCCCGACTTAGATCGGCAAGGTATAATAGGTAGATTTAATTTTGTGTATTTGTCAATTGTCTTACGAACATCTATGGAGTAATCGTCAACATCAATGCAAGACCAAGAGCAAGTAGCATCATCACGTATGGGGATAATACCAAGACTAGGGTCAATACCTTCAACATGATCCCTCCAGTGCTTGTCTGTGACTTCTTCTTTGATGATATAAGCTTTGCCACCGACTTTTCCTGTCTCTTTTGTTTCACCTTTGTAGAATACTCCATGGGCTCTCGTTAGCCCACTAAAGACTTCTTTGAATTTTTGATACGCTTCCATATGTAAAAGGGGGCCGAAGCCCCCTCAATAATTAAAAAGGATTCTCGTTGTCAGTTTTTTCTGAGCCTGTGCTTTCTTGCTCATAATTAACTTCAACGCCACCTTTTTTCACTGACGCATGAAATGCTTTACCTTCGGCATAGACATCTGCTGAAACAGGATCGCTCCTTTTAATATCCCAGCCGTACCAGTCACCTTTGTCATTGGTTTGCGGTCTAGTAGTAAGACTATATGTGTAATACCAACTTGGGGGATTGATAACTTGCTCACCATTCTTGACCTTTGCAGCCATGACAAGACTATTCCATTTTCTGGATTTGGATAGTCCACTCACCTTCATTGATATAAGGACTTGGCTAGTAAATCCTTGGCTGTCAATAAGGAGGCAGTAATGATTGTGAGTCCGTTCTAGATAAGTGCCCTGCGGAAGCCTAGCTTTACCCAGCTCGTCTTTTTGAGTTTTATCCCAGAGCGGAGTATCCACAGGATGCACGATAGGGGCTACTGAACCTTCACCTCTATTTGTCCATTCTAGTGCTACGGGTTCAAAGTAACAGGGTACGACCTTGATACCTTCAGCACCGCCATGCAATTCTTCTGTGACAGTGTTGAAAATCATGCCCTCTTCTGCTCCGTCTACGTATTCTTTCTTTTGCTTTTTAGTCTGCGGAGACATTGAGCTAAGAATTTTAAGAAAAGGTATTTGGATTGTATCCATGTTTACCTCTGATAGACCTTGACCCGCATCCTGTGCTACCAACGACAAGTCGATAGAAGGTGCGGCAACTGCAGTAGAGTTTTTAACCGCTACTTGTTTCTTGGTTGTTGCTTGTTCGTTCATTATTTTTTTCCTTTTATTATTTTGGTTTCTGGACGTATGAAGATCCCAAAGAGATCGTCAGGGTCCGTTAGTCCCTCTTCGTGGCGCTTTTTAAGAGTCGCCTTCAGTGTCGAGGGGTGCACTGATTTTTTCACGTCAGGGGTGATACCGAAGTTCTGTTCTATATATCCAGCTAAATCTCCAGCCATATTGTCTTCACCCGTTCCGAAACTTGTTGAAACTTGATTCTTGATTATATCACCAAGATCATTGCTTCTTAAATAGTCTAATGCTTCATCTTCTCTTGCTTTTGGTATCCTACAATGAAAGCCGTCCTTTACAGTAACCTTACTGCCGTCAGCCATTGTTGTTTCATTAATACCTAA
>VMHT01161872.1_pt1 | contig 11622 bp, 11 predicted proteins | sample 4693611 | NCBI WGS metagenome assembly VMHT01 (sample SAMN12280063, study PRJNA550983) | marine metagenome | isolation source: seawater sampled from same location over 5 years 0.02-0.2 micron viral filtrate | place: USA: collected off the coast of southern California halfway between the port... ...
ATGTCCTCCCACTCCTTTGAAATTATATTACTAAGCGGTTTTTAATTTCTTCTGCCAAAAATAGAGAATCGTAAATAAAATAATCAAAATCCCTGGAAAGCTTATCATCGTGGTAAGGGTTGCCTGTCCCGAGGCCAGCTCGAGTGCCGTCCCACTTAGCCCCTCCGCTTCCATTTGGGCGGTGGAAGAATCTATCCACCCTCCAATAATGGGTTGGAATATCGATGTGGAAAACATCCCCATCGCTCCTATGATAGACATCCCCAGTGCGCCACTTAAAGGAATTTTTTCAGCAATAAAACCTATCATATTGGGCCAGAAATAACAAACCCCTAATGCGAAAAACACCGCCGCAACATAGGTCATCGCTCCTGTCTGTGTGCTGAATAAAAATATACCTATCGCTGTCAATACCGCTGAGCCCAAAAGAACTCCTGTTTGATCGTATTTGTGAACCATATCTCCACCAAAGTATCTCCCTACGGCCATCAAACCCGTAATCAAGGCTAAAATTACCATGGGCTGTGCTCCGCTACTGCTCAAAATCAGTGTGGTCCACTGTTGTGGGCCAAATTCTGAAATGGCGGTAAATGCCATACACACCAACATAAAAATGTACAAGGGCGTAGCCATGGCCTTGAGGTTTTCTCCTACTGAACTGATCGCTTCCAATTTGGGCTTGGGAAACGCTTGCCCATAAAAAAGATAGAAATAAATCAGTGTAGGAATCATAATGATCCATATCTGTGCTTGCCATCCCATATCCAGATCCGTCATGAATTTTGATACCAAACTTCCCACTACAATTCCTCCAGGAAACCACATGTGAAAGCGATTCAATAGCGTATTCATTGTTTTGCCTTCATAGGCATCGGCTATCATCGGATTACAAGCCGCTTCGGTACAACCATTTCCTATTCCTATCAAAAGAGTGGAAATCAATAAGCCTGTGTAACCTCCTGAATAAATGGTTAAAATGATTCCCAAAGTATGGGTCAAAAAAGCAAACTGCATGATTCTTTTGGGTCCCAATTGATGGTAAAATAACCCTCCCAAAACCATGGAAATTGGAAAACCTAAAAACCACATCGAATTGATAAATCCAAGTTGTTGACCCGAAAGCTGGAAGGCGTCTCCCAATTGGGGTAGGATTCCTGCTCGGATACTGAATGAAAATGCTGTGGTGATCAGAGCAAAACAACTACCGTAAAAAAGTCTTTTGTCGTTATTCATGTTATTTGGTTTATTGTTCGTCCCACAATTTATTAATATTCTTTTAATGGGTTCTAAAAACTATTAGCTAATATGCTTTCATATAGCTCTTGCTTACCACTAATGTGGGGGATATCTCCCTGATCTAAACCAATTTTATAAAGGTCTGCAACGGACAGTTCTCCTTTTTCAAAAGCTTTCCCCTGACCGCTATCATAGGATTGATAGCGGTCATTGAGCATGTCGGAATAGGCTGTATTGGTCAAAATGTGTTCTGCGGCCAAAAGTCCCCTGGAAAAGGTGTCTGCACCCTGAATATGTGCGATAAAGAGATCTTCCAAATCGGTAGAGTTTCTTCTCACTTTTGCATCAAAATTTATCCCTCCTCCTTGAAGACCACCGGATTTTAGGAAAATCAACATAGCCTCAATGGTTTCATATAGATTGATAGAGAATTGATCGGTGTCCCATCCATTTTGAATGTCTCCACGATTGGCGTCAATGCTTCCCAGCATACCAGCATTGGCTGCCACTTGCAATTCATGTTCGAATGTATGTTGTGCCAACGTAGCGTGATTGACCTCTATATTTAATTTAAAATTATCTTGTAAGCCAAATTGATTCAAAAAACCAATGACGGTAGCACTATCAAAATCATACTGATGCTTGGTGGGTTCGGCGGGTTTAGGCTCAATAAAGAAATTACCTTCGAAACCCTGGTCTTTGGCATAGTCCACCATTTTATTAAAAAACACTCCAAGGTGATCCAGCTCTCGTTTCATGTTAGTATTTAGCAAGGACAAATAGCCCTCTCTACCGCCCCAGAAAACATAGTTTTCTGCACCGAGTTCCATCGAAGCGTCAAAAGCAATTTTGATCTGCGCCGCAGCCCTAGAGGCTATCCTGAAATCGGGATTAGTGATAGCGCCGTTCATATAAATAGGATTGGAGAAACAGTTTGCTGTTCCCCAAAGGATCTTAACACCGCTTTGTTGTTGTTTCTCTTTGATATAAGAGATAATCTGAGCAACCCTTTTTTCCGTTTCGGCCAATGATGCTCCCTCGGCAATCAGATCAATATCATGGAAGCAAAAGTAGTCAAAGCCTGTTTTTTGTAAGAATTCAAAAGCGGCATCCGCACGATTTTTTGCCTGTTGTAAAACATCTGTTTCTTGATTCCAGGGATATCGATTTGTAATCCTTCCAAAGGGATCGGCACCGTTGTCATTCATACTGTGCCAATAGGCCATTGCAAATTTAAAATGCTCCCGCATGGATTTGCCCATTACTTGTTGATCCGGATTATAGTATTTATAGGCTAGGGGTTTGTCGGATTCTTTACCTTCGAATTTTATCTTCTGAATGTTTTTAAAATAATTATTTTCCATTTTAGATAATGTTATTAAGTAGTTGTGTTTTCCATTTTTCAAACGAGGCAATGCTTTCGTCTTGAAGTTTAGGATTTGGGTTTATGGTTTTGGTAATGTTGATATTGTTGTTATTTTGTATTTGATCGGATTGAGAAATACTGGCTTTGGCAGCACCTTCAGCTCCTGTAGCTTCTAGCATTTGAATGGATACACCTAATGTGTTTGCAATAGTTTTGGAGAATACATCGGATAGAAACAGATTGTCATTTCCCACTTTAAGGTTTTCGATATCCACTCCGTCATTCTTTAAAATTTCTATCCCATAAATCATGGCAAAAGCAATCCCTTCTAAGGTGCCCCTGACCATGTGGTGGTTGTCGTGAATATTGAAATTGATGTTTCTGATGTGTCCATTGATGATCTTGTTATCGAGCATTCGCTCTGCTCCATTTCCAAAAGGGAAAACTTGCAGTCCATTACTTCCGATGGGTGCTTGTTGGGCCATTTCATTTAGTTTTGCATAACCCACTTCACCCATCAATTGATGTAACCAGCGATATTGTACCCCAGCACCATTGAGATTTAGAAGTTTGCCAAACATTTTTTGTTGGGGTTGATAGTTGACATGGGCAAAGGTATTGACCTTGGTTAATTCATTGCCTGACAACTGATCGGTAAGGGCATAGACGACACCAGAGGTTCCTCCGGTTGCTACCACATCCCCGGCTTTCCGGGCTCCTAAGGTATAGGCGTTGTTTGGTTGGTCTCCCGCTCTGTAGGTGATTGGAGTTCCTTCTTTTAGTCCCGTGGCTCTAGCACCTGCATTTGACACCGTGGCTTGGACAGTGAAATTATCAACCACCTCGGGCACCAAACTTTGATCGATTTGGTAGTGGTCAAAAAGGTCACCAGAGGCTTGATCTTTTTTAAAATCCCAAAAAATACCTTCAGACAAACCAGTAATAGTCGTCTGAGGAATCCCTGATAATTGGGCCGCAATAAAGTCTCCCGGCAGTAAAAGTTTATAGGCTTTTTGATAGAGCTCCGGTTCATTTTCTATCACCCAAGCCAGTTTGGAGGCCGTAAAATTACCTGGGGAATTGAGCAGATGATTTTTGCAGTATTCTTTTCCTAACTTTTCAAAAGCTTTTTCTCCGTAAGGGGTCGCTCTGCTGTCGCACCATATAATTGATTTTCGCAAGGGGTTAAGGTTTTCATCGACCAAAACCAGTCCATGCATTTGATAAGAAATTCCAATACTGGAAATTTGTTCTGCTTTAATAACGGAATTAGCCAAAAGTTTTTGGATGGCTTCACAAAGGTATTGCCACCATAGGTTGGGATGCTGTTCTGCCCAACCCATTTGTTGGGCTTCCATTGGGATTTCTACCTGAGGAATCCGGACCCGAGTAATAGATTTTCCAGTCTCAACCTCTACCAATGCCGCCTTTACAAAGGAACTCCCAATATCGAATCCTATGGCAATCATTTTTTATAAGCTGGGGCTGTAGTGGTTTCTTTTTTCCTGTATTTTCCTTCAGCTGCCCAACGAAAACCTCTCATCTGCAAGGTCATGACCTCTGATACATCAAAATCTGTTAGGTTGTGTCCAATTGAAGAGTAAAATATTCTACCCTTTCCATAATTTTTTTTCCAAACAACCGGCATGGTACTTCCTGTTATCTTATTTTCCGGTTTTCCAGGCTTTTCATAACTCTCCCTGTCAAATTCTGAAATGGCTAAAACCTTAATATTAGGGTCAATGAGCATGTAGTATTGTTCGGTTTTCTTTAAATCAAAATCATCGATTCCATTTGTAATAGGATCATTTTTATCAACTATCTTGATTGAGTGATTGATCTTTCCTCCAGGATGAGAAACAAACTGTCCTCCCACCATAAATTGATACTTTAGGTTGTCTCTAAAAGCATCCCCTAAACCTCCATGCCATCCAGAAAGACCTGTTCCATTCATTACCGCTTTTTCCAATCCTTTGAATTGTTCTTTGGTAATTTGTCCCAAGGTCCAAGTTTGTATTATCAAATCAGTTTTTGCCATAAGTTTTTCATCGCTGTAAACGGAGAGGGTATCAAAAACCTTTACTAAAGCACCTTCAGCTCTTAATTTGGGGACAAATAAATCTACACTTTCGGCAGGACTGTGACCCTTCATTCCTCCATAAACATAGACGATATTTTTACCCTTGAGGGAAGGAGAGGAGTGGTCTTGAGCAAAACTGACCGAAGAAATCAATAATGTAAGGGCAAATGCAAGTGAACGTTTGACGGATATAGTTTTCATAATTAACTTAGTTGATTTATTTCTTTAATGACAAGTGGGAGTGCTGGGTGTTGAATTCCATGACGATATCCCTCTAATACGATGTGTTTGACTTTTACATGACCTGCTTTGAGCCCGCCACCGTGAAACCAGATCACTATGGGAAAACTCATAACTCTTTTGGAATAATATACACCCAGTTGAAAACGCTCTTTTTGGTATGAGTCGTTTAAACCTTTTACATAGTAGCTAATGTCTTCCAGAAGAGTGTATTCCTTGGCCAAAACGGTATTGACCCATTGCAATGTTGCAAATAAAACCGTCAAAAAAAGACGTAACTTTTTTACATTCTTTAAAAACGGGAAACGAATTAACAATAAATCAAAACCTATGAATCGCATAATTAAACTAAAATACTTTTTCCAGATAAAACTTCATCAAAAATTCTAAGAAAAATTTAATTCTTGACGAGATTTATTGGTGTTTTTTATTGTAAATTAATGTTGTAAGCTATGATCTTGTTTTCAGCACCATAGGGGAAGCAGCTGGGATGACATTTGTTTACTTTATATTCTCTTTGGGATTGGTCAGGTTAACTTCTGTTATTTACAGATCTAATAAGACATATAAATAAGTTCTTCTAAAATCTAAATAAACAAAACCTTTATGATCACTTTATTTCAAACAATTTAAATTGGAATAAAAAACAATGAAATTTTGTTTAGTGTTTTTTTTAATTTCTTATTAGCTATATTTAAAAAACTTTATGAAGAAACTCATTATGAATGAATTAGATATTTTAAACCACTTCCAACTGACTTTTGTTGCTAATGCAGTTTATATGCTAACATTTACAGGCTTGGTTTTTATAACCTTTAGACTCATCCGTTTTCAAAGGGAGCAAAACTCAAATATTCTGGGAAAGATATTGGTTTCCGTTTTTGGGCTGTGTACAGTTTTTTATGGGTTTACCGTTTTTTCTTATTTAAGAAACGCACAACTTGCTCAATCTTTTCGCTTATCCGAGCTAAAAGAAAGTGGAGTTAAATTATCCACTGTAACCGATAGTTTTATTGAGTTTACGGGGTATACTGTTTCAGAAGGATGGCCTCCCGCATTTGTGCCTGAAGCCGCTGCAAATATTTTTTTGATCACCTTCGCTCTAATGATTATTGCAGGAACTTGGCTTAAGCTTTCAAAGGACTAAAACCTTTGTTCTAAACTTTAATAAAATATCCTATGATATTTGTAATACGCTTATTCTGTATTGAAGATTTACAGATCAATGGGTGGAGGTATTCTCAACTTTGTAAAAAAACATTTGATGCTTACAAAAAAAAATGCTGGCTGATCTCAGCACTTGCCTTGATTGCAACTTTTGCCCAGCTTAACGCTCAAAGAGCTGTAAAATCAGACTCCCTTTTTTCCAATCAAACACCACTCAAAGTTCAATTGACCTATTCGAATAGTGAATTGAATTTCAAAACCAATGATTCTACTTATATCCAAAGCTCACTTGTTTTTTTTTCAAAAAACAAATCCAAAGAAATTCTAGTCTCACTTAGAGCCAGAGGGAATTTTAGAAGAAATAATTGTTTTTTCACGCCTATCAAAATGAAGATTAAAAAAAGTGCTTCTGCTGAAACTGTTTTTAGCGGAAACACTTCTTTAAAAATGGTCTTACCCTGTAAAGACGAAAAGGATAAGAACGACAACATCATCAAAGAATTTATTGCCTATAAAATCTATGAGATCGTCTCCCCTCATTATTTTAAGACAAGAAGATTGGAAATCGAATTAAACGAAAAAAGCTCTAAAAGGTCGAAAAAATATAAACTAAAAGGGTTTCTGATCGAAGACGATGATAAACTTGCCAAAAGGTTTGACGGTAGAATCGTAAAGCGAAAAATACCTTCCATGGCAATGGATCATTTCAATTCGGTTAACTTATCTTTTTTCAATTATTTGATTGGAAATACTGATTTTTCATCCTCTAACCAACACAATGGAAAATTACTCTATTACGAAAAAAAAATCATCCCCATTCCCTATGACTTCGACTTGACCGGTTGGGTAAACCCAAGCTATGGAAAAGGAGTCATCAACCGATTAGGCTATCAAACTGAAAAAAGAAAATACATTGGTTTTAATAGAGAAAAAGGCCTTTTTGAAGAGGTCAGAAATCATTTTAAAGCATCAAAAGAACAAATTTTTGCTTTGGTAAATAGCTTCCAACCGGAATTTGAACACCAATATGAATTTGACTCCATGTTTGATTACCTGAAAGATTTTTACAGAATTTTGGAAAGTGACAAGCTTTTTAAGCGATTAGTGGTCTCCCAAGCTCGATAAAAAAGCTTCTTAAAATATAGAAATACCCTCCCATATTTCATATATTATAGTTGATTATGAAATCTATTTTATTAAAAATAGCTTATGCATTGGGAGTACTTTTGGAAGTTTTACTATTCATGTACTTTTACAATGTAGAACCAGACATTAATGAAGTATTTAGGTATGCAGCACGTTATTCAGGTCGACTTTCTCTGGGGATTTATCTTTTGTGTTTTTTTCTATTCAGATCGGCCTACCTCAACAACAAGTCTTTGGAGATTACCCAAAAAGCTCTTGGGGTATTTGCGGTGATGCATATCATCCATTTTTTCTTTTTGGCCTATTCAATCTACTTAAATCAAGTCCCCATCGTCCCTACAAGACTGGCAGGAGGTTTTATAGCTTATTTAATGATTATCATTTATCCCTTTCTCATTGAAAAGATAAACCGAAAGGCTATTCACTTGACCTATTTTTACTATGTGGGTTTTGTGATTCTAATGACTTATGTTTCGCGCGTTAGAGGCCAATTCATAGGTGCAGAGCCCGAGATTTTCCACTTTATCGCCTTGGGTATTCTTGTTTTTATTTTATTGATTTTTGGAACCCAAATGGTTTTTAAAAAGAATCCAATCATCTCAAAAAAGAACTAAAAGCAACCGACCTTAAATATTTTTACGGTTCATTTTCAAACCAAAGCATGACACGGTTGTTGTTGAATAAATTGAGATTAGTTACCCCAAAATTATTGTTCCGATTATTGATCATAGGTAAAGTCCCATTCAATTCCAATTCAACCCCTTGGGTGACTGCTTTCAAAACAAAACCTTCTGACTGATACTCTTTGATCAACCGAACAATAGAGGGGTTCTTTACTGTTTCTCGTTTCATCTCTTCTCCATTATCAATTTTGTAAACCAGCTCCTTTTTAGATTGCTCCAAAATATCAATAATTATCCATTCTTGTGAATGAGTAGTTAATGAAACCATCAGAAGCAACCCAAATATTAAGTTTTTCATTTTTTTAAATTTTAAAAAATTTATTAAGATTATTTTTCTAATTTTTACTCACACCCACTGACGTGATTATTCATACAGCTACCATGGTATGCAAAAAGCTAAAGGCAAAAGCATCCAAACCGTTGAGTTCTCCTTTCGCGGAAGAAAGCGAAAAGAAAAATACCCCCAACAAATTAAAAAGGGCAACACTGTAGCCATAGATAATTCTTATTTCGGGCTTGTGCACACTTTTCTATGAATTTAAAAGTTACAAACAAAAAAAGAAATTCGTACAGATATTGAATATCTTTTAATTGAATATAAAGTTAAATAAAAAAGCTTGGGATTAAACCTTGATTTTTTTCAAAATTTGTAAGACCTTTTTTGAGCGAATTCAATTACTATAATATTAAATTAGCAGTAAAATCATATCGTTTCTAGCTCATGAAGTATTTGGAATTTCTTTTAACAGTCTTATTTTTAACCTCCAATTTGATAGCCCAACAACCTGCTGATGGTCAGGAAGTAGATATACTAAAGATCGATAATAAGAATGAAAATAAATTCAAATTCTTTGGTTTAACCCAATTCAATTTCAACCAAGCCTATTTTGAAAATTGGGTTTCAGGGGGAGAAAATTCTATGACTGGACTCTTAAGCGTTAACTACAACATCAATTATTTGGGTGAAAAGGGTTGGGTGTGGGACAACAACCTGATGCTTTCAATAGGAACCACCTATCTTTCAGGAAATGCCTTTTTCAGAAAAGCCGATGATCGGATAGAAATCAACTCAGTACTCAGTAAAAAAGTAAATACCTATTGGAATTATTCTGCTTATTTCAATTTCAAAACCCAAATGCTTCCAGGCTATCGATATTTTAAAAATGATGGAGAGGATCAAAAAGAAAAAATTTCCAGAATCCTATCCCCTACCATCATTCAATTAGGTTTGGGCTGGTACTACAAGGAGGGAGATCTCGCATGGTTTAATGTTGCTCCACTGGCCGCAAGAGGTATTTTTGTTTCTAAAGACTACACCCAGAACCTATCCCCTGGCCAAAAATACTTTGGGGTAGAGAGAGGAGCCACCAGTGTCGTCTCAATGGGTGCATCACTCTCTGGACTCATACAATCCAACTTGATGGAAAATATCACAATGGATAATAAATTCAATGTTTATATAAACTATCTCATCAACATTAAAAATATTGATTTTGAGTGGAATGCCAATATCAGGCTCAAAGTAAACGATAAAATATCAAGTAATTTGATTTTACATCTCCAATATGATGACGATCTTATTAGTCGGCTTCAAATCAGGGAGTTATTTGGGCTGGGATTGAGTATTCACATATAACCCTTTAAGAGAAGTTAAGTTGTGGACTAAATTCTTGTAATTAGTGGAAGTGTCTTTTGTCATTGTAATTTTATAATTTGTAATTATGAAAAAAATCCGCTCTTTGACCATTTCACTATTGATTTTTCTTTGTTTGGGTAACTGCCAAACTCAGAATAATAATCCCCCCAATGTGATTATTATTCTTACCGATGATCAAGGTTGGGGTGATCTTAGTCTCAATGGCAATATGGATGTATCCACCCCCAACATAGACCAACTCGGAGAGACCGGCGTTCGATTCGATCGCTTTTTTGTCAGTCCGGTATGCTCTCCTACAAGAGCCGAAATCCTTACTGGAAGGCACCACGTAAGGGCTGGGGTTTACAGTACCAGCAGAGGAGGAGAAAGATTGGATATTGATGAAGAAATCATTGCAGAAGTATTCAAATCTGCAGGCTACCAAACCGCTGCCTATGGCAAATGGCATAGTGGGATGCAAGCACCTTTCCATCCCATCAGTCGCGGGTTTGACGACTATTATGGCTTTTGCTCTGGTCACTGGGGAAATTATTACAACCCCCTATTGGAGCATAACGGAAACTTGGTCATAGGGGACGGATTCATAATTGACGACTTGACCCAACATGGTATTGATTTTATTAATAAAAATTCCCGCCGTCCTTTTTTCCTTTATCTCCCCTTTAACACTCCACATAGCCCCATGCAGGTTCCCGACCGATTTTGGGAGAGATTCAAAGATAAAGAACTACGTCAAATGGGAAGTAGCGGCCCATCCAAAAATCAAAATCAAATCGACCACACCCGAGCCGCATTGGCGATGTGTGAAAACATCGACTGGAATGTAGGACGCATTATAAAGCAACTCAAAAAAAACGAGATGTTGGAAAATACCATTTTAATTTATCTTTCTGACAATGGTCCTAACGGAAACCGATGGAACGGGGCAATGAAGGGGAAAAAAGGCAGCACGGACGAGGGAGGAGTTCGCTCCCCCATGATCATAAATTGGCCTGGTAAAATTCCCCAAAGAAAAATCATTAAAGAAATTGCTAGTGGTATTGACCTTCTGCCAACATTAAAAGATTTGACCGGCATCAGATCTCAACCCAAGAAACCACTTGATGGGATCAGCCTTGAACCCCTTATCATGCAAGAAAACCCGAAATGGACAGATCGTTATATTTACAACTATTGGCGGGGTAAACTAAGCCTAAGAAATCAAAACTATCGATTGGATCACCAAGGTCAGCTTTTTGACATGATCAATGATCCCAATCAAAGCACCGACATTGGGGAGAAAATCCCACAAGTTTTGACGGCTTTGAACAAGGCCAAAGAACAATGGAAAGAAGAAGTTCTGATCGAACTTCCTAAAAAAGACAGCCGTCCCTTCTACATTGGACACCCCAGCCTTCACACCACGCAAGTACCCGCCAGAGACGGAATTCCTAGCGGAGAGATCAAACGCTCCAACCGATATCCCAATTGTACCTATTTCACCCATTGGATCAATCCAGAAGATACCATCAGTTGGGAGGCAGAAGTGGTCAAGGAGGGGGATTTCGAAATAACCGTTTACTACAGCTGTGCCCAAGACGCCATAGGCTCTGTTTTTGAAGTCAGTTTTGGCAATGCAAGTATTCAAGGTGAAATTAAAGAGGCTCACAGCTACAATGAATATGGTGCCTCAGAAGACAGAGTTGTCCGGAAAGAGTCGTATGTAAAAGATTTTAAGCCCCTTAAAATAGGAACACTAAAACTCAAAAAAGGAAAAGGAACGCTCAAAATCAAAGGAATCAAAAAAAAGGGAAAGGTCTTGATGGATTTTAGGCTAATGCTCTTGAAGCGCATTTAAATAATTCTATCATTTTCATCTAAAAAATTACTCGCTCAAAATTCCATATTATCCATTTATATAATATAAAACACTAACATTAAACTACAATAATTGAAAATCATAAAAATTGAAGGAAATGGAAGTAAGATTCGATAATCATAGCTTCGCCATTCCCAAAGAAAGTTCTACCAAAGTTAATGGTAAAAAAACACCTTTCAAATCCATTAA
>VMHT01222438.1_pt1 | contig 11618 bp, 15 predicted proteins | sample 4693611 | NCBI WGS metagenome assembly VMHT01 (sample SAMN12280063, study PRJNA550983) | marine metagenome | isolation source: seawater sampled from same location over 5 years 0.02-0.2 micron viral filtrate | place: USA: collected off the coast of southern California halfway between the port... ...
CGGTCTTTAATTGACCATTCTTTATTAATAGAGGATGAGAAAATAATTTTTGCCATATTTTTTAATTAATTTAGGAGTTTTTAGTGCTTTTTTTCTAGTTTTTCGCCCTTTTTCTGATCTCCGGAGCTTTTTTTCAAGTAAATTTGGGGAATTTTTCACTTTCAACAAATAATTATTTTGTTTATTTTTTATTTATGACCATAATCAAACCATAAATAATAATTATATTCTATTTTTTAACATTCTCAGTCACAAGCTTTGTATTTTTTACATAATCAATAATTTTCAAACTTATCGTCTGGTTATCTAGGTAACATTTAAAACTTATTTACACTTTATGAGCATAAGAGACTGTTTATTCCAATTCAACAAAAACGTAAATATTATCTCCAGAAATAAGAGCATATATGCTTTATGTTCATAAATTATATCTATATTTTATTTTGTTCTAAAGTTTATAATTAGTAAACCTTTGTCAAACCTTTGAATATTACTTAAAAAGATCTCCATAAAATACATTATAATGGATAATATATGGTTATTATATTCTGTAGATGTTATTCTCGTAAGTCTTTTTGTATATGCTTGTTGTAGATATAATAAAAAATCTCATCGATATATTGAAATGCCGGATGATTATGAACACGATCCTCAAGTAGTATATGCTCAACTACAATATAACGAATAAAACTTTAGAACTCTTTTTCAAGTTTTAAAGTTTATTACAAAGGTTTCACAAAGGTTTCATAGAACTCTTTTTACAGTTTTTATTCCATATCTAAAAAATATGATGTTATGAATATCAACCAAAAAGGTGCTAACTTCAAATCTAAAGCAGCAAATATTGCTATCATTGCTGCTAATAATCCATGCTTCACTGACATCTGTAATCTCTCTGTCTCTGTATCTGTTTGATCATCCTCTTCCTTACGTTGTAATAATACTACAGTTGAAAATAATATTATTACTGCAGCATTAAATAAGAAAAATTTGTTTGTAAATATTTTATAAGCTGAGGAAAAATGTTCCTTTCTAAATATTACTACTAATATCGTAATAATCATAAAAGGCGCAAATGCTAACATAAAACCTCTTGTAATTTCTCTTCTATCTTCATCTCTTTGTTCTCTAGGCATACTTCCTATAACTTGTGAATCACGTGGCATATATATATATTACAAACAAATTTTTTTTTTATTTTTTTTATACACGACGACTATTTCCCCAAAACCTCTCGCTGTAATCTATGATGAATTCTCTTGATGATGTATTGATGTAGTAACCCGCACCTCTCGTGGAGTAACCAACTCTCGTGGGACGACTCATCGCTATTGCATGTTCAGGCTCAAGATACTCAACCTCTTCTAATTCCGGCATTGATGAATCTGTATCCGAATCCGAATCCTCATCATAAGTTCCTTCTTCATATGGTTCATCATACTCTTCCAATTCGTTAAACATATCATTTAAATTCAGATCTTCATATTCCTCATTTTCATACTCTTTCATCATTATTCTCGAATTTTTTATCATTTGCCTATACCATAAATTCCGATTTATAGGTGGTAATACTTCATTAATATCAGTTATTTCTTTGGTACCTTTAATACAAACCTTTTTCCCATTGCGTTCTTCTGTGTAAAGATATCTCTCTCCCTTAGGAAATACCGAAACCCACATTGTATTAACCCACTCCATATTTTTTTTGTAATGCTTCTTATCAAATGCCATTACGTCTATTTCCTCACTACGAAGCCTTTTTTCTATCTGATAATCCCAATCCAACTCTCTATATACCACTTCTTCTTCTCTACCGTCTTCCATTAACATTCCTACGCTTTCTCTACGTCTATCAGTATATATTTTTTCTTTTTTCTTCATTTTATCACAATAATCATCATATTCATTCACAATTACTAACGCATCTTCACCACCCTCTTCCTCATTATCAAACAAATCAGCGAAATATATTGTTTCTCCCAAGAACTCTTTTTCTAACTCCCTTTGAAACTTCATACCATCTATCAACATCAATATATCTTCACAATATGATGATCTTCCCTTACCATCCATATAAAAACCAAATATTTCTTTCATTTCTTTCAACACTTCTTTGAAACAACTCCGTGCCTTTTTCTCAGCGTAATCACATATCTTATCCATTCTCTTCTGATGAAAATTACGACATTCATACGGTGATAATGATAATGATACTCTCACAGCCATTTTATTTATCTTACTCCAATATTTGGACTGAAGAGTTAATAGTCTTGCTGTCTCATACGTCTCTTCCCTACGTTGTTTCTTCATCTTTCGACATATTTCTTCTTGCACTCGAGTATCTGCTGATGCTTCAATATATTCTTTCCTTTTTTTATCTCTCTTCTCTTTCCAAACTTCCGCAGCAAATTCCATTCGTTCTATTGCTACTTCAGCTCTCAACTTTTCTTCTTTCATAAAATTCTCTGACTTCATTATATCATCTCTACAGCATGGACAGCTATTCTTCCCGGTTTCATCTACCCAATTAAAGAAACAATCTTTACAAAGTTGATGAGAACATCGCATATTCATCACATTTTTTACTGTTAATTCAGCATAACATACTGGGCAATTTTCAACTTGATTACTTGTCATTTCTGTTTTATTTTCAACTTGATTACTTGTCATTTTAACTTTTTTATTATATACAATTAAAAAAGTTACTTATTTTAAATCAATTTAATTTTTACTTTGTAGAAAGGATCTCTGTTAATCTACCATTCATCCCTTTTTGATATTCATCTCGAGACGTAGGGTCATCACTACCTTGAACCCATACTATTTTATTATTTCGAGATAAATCTAATATAAAATCTGTTTTCCAATCCTCCCCACTGTCACGTCTCAGCATTCCCATCATTTTTGCTTCAGTATTATAAGTATGAAGATCCACCAATTCCAAATGCGTTTGTAATATTCTTTGAAGATGTAATAATGTTTGTTCGATATATTCTCTTGTATAACTCATTTTATAATTAAAAATTATATATTTTATAATTCAATTTACATTAAATTGTATCTAGCCCGAATATCATTATTAATTTGACGACCGCTTCTTAATGCTACGTAGTATCTACCATCAAGGTCTGCTTTCCAACTAGCATATAAATTAAATTTCGTATTCTCATCATAGGCTACTGATGGTAAAATTATACGATAATTCCATACCATCGAATTATTCATACGTCTTAGTTCTTTTAATGTATATTCAATCATATTATTTAATATTAAAAGTAAAAAATTTTATAATTCAATTTAATATTTATAACCTTATACAAAGAGTTTCTTATCTGCCCAAGCTAGGAGACTGTGAACCTCTCCTTCTACATTTTTCCATCCACCTCCTTTTTTATAATAGTCTTCTTTTGTTCTACGAAATCCTTTTTCATACAAGCTTGCTGGTATAGTAAATTCTTTATTATCAGCATCACCTATTATTACCTCTCTACCCTCATCTAAGGCTGGTTTTATTATATTTATTACACTATCTCTTTCTAAAAATATTATATAAAATGTACAATTGAATAGCACTTGATCTATTAAATATCCCATCTCACAAGTACAATAACCTTCTGGCTTTTGTTCTTTCATTGCTTGAAACATATATACCTTTTTTAATTCCATAGGCATATCTTCCGGTAATGATTCAGTGCTTGCTACTGCTGTTAATCTAACGTCTTTTCCGTTTAAATATAGTGGTTCTGTTATCATCTTTATTGATTTTAGTATAGTATTTATATTCAAATCAATTTAAAATAAAAAAGATGAGCCTATGCTCACTCTAATTCCCTCCTATTAATCGTATTTAAGAATACAATTAATCTAATTGACGCTCCAATTCTTCAATAACATCTTTTATGGTATAACCATCCTTTTCCATAGTCTTCAACATTTTTAATACATTGGTTTTACCGTGTTTATTTGCTTGAATCCAATCAGTAGTCCTTTTCAATGCTTTTTTCTTCTCCTTAGCAGCATCTTTCCTCTTCTGTTCCTTCTTTGCCCTTCTCAATGCGGCGTTCCTCCTCTTTGCTTGAGCTATTGCTTTTTGCTGAGCCTTAGCTTCTTTAGCTGCTAATTTTCTAGCTTCCTTAACTTTGACTTTAAAATCATCTTCAATTTCCTCTAAGCTAAGATTACCCGTGTGGGTGAATAAGCTAGTAGCACTAGGAAGTGGCTCATGAACCTCTAATTCTTGTTCCAATTTCAAAACCTTTTGGACGCGTTTAAGGAGTTTGGTTTCGTCCTTAATTCTACCTACAACGCCATTTGCAATTTCGAAGAATTGCCAAATTGGCACTCGGTATGCTACATCTATGTTAAGAGTGATGTATAACCGGATAAGCTTATTAGCATGAACAGTATTCCTTTCCAATACTGATTGCTTAGTAGTCCATGGCGCATCACTCTTTTTGAATTCTTCAGCGAATGGGATTCTCTGCGTATTCTCATAGTATTGGCGACCTCCAAACATCAATTCATAAGCAGCTTCAGTAGTGCGGAATTGATTCCAGCTAGCATGGATTTGAGTCATGATTGATTTGCGAGTATCAATTAAAGTAGTAGCCATTATTTTGATAGTGATATGTTTGTTTTGTTTTAGTAGTTAATTTGTAGTAATAGTGTATCTTGTAATCTGTGTATGATTTTATACATTGGCGTGCTTCCAAATCAATTTAGATCAATCTTCAAAGCTTCAAAGCCTCGATATATGCAATTAGAAAATATGAGCCTATGCTCACTATTCTTCCCTCCTATTTAATCGTATTTAAGAATACAATTATGCTTCTACCAAAATTTTAGCTGCTTCAACTACTTCATTTGCTACTTGAGCTGCCTCTACCATATCATCTGCTGCTGCTATATCTACTATAGTAACTAATTCTTCTACTACAGTATCTAATTCTTCTTCTACAATAGTAGGGCGTGATTCTACTCTGATATGAGAGCCCTTAGTAGGCTTTCTTGTATCAATCGCCCAGATATCTAGCCATTTTTCACCGCCTTTCAACTTGTATAACTTTTCTGAGCGCCATACTTTAGCCTTAACTTGCTTACCTTTCTTCATAATAAGCTTTTCCATCATGCGGTAAATACGCTTATCGCCTTTACTTACCGCCTTTTTAGCTGGCTTTTTAGCTGCCTTTTTAGCTGGCTTCTTTTTGATAGAGGTGCTAGTAGATGCTGCTGCTACCTTTTTAGTAGTCTTACGCAACTCTTTGAGCGTATCCTTTAAGCTCCTCTTATGTAAGCGGCGTTTAGCACTACGTGCTTTTACAGCTTTTTTAATAGCTGATTTCAAACCTGATTTCATCATAGTTTGTTGTTGTTGAGTAGTAATTACTGCTGACATTTTGGTTTTGTTTTGTTTTGTTTTAGTATTAATTTTGAGATTTGTTTTGAAACTTCTTGTTATTTGTATGATTTTATACATGGATATTCTTTCAAATCAATTTAGATCAAAAAAAGCTTCAAAGATAAAGCTTAAATATAAAAATATAAATAAAGATATATGGAAATTATTAAAACTGATTGTAAATCGAATAAGGTTAAAATCAAATCCGGTATTTATGATATTCAAAAAGTAACCGATAAACAACAAATACTTCACAATACTTGGATTGATATTATTGGTAGTTCTATCACATATAAACCTCAAGATAATTCTAATAAATTAAATTATTTTTATAATACTTATATTATTGGTGACTCTTCTTCTATTATTCAATGCTCTTTCCGTATTATTGTCAATGGTTCTGTTTTTAATTCGAAAACTATCATCTTGAAACCAATGGAACAACACTCTGTTACTGCTTATTATCAATTTACTAAAATAGAACACCCTTTATTATGGAAACAACCACACAACTTTAAAGCTCAAATATTTATAGATAAACCCAATGATGCTTTCCTCAATTATACCACTACTATCATCAACCGTAAATTTGCTGCTACTTTCACCTCTCCTTTCTTATCTCTCGAAAACATTTATAGTGAATTAAAAGCAAATTAAAAAATATAGTCCTAGACTACTATTATTCCCTCCTATATTAAACATTTATTCCGGTCGTTTCTCTTCTTTCTCTATCTCACAATATTGACCATAATCTGGCTCATATTCTTCATCATAATACTCTCCACTATCAAATATTTTCTGATCTACCATATTAGCATAAGCATCACTACCATCATACATAGCCTTATCATACTCAAAGTTCGCTATTGGATATCCATCTTTATCCCAATACTTCTTCATCCTTTCTTCTTCACTATCGCCATCGTAATCTTCTTCCTTCACTATATTCTCTATCTTCTCTTTTGGCTTAAATAGGTCTTTCACTATTCTTATACTTCCTATCACACCTACGGCGTAATATATAACTTCCATTGTTGCGTTTATTGTTATTGAACTCATTTTTGTTTATACATACATATCATATCACATTTCAAATCAATTTAGATCAAAGTAAATAAAAAATATGAGCCTATGCTCACTATTCTTCCCTCCTATTTACTACTTATTTTCCCATTGAAGCTACTCCAGTTTGTCTTTTCCGAACTGAATATAATCCACTTCTCACTACATCCCCGCCATTGATAATATTAAATTGAGGCATATTTCCTAGTTTTTCTGCTATCTCCCAACTACCCCAACTCATAGGATCATGTAACTTCAAACTCCCTATATCAAAATTTTTAGGGGTTCTTAATCCTATATTAATTGGTGTTATTCTCCTACTAGTATACTTCCCCCTCCATTCTGCTACTATACTATTATTCTCAACTTGCCTATGAGTCGTCCCTAATACTACCTTCTCATCTGGCAACATTACATCATCTGGAACTTGTACTATATTATATTCGTAGTCTTCTTCATAGCTTGAATATATTGGTTCCTTTTTCTCAGTTTCTTTCTTAACTGGTGCCTTTTTTACAGTTTTTGCCTTTTTCGGTGCCTTTTTTGAAGTTTTTTCCGCTCTTTTCTTCAATTTGGCTTCATAGGCTGGCCTTTTCTTCTCCCATCTATCTAAACTTGTATACTTTTTAGCTCCGGCACTATGTCTCAATGTATACTTACTCTTCTTTTTCCAATCTGCTCCTACTGCCTTTTCACTCATAATATATACATCTCCACTATTTAATTTAACATCTATCGCCTTTCCTATTGGCATACCATCCTTAAACCATTGCCATCTCATTGGATAGGCTTCCCCACCTATACTAATACATATAACTACCACTCTTTCTGTATCACCATGAAACCCTATACCTGTCTTCTTAAGGTCATAATATCTATTTCCTTCTACTACATTTATTATTACCTTAGTCTTACTCCCTATATCTATCAAACCAGCTGCTATTTGCTCCTTCAATTTCTCTACACCCTTATTCAAATATTCCAACTTTTTAAGGTCATATATAGTACCTTTACCCTCAAATACAGCTGGCTTTTGCTCTCTATCAGCTACAAAGCATAGATTAGTTCTTGCTAATTTATTCATTCTCTTTCCTCTAATCCTTACTTCCTTACCATCTACTATCTCTGTCCTATACTTATTTGGATCTAAATATTCAGCATCCCATCTAATTGGTGCTATCTCCTTATAAACTTCTCTAGTCCAACCGTGTGCTCCCATAGTCTGACTAGCCCAATCCCTTAAAATTAATACTCTTGCTTGATCTTCATCTGGCAATAATTTATTAATATAATCATTTATACTTAACGCATTAAGATCTAGAACAAATGCCTTCCTATTACCAAAACTCGCATTCATTAACTTATTAAAATAAGGACCCAACCCTTCAATATCCGCTGCTGTAAATCCTTCCCCCTTAATCGGCATCCTCCCTATTATCTCCATACCCCTATTATTCTCACCACCTGGGGCACAGGTTAAGGATATTCGCTCTGTTTTCATCATAGCATCTAATTCGCTATCGCTCATTTCTTTAATACTTTTTTTCATTTTTAATAAACTTGTCATTTCAAATATAATTCCATAATTATTTCTCATTTTTAATCAATTCAGATCAATCATATTTAAAAATATTTACCTATATACTAGTATATGGAAGTCATTGCTAAACAAATTTCTGACCTAAAAGAACAATTAGCCCAATTAGAACAACTAAGAATAAAAGAAGAACAAAATAATATTAAAAAAGCTTTACATCACGATACACCTCTCGATACTAATTTCAATAATATTAGAATCGAACTATTCAAAAGAAGATTCGGTTATTGGAAGAAAGTACAAGATAATCATTATAATATTGAACGCGACGCTTGGAAAAGACTTCGTGCTTCTTATGATGGATTCGAAGAACAATATATTACCGATTATCCTCCTGAAATCATTTCTAATTTTGAAAACTCTCCTGAATTTAATTTCGCTCATCAAGAAGGATTTAGTGGCGTTGGACGAAAAGGAAAACCTAGTGGAATTCATTTTAAAGACGATAGAAATGGCAACCGTGTTACATATCATTTCATCACTAATAAATGGCCTACGTATCAAGGTGACCCTGTAACAGAATCATCACTTCAAGACTCTACTCTAGAATCTATACTCTACTTACTCGAAGATTTAACTAATCGAGTAGGTAAATTAGAAAATAAGTAATTACATTATCCACTTCCAATTATCATGATGCCCGGCACACCTCATTAATTTCATTCCTTTCATTTTACATTTCCCATCAAATATCTTTAAAGCCTTTTCTCCTTCTGTAAAATCTTTATCATATTTATATCGTATTGAAATATGTGCATTTTTTGGCCACCATTTAGGTTTTTCTCTCTTATTATCTTCATCGTATTTCACCTTAAAATATATGGCGTTAAACCCATCTTCATACGAAATCACTTTATCTCTATCCACCCCTACAACTATGGAAGCATTTCTCTCTAAACATTCGTATATATCAAATGCCTCTGTCAAATCTAATTTCGTCAATATTGACATATGTGCTTCAAAACCATTTGTTAATTTACTCAATTCTTCCTCCTCTTCACATAACAACCATATACAATACCCAAAATTCACATCATCCATATATATTATTATACTATTATTTCCATAATTTTATCATAATATTTCTTCTCTAGCTCACAACCTACAAACTTCCTCTTCGTATTCTTACACGCTAATGCTGTCGTCCCTCCCCCCAAAAACGTATCCACTACCAAATCTCCCTCATTCGAATGCTTATTTATCAATTCTTCGAACATCTTCCTATTCTTCTGTGTCGGATGAAACCTATTCTTCCCTCCCTCTATCGGATAATAGTATATACCATTATCATACTTCGAATTAAACGTCGGCTTCCCTCTTTTCACTCCCAATACCGCTACCTCTCTTATATTCGACAAATAATTCACTGATTGATTCAATGGCACCGGATTCGTCTTCACCCACTCTATCAATCTTATCTGTTTAAATTTACTCCTCTCCATCATCTTCTTTATCTCTGTTATCTTCCATACATCAAAAAAGATTATACACGTTCCTCCTACCTTCAATTTCTTATAATATAATTTCATATATTCTTCCAATTCTTCCATTGTAAATTTCTTATCCCATTCTCCAAAATCAGTCTTATATCCATACTTCTTTCCCATCATATTCCCATATTTCATATAATTCTTCTTCTTCTTCTCTGTATCTTTATCATCTCCTATCTTATTATCTTTCTTATATTTTTCCCATTCTACTTCTGTCTTCATCATCTTCATATTACCTCCTTCTACACCCTTCTCCTCTAGCTTATTTATAAATGTATTCATCCCACTCTTTTTTGATATCACATATGGCGGATCTGTCAATATCAAATCTACACTCTTATCCGCTAACCTTTCCAATACCTTTTTACCACTCTCATTCGTTATCTCCATCATTGTACTATATCACATTAAATTGATTTAAAATCATTTCATAATTATATTATTATATATAATCATGAAACTACGAAGCAACAAAGTTATTACACCAAAATGTCACTATTGCGTTAGAGATAATCGCACAACACAATACTATCCTAATCCAAAATGGAGCTCTTGTTCTAGATGTTTTGAAGAAAGACAACCCGAAAAATACTTAGAGTTTTTATCTACTCAATGGTGCCCTGCTAATATGATACCACAATATGCTCTACAAAGCTTTATTGATGAAAAATGTATTACTCAAAAAACCGTTCTCAAAATGATGTCACTTTTCCTCAAAAATTTCGACATTGATAATGCTCTCAAGTTATTAAAATATCATCTTAAAAATAATCAAAAATGGGGCATTTCTGCTAAGCAAGCTGGTATTATGTATTCTGAATTCAAAAACCACCACGGAAATAAACACGGCAATTCCGGAACGATTGGTGTTGGAAGTGATTATAAAATACAACATTTATTCGCAGGTTTTATCCTAGATAAATGGAATATTAAAAGCAATATTCACGGACCTGTCGCTTATTGTTATTATGGTCATTTCGGAGATAAACCTAGAGGAACTATTAAAAAACTATTACCTTGTGTAGCTCTACAAACTGGCTCTCTATCTGGTTCTCATAAACCTGTTTCCGAAGCTTTTAAATTTTGGCTCCGCAATATCGTCGATCTAATCAAAGATTAACACGGTGTCCACTCTTTTATATCTTTAAAAATACCCCCTCCAAAACATTGAGTATAACTATCTTTTGGAAATATTTCTCTCAAATCATCTAATGATAAATATAATAAACTATCTACTCCTAATTCCTTTCTCACTTCATCTACACTTTTCTCATTCATTATCAACTCTTCATTCTTTCTTATTGCTATCCCTAATTCACATATATCTATTACCGGTGGTGCTGGTATCCTCACGTGTATTTCTTTCACTTCACAATCTCTCAAATTATCTATCAAACTTTTCATTACTGTTCCTCTTACTATTGTATCATCTACTAATATTATTTTCTTATCTTTCAATTCTTCTTTATTATAAGAAAATTTCTTTTTACAAGCTCTTATTCTCGTCTCATTGTTCATTAATATAAATGTACGCCCTGCTTCTTCTTTCTTCATTATCAATTGTTTATATTCATACCCCATTGTTTTCGCATAACTTTTCGCTGCTTCTATCCCTGATGATGGCACTCCTATTACTATATAATCATCATTCCAATTTATTGCTCTCCCTATTATTCCTTTGTCATTCTCTGCTAATCTTTTACCTAACCATTTCCTTACATTTCTCACATTATATCCATCCACAAAACTCGTACTTTTCATAAAATATATCAATTCAAACGCACATAAACCCTCCTTCGTTTGATCATGTTGATATATCGTATTCATTCCTTGTTCATCTATCTTTATTATCTCCCCTGCTTTCACATCCCTCTTATATACCCCATCCTTTAATGCTGATGATTCTGAACTCACATACCAACTCTTATCATCTTCCCCTATACATAACGGTCTCACTCCATATCTATCTCTCATTATATACAAAGCTTTCCTGTATATAAATACTATACTATATGACCCCGGTATCATATTCATCATTTCTACTACTTTATTCTCCATCTGTCTCCATTTC
>VMHT01043690.1_pt1 | contig 11614 bp, 15 predicted proteins | sample 4693611 | NCBI WGS metagenome assembly VMHT01 (sample SAMN12280063, study PRJNA550983) | marine metagenome | isolation source: seawater sampled from same location over 5 years 0.02-0.2 micron viral filtrate | place: USA: collected off the coast of southern California halfway between the port... ...
CAAGCAGAGAGTCCGGCCATGCGGAGACTGTTCAGAGCCATACAACCAAAGAGTAGGAAGGACTGTGTGTTTGCAACTGCACTGATCCGTCCTGTTGCAATATCCGGACGTAAGAAAGCAACCATGTTCCATGATTGGTCACAGGAACGTATGAGTGATGCTATCGTATATGAAGACGATGCCATTGACAGAATATCAGAAGTTTTAAACATAGACAAGTACGAGGCGGACATGTATCGCAGAGCATTTGCAAAAAAGAACGAAGAAAAAATTATGGAGTTCATAACACGCTTAGGCAACAATCCACGCAAGGACGAAATTATTACAATGCTACAATCCTTATCTGGATTTGGACTGTGTCGTGCCCATGCCGTGAACTTAGGTAGATTAATTTGGGCATTGGCTTATCAGAAGGCACACAATCCAGAAAAGTTTTGGCAGGCCTGCTTGAAACACTGTCATGGTTCTTATAAACGTTGGGTATACAGAACAGAGGCAAAACGTGTGGGGATAGAAGTTGTCACACCAAGCAAATCAGATCATTGGGACACACCACAGTTCCAATATCGAAAATATGGTTGGTGGAGTTCACAAGACTTTATGCCAGGCATGTACGTTAAAGAACTATACATGGACAAAGTAGAGTTTGCAGGCATGATAGCAAATGGCAGGGTGTTCCGGGGTGACAAAGGAAAGTACGTGACGTTCCTGACGTTAGGAGTTGGCAATGGACAATACATCGATGTCACGATCAAGAAAGCATTCGCTTACAGTGATCACGATGTTGTGTGGGGACAAGGAACCATTAGACATTCAAACAATTCAGACTATGTCGAATGCTATGATTACAAAGGTTTTGTTTTAGAGAAGTTCGCGAAAGCGTAAATTACCAAAAATGCGTTTTTAAAAAATACGCGAAAGCGTAAATGCGTAAAGACGGCCTGTCCTCTTTTGAACTGACCGCCTATACGTAGTAGATTATAATTAGAATTTAAATTTAAATCCTACAGTAGTTTCTGTGTGATCCAAATTTACATCGAAATCGTTGTTCATGTAAACAGTTGCACCACTTGTACCGATGGTCTTGTCAAAGTCCAATTCATAAGAATCGAATGTTGCATTTAGATCATCGTCTACAGTGTAATTGATTCCAGAAGTTGCGCCGATGCCACCCCAAAGATCCAGATGTGAATCTAGGTACATCGCGTTTGTTTCTGCTTCAACTTTTCTTTCAGCACCGATTGTGAAATCGACATCTGCCGCTTCCGCTGGCGCTGGTTTAAGCACTAGGTAGATTAGAGCGATTGCTATAATTATAGCCACACCTATACCCGCCTTTTTTCCTGTTATTTTCATTTATAGTCTCCTTTACTATTTGAAATCGCGATCGCCGGCCGACGACCGCTTCGGATTGTACGACATATTTATAGCAAAATGCAACCTTAAAATGTATAGTTTGGTAAAGTTTTTACAACCTGTGACAGTGCTGTAAATACTGCATCATGGGGATACACTACGATTACAAAAGCACACGCGGCGACAAGAAGATGAAGAAGCAACAGCAACGTGATGACCGCAGGAGAAAGAAGAAAGGCAAGCCTGTCGCCAAGCCAGCCAACACCATACCCGAGGACGTGGTGATCACGCTGGACATGATCACAGACCCAGACAAATGATAAACAAGAGATTATTCGAACACTACAACATAGACACCAAAAAAGATCTTGGCATCAAGTCCATCTGCCCAAGACCCTATGACACAGTGCTGATCGACAAGCAGGGATCATGCTACGCCTGTGAGTGCCAGTCATGGTTGCCACAGAGCATAGGCAACCTACAGGTCAAATCACTGGCGGAAATAATAGACGGCAGTGACATGCGTAGGCATCTGCAGGACTCGGTCAAGGATCAATCATACAGGTACTGCAACGAACACCAGTGCTCGTACATCAAGTCAGGTGCTGTGTTGCATGGCCAGCCGGAACGCATACAGCACCTAAGACTCGCGATAGACGACAGTTGCAACCTCAGATGTCCAAGTTGCAGGAAGTCGTTGATATTCCACAAGGATGGCTCGGCGTACAACCTCGGCATCAGACTTGCAGACAAGGTCAATGACTGGTTGCACGATTACCGGCACCCGATACAGGTGCACATGGGATCCGATGGGGATCCTTTCGCCTCACACGTGTACAGATACTTCATGGAACAGACGCCCGAGAGGGACAACATCAAATACAGCATACTGACCAACGCACTGATGTTCAAGGATTTCCATACAAAGATCCCATACGTGATCAACAACTTGCAGGAACTGGGGGTCAGCATCGACGGAGCAAGTAAGCAGACCTACGAGAAACTGAGGTTAGGTGGCAAGTGGGACAAGGTCAACGAGGGCCTGGAATGCATATCAGAGTTGAGACAGAAACACAATTTTAGATTCATACTGCACTTCGTCGTGCAGAAAGACAACTACCATGAGATGGAGAAGATCATAGACCTGGGCGAGCAGTATGGCGCTGACAGGGTATGGCTCAACAAGATAGAGGACTGGGGCACCATCGATGACTTCCGCACACAGAACATATGGGGATCTTCCGATTACCAACAGCAACTAGAGAAAGTGCTTGGACGCATACACCAGAGGAGTGATAGGTTTATAGAGTGTCCTACTTTAATAAGTGAAGCGGTTCGTTATAGAAACAAAAACTGAACTGTATCCTAGGGAACACTGCATCTGCACTCATCTCAACCGTGTGCATGACATCTGAACGAAGCACTATCGGCTTATCGCATTCAACCCTATCAATCTCTTTTCCATTTTCATCGAACCAGACATTATACGTGCCTTTGGTGTTCAACACAGGAAAATTTATCTTGGCCACCACTGGTGGTTCGTCCACGTGTGGGCCTGTGGATATCTGTTGGTTGATGACAGTGTAACTCATGTCTCTGACTTTTAGTCCTAGCACATCAAACCACTTTGTAATTTCCAGACCCGGGATCGTGAAATAATTTTTAATCTCTTCCCTGGTGAGATGTGTCCAGAATCCTTTTGGTGGCTTATTGGCAGTGATTCCAACATAATAACCGTAAAGACTGTCAGCGATTTTCTGTTGCTTCTCACAATCCAAAATAAAATATGACTTCATACGCAGTATTTAAATACAAGCGGACACACATATGAAAATCGCGATCACAGGTCACAAACACGGAATTGGTAAAGCATTTGCCGAACAATTGGCAGACAGGGGCCATGAGATTGTTGGCATATCAAGAAGTGATGGGGAGAATATTAGGAGAGTTCAACACACTGCAACCTTGGTTGATCCCTGTGACCTTTTCATCAACAACGCTACCTCAAACTTTGCTCAGACTGAATTGTTGTATGCCGTGTATGAAAAATGGCACACTCTGGCTCAACAGAAATGGATATGGAATATATCAACGCAGATGACACAGAGTCCAATCAACAACGTGCCAGAAGGCCAGGAGGACTTGAACATGAGCCTGTACAGGACACAAAAGTTATCATTGGAGGAAGCATCAAGACAACTGCGACACAAGAGATCAAATCCCGCGATCAGCATAATCAGGCCAGGTGCCGTTGAGACAGAACCAAAAACAAAAACATTCAACAAGTCTTGTGCTGAGATTCCAGAGAAGTCAGATGTGGATGTCTGGGTCAAGAGCGTGATTGACACTTTTGCACAACATCAAAACATACACGTAAGCGAAATATCAATAGTTCATACATTACAAAGAGTTCCAATTTAATGTCCAAGATCCCGGTAGTAAAAGTGATACAGTTCACTAGCACTGCATTCATATATCCAATTTTTAAAAATGGTTACACCAGCCTACGCAACTACGCCGAAAGAAATAAATGTAAAATTTTATTGAACGAACAAGTCAACAGATGCAACACGATAACAGTGTACATCAGAGAACCAATGCAAAGATTTATAAGCGGCGTCAATACCTACACGTACTTTGAACAACAGAAGGATCCAACCCTAGACAATGATGTTATCTTAAATAAAATAAAAAACAAAACAGTTCTGGACGAACACTTCATGCCACAGTTCGATTGGATTAATAGACTGGGCAAGTATTTTGACTTCTGGATTGAATTTGTAAACGTAGAAGAACTGATGAAACTTATTCCAGATCGTGGAGGACCACCTGTGCCAACAATTACTGACGAACGGAAACAGAAAATATCTTCATTGAATTTTGACCTATCCAATGATTATGTCATATGGAACGAATGGATGAACAAACGAGTAAACATAAAGGATTTCATAGATGTACTGTCCAAGGCTTAATCATTTTGTAAGACTGAACCAAGATGGATCTATAGGTAAGTGTGGACACATGAAGTCCGCTCCAGGATTTGCCAACTTCAAACAACTAGACGACAGTGCATGGTTACAAAATGTAAAAGATGAAATGTCCAAAGACCACTGGCCAAAAGAGTGTGTGCGTTGCCAACAAACGGAAACAGTGACCGGTGAAAGCATAAGGACCAAAAGTATTGCGAGGCACAAAATGCTACATCCACTTAAAGAGGACTACCTCATTGTAGGTGGAGTATTAGACAACGTGTGCAACAGTGCCTGCCAGACATGCAATTCAAGCCTCAGCACTAAGATAGGAAGTCTGCATACTAGAAATTATGAGCGTGTGAACAATCTTAATAAATTTTATAAACTTCCACAGAACAGAATACTCGAAGTAGATGTTAACGGCGGTGAACCAACTGCCAGCAAAAATTATAAAAAAATATTGGCTGACTTACCTGAGAACACAAAAATTGTTAGAATGAACACCAACGGTTCAAGGATGATACCGGAACTTGAACAGATTCTCAAACAGAGGATCATGGTCATAGTGACTTTAAGTTTTGATGGCACAGGCGACGTGCATGATTACGTGAGGTGGCCGATCAAATGGAAAAATTATATCAAGACTGTTCAGGCTTATAAAAATTTACAAAAACAATTTAGACTTTTGAAATTAAACTTATGGACCACTGTTAGCAGTCTTAATGTTGCAAATCTTCCTGGCATACTGGACTATGCCGCTGAACATAATCTAGATCACGACTGGGCATTTCTTAACATGCCCGAAGTGTTAGATGTGAAATATTCAAACAGATATACGAGGCAAGCAAAGGAAAAGTTAGAGAGGTCTACTTACAAACTTTGTAAAGACATATCCAAAAAGATTGCCATTGCTGAGGACAACAGTGAACAAATTGATTTGTTTATAAAGAAGCAGGACTATTTGAGAAAAATAAAAATGACGGACTATTTTAATTTTCCAGAAAACTTTTCTAAAAACAATTCTGCGAATCGCTCGTGATGTTTTGTGCCAAGGTGCTTACCATCTCTGGCCAGGTCCGGAGTGCTATAAATTCTTCTTTGTTTCTTTGAGTCCCAGTGAGGCCAACAATTACGCAAAGTGTATTCTTCTAGCATTAGTGGTGAATTTTTTTTATCTTTCCTGAAGTCAACGTGATCTTCTGCAAAGCAATGAATAGTTCTTGCCTGTTTGATCTCTGCAAACTTTTCTAAGAAAAATATATTCTTGTTAAAATTATTCAGGTCTGTCTTATAATTTTCATATCGCAAACTTTCATGTGACCCCATTAGATTCCTAGGGCCATCCTCAAGTCTTAATCTCCTGCTGATCTGCGGCCACATCACTATTATTACTTTTGGAAATATAACCTTCTCGCTGGCATATAGGATACGGACTATGGCGTCAGCACTGGCACCAGGCTGTCCAAGATTCCAATACCTCAAATTTTTAGTGTTGTGTTTAGAAATGTGATGCACCCAAGTTTCGTGTGGTTCAAGTCCCACTCCCCAAGTATGTGAACAACCCAACACAGCAACATTTTTTTTGCCTGCAGGTAGAGGTTGGAATGGAGGACAACGCCATGGGTAATCTTTGAACGTTTCAAGTTTGTCATCTGTGTAGTACCCGTATTGCATGTGGATATTTAATAGACCAAAACCGGCCGCACCAAAAACACCAAAAATACCAAAAAAGTCCTAATAGCATTCTTTGTGTAATCTTGCGGTGCCCCCAGAAGGACTTGAACCTCCAACCTACTGATTACAAATCAGTTGCTCTACCAGTTGAGCCATGGGGGCCTAATACGTATAATAGTACACTAGATACCACCTAAAGTCTACCTGTTAAACGCACACAGACGTCTGTATACGCATGGTAAAAATGTATCAGGATCAAGTGTATATCAGCACATATTACCACACTGTATCATGTTTAATACGCATATCTGATATGCACTAAATGTATAAGTAATTTTATGAGAGACCTAAAGTCATACACACAATACGCTAGGGCGAAAGCAAAGCAAGTCAAAGAACTATCACTCAGTCGATTACTTCGAAAGGAAGTTGAGATTGGTAACGGAGGTACTCAAGGTTATGTTCTCAAAGCAGGCGTGAACAAAGGCAAATTGGCCAAAGGTTTTACCAAATAATCTATTAGTTGACTTCAACAACTAGAAGTAGTACAATACCACGCACATTACAAAGTATTCCAATTACCTAAATACTTTAGTGAAAGATATGTTTAAAAAACTTATAGACTGGAAGGTCAATATCATTAGAAAGTATCCAGTGTTGTGTGCATACATTGCCTGGCTAGAAGGAATCATTATTGGTTTGTTAATATATCATTATTTTTTTCAGGTAAGATATAGTTGTTGCGTAGAACTAGGTTAGGATATCACACATGGACAGTTTCTTTAATTCAAAAAAATTTATATTCATCTTGGCAGTTATATTAATTTGTTCTGCTTTGTCTGGTTGTGCAAACAAAACTGTAAAGGTAAAAGAAGACAAGACGCCAACAATCACTGACACAATAGGTAAGATGGAGGCAATTGGTTCTGTACTAGGTTGCATGTTCGCCCCACAAACTTGTGACGGAAAAGATAACGACGACGCCGAGTGGGAAGAGTTAGAAAAAGAACTTGAACAAGAGAAGAAACAATCTACACAAGACTTAAACTTCTAATCTATCTTCAGTAAAATCTAAACCTAATAATTCTTTTGGTTTACCATTTGGGTATGAAGGTTCAATTCTGAATTCCTCACTGGTCTCATCATTCTTACAGCCAGCAACTAACCAGTCCCATTTGAATTCTCCATCGTTAACAAATTCCCAAAGAACATCGTAGGTTCCATTAGATCTGGATTGTAGAAGCAATTCGTTCTTACATTCTTCCATGGTGTCAAATGTTCTTTGCATTTGAAAAGTTTGCTGTGTAGCAATTGGATCTTGTGAGACAAGATATGCCAGTATTAATATTTTGTACATTATTCTGCAATAAGTTTGCAGGTGTCTGAGTCAGCATTGAGTCCGATTTGTTTGTCGTATACCCAAACATGCGACCATACCACTTGTTCACCTTGCACTGCACATTTTTTTCCAAACGATAATTTTGGATTTTTTGGGACAGTACAACCAACTAGTAGTAATGCTAACAATGTAATTCCAATGTATTTCATGTGTATATTTATATGCGTATATTATACACTAAACTTTCCAAATGTCAATTTTGGTAAATATGTAAAAAGGAGAACACTATGTTTTTAACAATAGGATTTGTCGTTGGTTTTATCGCAGGATGGTGGGTCAATGAGAAAGTAGAAAACTTAGGGGAAAAAATAAACCCGTTGAAATGGTTTAAGAAATAAAATGTTTAAAATCCCAAAAGTAAAGATGCCTAAAATCAAAATGCCTGACGTCGTTGGCAATGTAAAGAAACTTTCAAAGGATGTTTCTAAAGAAGTTAGCGGCAAAGTCAAAGGTGCTGGTAAGGGTATTAAAAGTTTAAATCCATTCAAAAAATAAGCCAATAAATATTTGTGTAATGAACACACTAGTATTTTGGCTAATCGTAATTGTTGTTTCCGCGTTACTCGGAATATACGTCTGGTGAAAATACAATTAAGATTTCCATAAGTTAATGGCCTTATCTGAGGCCTTCATCACTTTAATTGATTTACTCCATATTGGTTTGATGAGTTTTTGTTTTTTGTCTATAAAGACAGGATCTATTTTTTTGGTGACCACCTCATTGAAAAAATTATCAACTAGATGTTGTTTACGTTTTGTTACATCATGTTCAAGTGTGGCCTGTTCTCTAGCATCTGATGTTGCCCATGTACCACCTGGTTTAGTATCATATGTGTTTAAGAATCCTGATAGTGCTCTGAATCCCATGGCGTCCATTAATCTACCGTAGTAAGGATTAACACCATTAGTTGTACCTATCTCGCGGATGTCCTTGTCTGTTATCTTGACGTTGTTTTCACATATAATCTTATCTAATTCTTTTGCTTTGAGGTGCGTTAGTTTTTGTATTAGTTCCGGAACTAGATCGTTTATCCAAAAATAAATTATACTCGTGTTTGGATCTAAGGCGGAGTAAGGTAGGTCGTATGTGTCGTTGTTTGTTGAGTACGTCCACCAACCGTCTTTTAAAATTATGTTAGGCTTTTCGTAGCCATATACCATACAAGTTTTTTTACCTTTCCTGTTCCTGGACAGGGTTCTCTTTCCACTGTTCTGCCACCAACTGTTAACATTTTTATAGTCACCTGACCAATGCCCAATTTTATAATCTGTAATAAGTTCTTCAAATTGTTTTTCGTCAGTAGGAGTCCATGCTTCAAACATCCTTACGTTCCAATTTAATTTCTTAGCATCTGTTCCGTGTTTCTTATCAAAATGATGTACCGTGTGATCTCTTAAGAATTGCCTTGATTTAGATTGCTGGTGTCTGAAGTCATTTGCAAAATTAAGAATACTTAAATTTGTAGTGCCAAGAAGTTTAAATGTATCTAAAATAGTTTCTGTATCTGTTCCTCCTGTGTACGCAAGTATTACATCATCGTAAGTGTTTGAGATTGCTTTGCACATTTTTTGCCTGTAGTATTCAACACTGTGTGGTGGTTCTTGTGTCCAATCCGAATTAATTGTTTGTTGCCTTATGCAAAATTCTAACACACCTTTTTCAGACAAATACTTTTGTATGTTGTTTTTACTGTCTACTATTTGATTATTTTTTTGATTGCTCTTAAATGTCTTTGTAAGATATTCTAAGGCGGCAAAGTCACTATAAAAGATCTTGCCATTCACTTTGTAGTGTATAAGTTGATTGTTGGGATCGTGATTTAAATTTTCAAACATATCTTAAGATGACAACTTGTGTGCCGTTGGGTTATCAGAAAATCCAACTTTTTCTTCGGTATAAGGATAGTCACAAGTGTCCATGTAATCAAGCATCCAACCTTTATATCTTTTGTTCTTGAGAGTGTGTGTTGTGTTCAGCCATGCTTGTACCAGTCGTTTATCTAGTAGTGGCATACGTAATTCTATGCCGTGATGGCCTCCTACTATCTCGTGTCGTTCAACGTAGGTAGAAAGTGTATCAAAATGATCGTGCCATGGCCAAAGCATGTTTAAGTGTTTTGGGAAGTAGCCGCCAAACACACTGTGATGTTTGTAAATTTTTTTACCTTTGAAACCATAATCCGAATATATCTCATCACCGCCAGAACCGGTAACCAGCACCTTCATTCCTGCAGGTTTCATGTACTTTAGAATTATTGATGCTATGCCAAATATGCTAAACTTGTTTTGGACATCATTACTTTGTCCATTAAGGCATTCGTCTATTTCTTTTATGTCCAGTTGCGATTCACTGTAATCATATTGCACAGGCTTTGTCTTATGTAATTGCATCCTGCGGCCCAATGCTTCTTTTGTTTCTCCAGCGGGTATACAAACAGAGGAGTTCAGTTCCCCAAACTGTTTGTGTACAGAACAACATATTGTTCCACTGTCTATACCTGCCAGGGCATACATGTTGTCTGGGGTGTGCCTGTCGGCAACTGCCTGTTCAAATACTTCAAAGACTGTGTCGTAGTTGTTGACAGTTTGCTCTAGGTTCCACTCAACATTGGATATCCTGTCTACTGTTTTTTTATTCTTATCGTATATGTAAATCCAATTGGCTTCAACCCTGTACTGTGTAGGAAAGTCTTTTAACGTATTTGGCAAACTGGCAATATGTAACTCATCATCTATAAAATAGTACAGTGGTCTGATTGCAAATGGATCAACACAGAAAATAACAAAGTCTTTAGTGACCCATGTTATGCTGTACTCACCATTTAAACTTTTGATAACTTCCACACAGTGCGATACAGTATTGGTTAGATTATCTGCCAGCCATTGGGTATCATTGTTGGCTTTTGAATTGTATGTACTTCCGTTGTAAAGGAGGATACCGTGTTTGGTTTGATATGGTTGTTTGATCAACGCACCAATTGTGTTTAACATTGAATGACCAAATTTGCCATACTCATGATCGAGAGTCTGCCACCCTTCCGGACCTCGTCTTTTGAGATATTCTGTGTTACTGAGATGTTTGTTTGTTGAGTAATAATATCCGCACATTGGAAATATTTACACGCTACACAATAGTCTTTCTGTCAAAGTGATGCCAGGCGCCTGCCTTTTTGGTTGGGCCAAGAATGTCCAAGTCTGCATATGGATAATCATGATCGTCCATGTATTGGGCCATCCAACCTTTGTGCCTTTTATTTTTTAATTCTTGAGTTGTATTCAGCCATACTTGTACGAGACTGGTGCTGAGAAACGGACATCTATATTCTATACCGTTGTGACCTCCCACTATTTCTGCACGCCCGTGAAAATTTTCCAACACATTGTTTTCGTGCCATGGCCAAACTGTAGAAAGATCCCTAGGGAAATATCCACCAAATCTGCTGTGCTTTCTTAATCTTAATCCTCGTAGGCCGTAGTCACTGTAGATGTCATCTCCCCCATCGCCGCCTATCATGATCCTTTTGTTTTTTGGAATCATGTGTCTTGTGTAGATTTCGGTGTCCCCGGCGTTCATGAATCTATTCACCAGTAGACTATTGTTTTCCTGTGTGGTGTCATACAATTCTTTGTGCATGTCTTCGCTACCGTGTTGATGATCTAGATTTATTACAGTGATACCGTGTATAAATTTTCTTTTATCAATTATACTGTTTGATTCGTGTTCGTTGAATGTGTAGTAACAATCAATGTTATCATAAAACTTATTCGCGGTGCAGGATATCATTCCGCTGTCATATCCACTGCTCATCAATATACTTGCCTGGTCAGAGTATCTATGCTTAACTGCCAACTCCCACTCTTCCCAAACTTTGTCGTAGTTGTTAATCGTTTGTTCAAGATTAAAAGTTCTGTTTGTCAGTGTCTTGATTTTTTTAGATTGCCTGTCGTAGATGTAAATTGTGTTGGCTTGACATCTATAAAATTTTTTATACTTTTGCCTTATGCAGTCTGATAGACTGGCTATACAAATATCTTTGTCGTCATAATAATAATACAGTGGCCTTGTCCTGAACACATCAGAACAAAACAATATAAACTTCTCCGTGATCCATGACAGACTGTATTCACCTTCTAGGCTTCTTATAAATTCTATGTTGTCGTCTATGCTGTTGGAGAGTTTGTCACTGATCCACAGTGTGTCGTTGGTGGTTGG
>VMHT01023954.1_pt1 | contig 11613 bp, 6 predicted proteins | sample 4693611 | NCBI WGS metagenome assembly VMHT01 (sample SAMN12280063, study PRJNA550983) | marine metagenome | isolation source: seawater sampled from same location over 5 years 0.02-0.2 micron viral filtrate | place: USA: collected off the coast of southern California halfway between the port... ...
AAAATAGCTTCCGATTGATCAGCCGTGCGATTGTCCTCCGCCACCGCAGCATCCTCGGCCATCCCTCCGACCCAGCAGACGCCGATGGAATCGTTATTGTAATTTTTAGCATGGGCCCCAGGTCTTTCAACGGGCCTACCACTTTCGACTGTGCCGTCTCTACGAACGACGAAATGATACCCGATGTCGGACCAGTTGTTTTCTTCGACATGCCATTTGCGTATTTCCTCTACACCAATATCCATTGAAGGCTTAGTGTATGAGCAGTGAACTATGATTCTGTTGATTACCCTCATTACAATCCTTTTTTAGCCAAGAGAATTTTAAGATCCTGGATGCCCTCTACGCATTCTTTGAGCATCATTTTTAATTCGCTCTGATCGTTCTCAAGTCTATATACTCTCCCCTTGAGCTTGGCCAGCTCGCTGTTCATAGACACCCATACACCTACGACTGCCAGTAGGGAGGGGACTAGACTTATCACCATGTCGGTATTCATCGAAAGATAGTTACGTTGCCATTGATGTCAATGACTTTTGTTGATTGAAAAGTAGACGCCTTTATCGTCCATGTGTAAACGCCATCTGGGACGAAGTAACCTAAGCGATTTCCGATCCACTTATCCTGCGGATCATAGCTTACCCAAACAAGTGTCCCCCACCTGTTGTAGACCCTGCATTCCCATCTCCACCAGCACTCATTCCTAGTGACTGGTTTCCAATAGTCATTGATTCCGTCTGAGTTAGGAGTAAACGTGTTGGCTACATAAACTTGTGGATCGTTGCAGTCCTCTCCCTCTTCAGGTAGGTACTCACACTCTCCCTCCACAGTGCATTCATCGCAGTAGTTGATAGCTGCCTCGTCCATGCACCCCTGGTACACGCACGTCCCGTCGCTCTGTGTTGCGAACTCATTGTAGTTGAACGCGAATATGTCCGTGCATCCATAGACGATCGGAGGCGGAGGGGGATCGCATGCGCCATTGAGCGACCATATCACCCAGTTATTCAAGATGTCGGTATCGGGATAAGCAAACCCACCAATGCCTTCACACGAACCATCGATACATCCGCTGTCGTTGATCTGAAAGATGGTCATGACTAAGCATTCTTCGTAGTACGATCCACTCTGAAAGATGTCAATCCAGCATGGAGCTGAACCGCTGCCGGCCCACGGGGTTTCTAGTAGGTTGAAGGTGATCGTGTCTCCCGCTTGAAGTATATTGTCCGGCCCCTGACCTATCTCAAACCCAGGGAAGTCGAGGGGGAAGATGAGCAAGGCCCACCCGTCGTCGTAGAAGCACGGGAAAGGGTTGTCCTCTAGAGGCGGGTTGAATGTTAGAGCAAGCAAGAACTCACCGATACTATCAGATGGAGTTCCACACTGCGCTCCGTTCACAGCAATGGTTAAGTCAGTGGAGATGGGGTTGAACCCAATGATCTCCATGTCGCATTGTCCCCACGAGAGGAACGGGATAAATAGGAAGATCCACCTCATTGTACAAAGACCTTCTTGGTTACACTCTTCCACTTGAGGATGTAGACTCCAGAGGCGAGCTGATCAAATGGCTTCTGCACCTTGCGGCCAAGCATGTCGTAGATCTGAGGCTTTGCCCCCATACTGATGGTGTTCTCTGAAGATTGAGCTACGATGTCAATGTACGTTGATGGAGAAAAGTCCAGCTCTATTGGGCAATCACCCACATTCCACAGCATGTAGAGTAGATCGTGAACGCTGACAATTCCATCCTGATTAGGATCGTATGGACAGCCTTCGGTGCAACCATAGTAGGAGAGCATGACAAGCACATCTCCATTGCCGATGGATCCGTTCGCGTCATAGTCTAGTGGACAAGCAGGGAATGTGTTGCAGAACTGAACCGACGTCTGATAGTATTCTTCGTCCTTGATCAGGGCAAGGGTGTCAAGCCCAGAGAAGATTGCGATGTATCCATTCTGCAAGAACGAAAGTACCATCCCATCACCAGCCGTATCGTAAGCATTCAGCGTGTAGCATTCCTCGCTCAGGCATGTGTTGTAGGTGTACACTTGGCCACTTCCATTGGTGTACCCTTCGTCTCCGATAAGCACGTTACCCTCACTGTCCACCACCTCCCAAGAGCATTCACTAGCAAAGTAATCTGGCGCGACCTCGATGGTGGCTAGGGTGCCTTCGACGCTCTCGAATGGAAGCCCCATGTAGTTATTGGTCTCGTACTGATCGAGCGGGGTGAAGACTTGAACCTCTATAAGCTGAGAGTCCTGTACATACACATCCTCGAATAGAACGTACTCTGACATCCCTGGGCCAAGGTTGGGTACCGTCCACGTCAGTTGATTGCCATTGCAGTATAGATCGACGTCTACCCAAGGGATTGTTTCTGACCCTTGATTCACCACCGTAACCCAGATGTCCTGAATAGATGCGCACCAGGGAGTCTCGTACATAACGTCTGAGATTGTCGCATCGTACTCTACTGAAGGCACACAACCCGCAGAGAAAGGAAGGTCTTCGCGGGAGCCTAGCAAGCAGTCGTGCATCCTCTCCGCCTGACCCACAGAGAAGGTGGTCTTGCAATCCTGCGGTGTGTAGTCCATAAAGTTCTCTACCATAGCCTCCGGGCACGAAGAGGTGCAGGAGTAGTTCGTGGTCGTCGGGGGAGTGTCGCACACCCTGTCGCCCTGCGTCTCGCAGCTAGTCTCAACGCAATCATTGCTGTTGAAGAAGGTGTGGTACAGGGTAAGGTAGTGGCCCAGCTCATGCGTCAGGGTTTTGCTCTGGTCGCGCCCAGGCTTCAACTCACCCACCGTACCCGTCACGTTGTACAGGACAACTACCCCATCACGACAGTCTCCTGTCGGCCCCAGGTATGCGTACCCTTGCGTGCCGGAAGCAGCATTGTTGCCATCAATCTCCGACACCACATAGATGTTGATGTAGTTGTCAGGATCCCAACACCCAGCCATCGACTTCATCATGATGTCACTAAAGCCATCTTGAGAGCTCTGAGGTGCCACGCCATCCTCCACGTAATCCGCCCATCCACTGGCATCGTACCTCGTGATTCCAATGGTCGGGTTGCCCTGGGGATCTCTTTGCGCTAGGCAGAAATCAATCTTGGTATCGACGTCGCCATTACGAAAATGATCATTGGTCGCCTGCACTGCCGACAAGACCTGCTCGTTGCTGATGTTGTTGACTTCGCTCGTCCCCGTGTGTACAATATGAAATACAAGGGGCAGCGTCTGTACTTGCGCATCATCGAGATCGATTGGTGACGCACGCAACCCCATCGCCTGTACCACAGGGAGGCTCAAGCACTCTGCCTGTGAGTAGACGGTGTTAAACAAAATAAAGACCAGTGAGATAAGCAGAAACTGTTTCATTCAGCGTTGTTGTTATGGGTTGGTTTCGTGCTCAGTGCTACTAGACCCAAGGTTGTTTGATGTGTCATATTCGACCACGGTTGTGACATACCAGTAGCCGTTGCCCGTGACGTCTGTAGCTGCTATCAGACTAACGACGCAAGAGTCCCCAGCGTCGAAATGCTTTGCGTTGTCAAAGACGAAATGGAAGGTGTGGTTGTCGTCCGTGGAGCCAACAGCTATCGTTTCGGTTTCCTGTTCTGTCCAGCTCTGACTTGAAAATATGTTTGAACCCGTTGGCAAGGTGCTGACTCCCACTATGAGGCTTCCGTTACCCGTAAGGCTGCTGGTTTTAAGTGAGATTGACTTGATTCTACCATCAAACGGCATAAGCATAGCAGCTTCTTCCTGATAGATCGTGGTCTGCTCATTGATGTCTTTGAACGGGAGGTAGTGCTTGAGCGTCGAGATGTCATCAAAGAAGTTCTGACTGTAAACTTGAGTAAGAGTCGTTGATCCACCAGCAGCAAAGGAGTATCTACCATTGCCATCGGTTTGCAAGAATTGACCTGCGCTTCCATCGGTTACTTCTCCCATCTTTCCGTCGCTGGTGATTAGGAGAACGCGGGTGTTTGTTACTCCTGTTCTGGTGGAAGTACCTCCTGACGAGCTGGCGAAAAAGTTGCCTACATCAGCACCGTCGATGTCTACAGACGCGCTCACCGTGATTTGCGTGATGCCTGTTGCGTCGCTGGTAAGGAAGCCCATCTTAGCTCGCCCATCGTCTACATCGAAGTCGCCGTTTGTGGTAGTAAGCGTTGTTATTTTAGTCGACGACCCTGAGCCTGATGTGGCGATTCGGTCGGTGACATTTTTAGACGCTGTAACCTTAGCTGCCTCTGTGTCTAAGTTGTAGACGGTAGTGTTGCCTGTGTTAAAGCCAATCTTATCTAACTTCGATTGCTCTGTGGCTGTCTTGAACGTCCTGCCAACATCCTCTGTCACCTGATCAGTAGACAGAACTGTGACGTTGTCTGCGATCGTGAAACCTGTCACGCCCCCTGAATCGGATTGTATCAGGTTTGTTTTAGCTAGTGCATTGCTCGCGTTTGTACTGGCTGTGTTTGCTACTTGAGCTGTCGGGAGAATAAGAGCTTGCTCTACCGATGAGACAAACGTCTTATTGGGAGTGACTTCAATGCTGTCTACGTCGAGGACAGAATCGTCAATGGAGATTCCTGTAATCACTCCCGACGTAACGGTGATCGTGTCTGTGACTTCCTTTGAAGCAGCCACTTCGGTTACAGCATTGACAGCGGAAGCGAAGTTGCTTATCGTGCTAGCAGTCTGCGTGCCCGTGTGGTTAGTTCTGTTTTTGAGGAAATCGTTAGACTGATTAGCCGTCGCACTCTGCTCAATTCCGCTAAGCTTGTTTTGCTCAGTCGACGTAAAAACCTTGTTTGTCGTGCCGTCTTCAATCTTGTCTGCGTCAAATGCTATAGATCCACTCTTGATTGCAATGGCGGTAATTTCATTATTGGCGTCAAAGGTGATGTTGCTCAACTTAGTGGTATTGGTTCCTGCAATACCACCGATATCAACTATCTCTCCGCTAGAAAAACCACTAGTGAATCCATACATCTGCTCAGTTATGCCGGGCTTTCCAGGGTTCCTTCCCGATCCTGGGCCCCTAGGCTTGTCTTCTGCCTGAGTTATGTTTGACTGGGCGTACCTAGTGCGGTTTATTTCAATGCCTTCAAACTGAGTACCCTCCAGCATAGACCAAGAAACCCTAGTGAGCATGATGTCGTGAGCAACAGTGTCGTCGTACTCCGGCGTCCTGAACACTTGATATGGGCGAAGTATATCAGCTTGCGACCCAGATCTGTTTTTGATAGACCCCTGGAAAGTTCTTGTTTGCTCTCCGAAGCATGCCATATACTCCGACACAATCAGTGAGTGAATGCTATTGTACCTACCTACCCCAGGACCATTTGTAGCGGCATCCTTAAAAGGAATCCACTTCAGGTTTACGTGACCAATTCCATCAAGAGATGGGTCATTACCATTGGCGTCTAAATAGAGTGTGCCACCCCCGGTGACCCTGTTGTAAGGAGCGATGAGATGACCTGTTACCTGCGGGTTAAGCAAACCGTCTCTAGATCCCAAGCGAGAAGCCCCAGCGTTGTAAACCTCTAGACCCGGACCTCCTTCGCTGCTTGTGATCAGGTCCATGTCGTTAGATCCATCGCCTAGCCTTATGTCGGCGTAGTTTAGGACTAATCTTTCTGGATAGAAGTATCTGTTTTTAGTAAAACCAAATTGGGTGCCAGTTGGGAAAAATTGCGCGTCAGAACTTGAGTTACTTGTTCCTGACTCAAATATCGTTGTGCCGTCACTTTTTAGATAACAGAACCTCCAGGACAGTTTGGCTGTGTTAAATCTATCTGTTGAAGTACCGGGTAGCTCAAACTTGATGTTTTCCTTAAATCTAATATCTCTGTACTGATCTTTTACGGTAGCCTTCCTTGCCTCTAAACGATCTTCTTCCTCATTCCAATCTACAAAAATACCTCCATAAGAATTTTGACCCGACGACAAGAGTGGATTTACATTATTATACTGACCAGGAATTTGAGCTATGACATTTTCAAAGTCCCCTTGATTATTAGCCGTAGCACCGTGAGGTGCCATCATCTCGAACCAAGCGTCGTCGTAGTCTGCATGGTTGTCTTGGAGCCACTCTAAATCATTATATATTTTATGATTGTGAGTTTCTGTTGTGGATACAGTTAATGAATCAAGACTGATATGGACTGTACTGGGACCAGATTCATTTACACCATCTAGAACATCAACCGTTCTTGACAACCTGTATGAAGTTCCGTCTGTATCTATAACTTCAATACGAGCCTTTATGACAAATACGGAATCAGGTAGATGTGTCTTTGTGATAAAATCAGTACTCGAATTGTCAACGTGCTCTCTTAGGTTAATGCTGCCTCCAAAAGCAAAAATCATGTTTTGACCTCCCGAAATTGATAGGTCATTGTTTGTCCTGTCGGGAAACCCTACACGAAAGAGAGGGTTGTCTACTGATATGTTGTTCTGGACATCGGGTTCTATGACTTCGTTAGTAAAATCATAGAGCGTAAAATCAAAGACGTAGGGGTATCCATAGTTCTTGTTGCTGCCGTAAGAATACTGATCGTTAGCGGCTTGCATTCCAATTCCTGTACCTGGGTATCCATCAAACAGACTATGTTGAGAGAATTGTCCAGGCGTTGTATCCATCCACCTAAACCTCTTTCTAGAGAGACCTTCAGCAATGATGGTGTCCTTCTCTACATCTTCATGAGTCATGATGACCTTAGCCAAAGGAACCGTGCGCCCCTCTGTAGCGCCATCTAACGTGTATGCGTTTGAGGTTACATCTTGATACACATCAGAAGTCAAGGCCGTACCCCCTCCTATGAATGGCCTACCATCGGAGAAGAAAAAAGACCCATTAACGAATAATATGTTGTAGGAATGGCTGTTGAGGTCTGATTGAGAATCTGAGAAATTAAATACACTAGTCCTATTCCACACCACCCATCGACCATTAGAAAACGTAATGCATGCACCTAGAGTTTTGCATATGTCTTCTACCACATCGTATGCACTGATGAATTCAGCTTCCTGAAATATATTCCTGTGTCTTTCAGTTTGATTTTTAGGCTTTCCAAAAGTTTGTGAGTGAGCAAATATCTTATCAAGTCGAGATTGATCAAAAGACCATTCTTCATAAGTAGCTCCTGGGTCAACGGGAGCGGGGAGTCCTGTTTCGCTCAGGAATATATAAGACCCAGTGTATCGCTCCTTAAGCATATTCATCACAGGGAGCTTATGAAGACATCTAAAGAGGTGCCTGACTAAGCTTTGACGATCAAAGAACATCTCGCCAGAGTCCTGCTTGTAGTCAATATACTTTAGGTGACTTAAGCCATCTGAAAACGTGAGTGATGTCGTATTGATCTCACTGTGCATATAGATGGAGGTCTGCTCTATCAAAAGGTGACCTGCCCACTCTAAATTGCCCATGTTTGGCGAAGAGTCGTTGTAAAGAAACATCCCCACCCTGCCTTCCGCATGAGTCAAGAGCGTCTCCATCTTAGCCAACTGATCGTCGGTCATCTGCACGGTGATAGACGCAGAAGATCCAATCATGCTTTTGGCAAGGTTAGACGAGTCCATCTCGTAGGTAAGTTGAACACCTGGAGACATAAGGTCTAATTCCTGTTCAGTATTGGTCAGGCTGTCCAAGGAGTAAATCTCCATGTACCAATCCCTGCCACCATGATCCGAGTATTGCCCGCTAAATACGATTGATGCCATTATCCAAATGTACGGTCGAAGGCGCGTGGCCCTCTTTGATTCATGATCACCAAGTTGTTGCCAGAAACAACACCTTGAACTTTTACAGTGGGCTGGTCTGAGCCTGTCCCTTGACTTACTGGTATCCCGCTTGACGACCTTATGTTGCCAAGAAGATTGTTTCCGACAAAACTACCTAGCTTACCGTCTCCAAGAGCTGCTTTTGCCACACCCGCCACGGCGCCGGTTCCTCCTGACACAACCTTGAGTAGTGCAAAAAGTGCAATCAGTGTGATCAGCTTTGCAACAAGGGCGTTGAAGGTGTCTAGGAAACTCTTCTTTAGTACGTCAAAGAAGTTTTCTCCAGACTGCGCTGCCTGGAGATATGCGTCCCCGAGGAACGATACTTGCTGCTGAAGGAAGCTTGTAAGGCCGGCTGCTTTTTCAAGTAGCTTTTGCTGCTCCAAAAGATCCGCTAGTTGTTCCTTGAGATCTGGCAACCCCTCCCTCTGAGCAGCAGTGGCAGCCTCTGAACTGAGAGCCCTGATCCTAGCGACAAGGTTTGTTATCTGTCTACTGAGTAGACTTGAGCTGTCTGCAACCAGACCCAACTCCTGATCAAACCCGAGCAGGGCGTCATCGGCGTCAAGATCTTTAATAACTTTGCCTAGATCCTCAACGCTAAGCTGAGTCTTGAGTAGACCCTCAGCGTCCGCAAGATTATTAGCAGCGTCGAGAACATCTGTAAGTGTTGAAGCACCACCCGCTTGCTGATTCGCAAAAATTGCCTCATATTCTTTCCTGAGCTTTTCGACATTCTCCTGTAGAGCAGCAGAAGCGGGCAGAGAACCGGCAGTCAATTGGGTAAAAAAGCTGTCAGCATCGGGTTTGATGTTGAGGGCTTCTTCTAGATTTTTTGCTAGAGTTTTTGTGTCGACGTCTTCCTGGAGTTTGAGAAGATCTTTCAACAGGTTCTTGACCTCATCGGAGGTGGCTGTAAATCCAGAATTCAAAAGCTTCTCCAAGGCCGATGTGGTTTCGGATAGCTGAGCCTTGTCCCTCTCTAGCTCGGTGGACAGCCCTAGGTCCACTAGGGATTGAGAAACCTCTTTAACCTTGGCAACTGCCTTGGTTACTTCGTCAAAAGAAATCTTCTTCTTTACCTTGTCTAGCAGCTTCTGATAGGAATCCGCAGCCTTGTCTAGGGTTTCGGCGAGATCAAGAGCCCCCTGTAGTCCCGCTTCAACAGAGTATCCAGCAAGAGCTTTGGTGAGAGCTGAAAGCAACTTCTCCTGCTCCTTAAGCGTGCCTTTATCAAGAAGTATTTGGTCAGCTAAGTCTGTTGGGAATCCAACTCCGTTCTTTAGGTCTTTGAGTACCTGGAGTTGATCTATGTCAAGAAGGATTTGCTTGATTGAATCTAGCCCGCTTTCACCGTTGCCAAACTCAAGGAAAGCCTCCTTGATCTTGTCCTTGGTCTTATCGAAAGCATCGGTAAGGGCCTTGGCGTTGTCTACAGTGAAACCCAATACTGAGGCATACTCCGCAGCAAGCCTCAATTGCTCTTCTGCCTTCTCAAGAAGTATATCCTCTCTCTTCTCTAGGGCTTTCCTGATTCTAAATTCATCGGCAAGCAATAGGTTCAGTTGAACCTGTGCAAATTGCCTTTTAGCATCGAGTTGTTCCTGGAGTTTCGGGTTGAAGCTTAATCTTGACGCAGACCTTTCGCCGCCAGCGAAACCTCCTGATATAGATCGAACTGCTCGCTGTTGATCTTTTAGAGAATTTAATACGCGGTTTGCATCTTCTACAGCACTCTCTACATTCTTACCTAGCTGCTGAAGTGCAGGGGTGCTAAGGACGCCAAATAAATCACCCTGTGACCCACTGTCACGGAAATCCTTCCTTACTTCGGCAAGGGCATCTAAGGTTTCGAGAACATTTTCCTGGGAATCCTTAAACCTCAAGGCTTCAATACGGCCCTTGACAAAGATCCCGACCAAAAGAGACAGCCCAGCTACTACAAGACCGGGCCCACTGGCAAGAGCTAGGATTGCAGCCAAAGCGGATCCTATGGCAACAGCCGCCAATGGCACGACGACGCCAAGGATTGTCATTTCTGCAATAAAGTCCTTGGTGCCTGTTGAGGCTTGTGAGAAAGCGGTAGCCAACGATTCTATTCCGTCGGCTGCAATACGCACAAATGGCGCTAAACCGTCCCCCAGGGTAATACCTAGGTCTTCCATGCCAGCACGCACACGAGCTACACTGATGAAGAGCTCCTTGCTCAAAGAGGAGTTCATGGCGTCGAGGGCGCCTTTTGCGTCTAGCAGCCTCTGCTCTAGGAGCTTGGCCTCGATGGGGAACTGAGCGAACACCGCACCGGCAAGACCGGCCCTGTTCTTAAGCAAGTCGAATACCGCTGCTGTATCGAGCAGCCCACTCTCCAACACGGTGACGTTGTCTTCCGTAAAACCAAACTGCTTACCCAGCCTGATCAAGGTGGTCTTCAGACGTGTACCACCAATAGATCCCTTCTGACCTGCATTGGCCAAGGCACCGAGCAAGGCTACGGTACGCTCCAAGGTGTAGCCAGAAATCTTAGCTACCGAACCTACGTTCTTAAGGGCGCCTGAAAGTGTGGTGACGTCAAGGGCACTGTTCTGAAAAGCCACGGCAAAGATGTCGCCGATCTCAGAGAAGGTACGCATGGTACCGTCCGTTTCCCGGAACTGTCTACGTGTCTCAGCAATCGTTGTACCGACCTTGTCAAGAGACCCCCCGAAGAGTTGCGAGATCTTTGACGCCGTATCCATCGCGTCGGTAACGGTGGACGCATCGAAGCCCATCTTTGTGAGCTCCAAGCCAAGCTTGCCTACCTCGGTAGCCGTAAACTTCGTTGTACGACCCAGCCTCCTGGCTTCATTGATTACGTCACCGATGTTCTCACCTCCAATGGCTCGGACCTGAGTCTCGATTTCATTGAAGTTGCTAGCGGTTTTAAGGGCCGCAGCACCTAGCAAACCAAAAGCCAGGGAAAGGGAGCGACCGAATGCCGCTCCAAATCCCTGGGCTCTTTGCTGAAACTTCGTTAGACGTTGTAAGGCTATCTCGCTGTTCTTGAGGAACGGTTTGATATCCAGCGTTAGAATCGCTGCCAGTCTACTTGCACCTACAATACTTGCCATCAGAAGTTTCTCATTTTCTCCAGGAGCGCAAAGGCTTCTTCTTTGCTTTGTACTCCCTGATTTGACTTTCCTAAGAACGGATGGAAATCATCCGGTCTAAACGTTTTTCCCTTGGTGGAATTGATGTTGGCTAGCAGAGCCATCATCGACGATGTGTGATCCCAGCGTGAACTGTGAGCCTCAACCCATCCATCCCTAAACCAAGAGAACTCTCTTAAGGTCATCCCCCAAAACTCATCAGGCTTGAGGCCACAGATGAAGCCTTGCTTGTATAAGCTCTTCCAGGTCAGCTCAGTCTCTTCGTCCGAGCTAGCCCTGGGGATGGTTAGTTTCCCTCTTTATCGTCTTCGCTTCCGCCTAGAGCATCGGTGACAGCAGCCATCATAAGCTCAAGGGTTTCTTGATTCTCTAGTGCTAAGGCACAGAACTGCTCGAAATCGGGAAGGTTGGAATCCTTGCCTTTACGAGCCGCTTCGTTCTTAACTCCGTAGTACGCGAAAGCTGGAATAGCTGTGAGTGGGTCTTCGTTGAGCCACTTGTCTAGCGAATCCAGCTTGACGCCAAAAGCGATACACATCATACGCAGAGCGTTCAGGTTCAGTGAAGCCGAATAGCTCTTCTTGCCGAGCTTAAATGTGAATTGTCCTCTAAGGGTATTCATGGTGGTTGGTTTAGAAAAAAAGGGGCGACAAGCGAGTCCCGCC
>VMHT01038730.1_pt1 | contig 11613 bp, 9 predicted proteins | sample 4693611 | NCBI WGS metagenome assembly VMHT01 (sample SAMN12280063, study PRJNA550983) | marine metagenome | isolation source: seawater sampled from same location over 5 years 0.02-0.2 micron viral filtrate | place: USA: collected off the coast of southern California halfway between the port... ...
CAATAAACTTATCAACAGAAGTCCAGTCAATAACTTTTTTACCTCGTCGACCTCCTCCTGATTCAACTCTAAACCTCTCGCTTTTCCCGTTTGGAGCAAGTACGTTTACAGCGCCAGCCATAAGAGAGTCTTCAAACTCAAACCCGTCTGTGCTATACATGCTTTCATAAAGCTGAATAGCTCCTTCTTTGCTTTGGTTTTTTACGTCAGGCTTTTTAACAGAGGCAGGCTTTGTTTCTTCAAAAGGAACAACATCTACTTTTTGAGTAGGTGTTTCAATTTGAGCGGGTAAACCCGAAGAACCACTTTCTGAACTGGAACCCGTATCGAGTGTCGTATTTACATCTACAGCTGCACCCGGGGTCTGTAGGTTGTCTTTTTTTGGGAGTAAAGTTTTTGAAGTTTTTGACGTTTCTTGCTTAATTTCTATGTTTAGTTTTTCGTACTTAAGTCTTTTTACTAGTTCTTCTCCTGTAATTCCTTGCACCACTAATTCAGCTGCAATTTTTTTAAGTTGTTCCTTAATAGGATCCTGCGTTAAAGCCATTTTTTATTAGTTATTAGTTATTAGTTTTTTAATTATCAGTGTCTTGATACACCTGCTCCAGAGCTGTATTCATATTATTTTGTTGCTCTGCTGTTAACACTAGGCTTGCATCTTCTTCACCAAATTTTCCTCGAAGAAGAGCCGGATCGTCTACTGTTACTACATTTTTGTATATAGTTTCGTTGGCCTCCACCGTCGCTTCTTGAAGTGTCCATTTGTCGTCTCCAGTTCTAACTACTCTAAAATCATCACCTACTTGAACATACTTGTTAGTCTCAAGCCCTTTAGCTGTCTTTAGCTGCGCTAATATAAACTTAGCTCTTTTAGAAGGCTTCGATGTCTTTGTGGTATTTTTGGAATCGTCAGAGGTCGCATCTTGTAGTGAAAACCCTTGAATTTTTGTACTTAATTTCCTTTTCGAAATTGTTAAGTAATGATCGGTTATTTTATCTAGTACCTTACTTGTTTTATCTTTTTTGTCCTTTTCTAAAGCTTCAGAAAGGCTGTCTTCATTACCTATTTTGTCTTGCCATACACTATTCATATAAGTGTACTGCTCAGGCATGTTTAATTGTTTTAAAAAGTAATTTCTTACCCTTGGCTTTACCTTTGCGTCATCTACTTCATATTTTACTATTTTCGTACCTGCTACTTTTTTACTACTAGCTGCTTCTTCTTTTATTAGAACCTTGTCAGTAATTAAGTCTACTTTATTAACACTGTCTCCAAAAAACAAGTTAAAAGCAGTGTCAGATGTACCTTGGTCGTCAACAACTTCTTTAAATATCGTGTAATCAGGATCTGCTTTTATACCGTTTGTTATGCTTGTTACATTTAACTCGAACACCTCGTCGTCTATAGTGGTTTTTAGTATTCTAGAGTTATTTTTTCCGGCTTCAACGACGGTATTTTCGCCTCCTTTAGCTAAATCTTTTACGACCCCTAGCATGTTTATGTCATTGGTGAAACTTATAGCACCAGCACCTCCAACCCCTTTTTTTAGCTTTTCTCTATACTGCTGCACCAAGTATGTAGTTGTGGTTAAATCACCCGTTAGCTGTTCAGGAAACTTGTTTAATCGCGCAATTTCTGCTTTAGCTCTAGCTATTTCCTCAGCGGAAACAAAAGTTTTAGCCATTATTAAGTACTGATCATTTATTTTTGTTTTAACGTCTTCAGCCTGCTTAACTAAACCATCGTTTATCGTAGAAAGCTCACCAGTGTTTCCTATTTTAGTTATATTGTCATCAACAGCTTGAGAGTCTTTTAAGCTACTTTCAATAATTTTTGCTTTACGAGCTTGCTCTCCTACAGCGAACGTGTAAACGTCACCTGCTAATTTTTGTATCCCCTCGTAAACTGCTGAACCTGTATTTGCTACTACCGCATCTGGATTTCTATATGTTCCCATCTATATTTTTTATTTATTTTTTTGTGCTTATATAAATCGTTTTTAAACCGACCTGGTGCCGTCATCTACTGGTTCAACGTAGTCATATATACTTCCTTGCGGAGGTGGTATATTAACCACCCGATCAGGTGCCACTTTCTTTGGTGCTACATTTTTTGCTCCCAATTTTCCCGCTGCGGTCCCTACGGCTCCTAAGCCTCCGATAGCTGATCCTATTGCTCCGTCTCGCGCTTGTTGGTTTGCCGCAACTTGTCCTTGATAAGAATCAATCTCAGATTGTTTTCTATCTAACTGAACACCTTCTCTGGATTCTCTAACTTTAAACTCATAATCTCTACCGGATGTTTCTGCTACTTGCATACGCTTAGCTTCGCTCATCTCTACGTTTTGAAGCCTTTGCGCCTCGCTCATTCTAGCAGAATCTAACGCCATTTCTGTTTGAATTCGTTTTTCTTGCAAACCTTGCTCTTGTTTCTCTATTCCTGCGGCAACATCTTTTTTACTTGCTAAAGCAGCTTGTGCCAAAGCAGTTGCTCCTCCTGCGCTAGCGCCTGACGCGGCTAAGTTGTCTAAAGTGTTTGCTAAAGCAATATCCGCTTGCTCGATTTTAATTTCAGCAGCTTGAGTAGCCACGCCAAGGTTGTTATACCTGTTTTTTAGCATGCCACTAGTATCTGAAGCTAAACCAGCTACACTTTTTTGGTTGTCATAAGGATTTATAATTTCCTGCCTAGCGTCTTCCAATGCTTGTAGCTCTTGTTTTGCTCTACCTACTTTGCCTTTAGCTTTTTGAGCTCTTTGGTTCGCGCTAATAGCTTGTACACCGCTACCTACTACCGCTGCACCTGCTGCTACTAATGCTGTTACTGCTGCCATATTAATTGATTTTTTTAATTATTTCGTAAGAAGGCTTTGTATCTACATGATAACCCAACTTCTTGTGTGTTTCCATTAAATGTTTATTTCTTCCAATGCTGAATATATATTTATACCCTTGTTGCTTGCAAACCTCCTCTGCTCCGTTTATTAAAAGCTCTACAGCTTCTTTTCTGTTTTTACCTCTATAGGTAGGGTCAGATACTATAAATTCTAGCAAAGCTGTTTTAGAGTTTGCTGTATAAACAAACCCTGCTACAATTGGTTTACCGTCGCTTTCGACCATAAATCCACCTTTTCCGTCGTCAGGAAGCATGTCCTTAGGAGGTGCTTTCCACTCTTTCCAAGCATCCCACCAAGATACTAGTGTATCCCAATCAGAATCCTTGAGCATTCTAATATTTAATTCCATTTAATTTAATTTAATATGATGATTCTGTGTAGTTTGAAGATACTGCAAACAATTCTTTTTTATTGCCGGGGTCTGTTGTACCGTCTATTGAAATTTTTACAGCAGCTGTCATGCCTTTTATTCCAGAAATACCGCTACCATAAATGACTTCATTAGGAAATCCTGAGTTAGCGTTTATTAAGTTAGCTTTGTATTTGTTTTCTTTTCTATCAAAACCTGCTCTTTGCCTAGTTATATTAGGGGAAGGCGTACCGAACTTTTGAACATAGCTAGAAGGTAAAACTATAGCATCGTCAGAAGGGTCTATAACGTATTCCCCTTCGCTGTAGCTTTTAACTGTACTAGCTTGGTCTGCGTACTCATTATAATTATCGCGCCAAAAATCAACCCCTGTAACGTCTGAAACAAAAGAGTCTATTTGCCATCCGTTACTTCCTTCGTAGCCGATAGTTAAAAAGTTTTTAGGCGTTGATGGTTTCGGGTTAAATACAAACGTTATAGTAGAATCAAAAGCAGTACTTCCGTAAAAAGAGTTATGTAAGTTTTCTTGAGCGTAATGTTCGTGAAGACCTTTTGACGTGTCGCTAGTGTTGCTGTTTGTAGAGTAAAACTTTCCTTTAAATGAAAATAATTGATCAGGCTTATAGTCGTAAAAACTAACCCAACCTTTTGTTGATTCGCTAAAAGATAAAGTTTTGTAATTCCCGTTACTATGAGGTTGTAAAGATAAAGTATATCCTCCTCCTTCTATATCGTATCCTCCTACAATCTTGCCTTTAACAGTATTGTTTAAGTCTAAAGCATCCATTTCATCCCTAAAGAAATCTCTCATGCCGTAAGCCGATATTTCTGTTATACCGTCATTAGAAAGTCTTAAAACTAAGTTTTTGTTTTTATCTGTAAAGTATTTCCTATTTGCATAAACTGCAAAGCTTCCAGGGTCTTTTGATATACCATACTCTCCTGTGTAAGGTACAACCTGTCCAATTACTTGAGCTGCTGAAGTAGTTAAAGCGCTTCCTTCTGCGGAATATATAGCGTCTTTATCTATCAATGCTTTACTAACTTTTAGCTCTTGAAAAACAGTTAAGTTAGTATTTTCAGCATATAGTCTCTGTATGCTACCTTGAGCAGGATCTAAGCTTCTTGTAATCTCTTCACCTACAGGAAACTGATTTGTATTGTTAACACCTGTTCTAGAATTAAATATACCAGAGTATATTAAACCGCTTTGTCTTATAGACCCGGAGTTTGTTTCTGAGATTAAATAAGCTTTAGCTCCAAAGTCAACAGAAGTATTATTGTAACCACCTCTAATTCTACTTTCTTCAATAATCCAGTTTTTTGCTGTATTATTAGCTAAGTTCGCTGTACCTTTCCAAACAGGTGTTGCCCCGCTTACGGTTTTCCTTAAGTTAAAAGCGTTAAAGTATTTTACTTCTATTACTGCTGCCATGTATCTATAATTACTTGTTTATAATATTATTTAGGAATTTTCGGCTACTCTATATAATTGTATGTGCTGGTAGTTTTCCGAGTACTCTTCACCTAAATCTACTCTAGATGCTAAAATGTTGAGAGCCGACATTTTAGCGTCGCGAGTCAATCCTTCGGAGCTTGCTTGAGAATAGCCCAAAGGTGTACCGGCTACTACAGTATTGTTTATTTTGTGATTCATCCAATAGTTATCCGTGTTTATGGTAAGAACAAAAAGATGATTGCTGCTACCTGCTCTGACCGCTCCTTGATACGTTACAGTAAGACTTGTTGCCCCAACTGAGAAAGTTAATACATCACCTACTTTGTAGCCAAAACCAGGTTCAACAAGAGTCATAGATGTTATTTGGTTAGACGATACTACTATGGATAGTTTTAAATTGTCCCCATCTCCGCCGTTAGGCGATACAAGATAAGTGTTATTATTTGCCGTAACCACTATTGTGCTTAACTTGTATATGTTGTAAGAATTAGTAGGGTCGTTCTCTAGTTGCTTCGCAAAAAAGTCAGGATTATAATACAACTCTTTTATAGATCGGTCCGCTGAACCATTCCCCTCGTCGTGTTTTAAAATACCTGAATATATCATAAGAGGCGCATAAGTAGACGCTGTTATATAGTCTTTAACTATGTCTCTAACATCTTGAGCAGATATTGCTTTCGTGTTGTTGTCCGCTAAATCGGTAGTTATTTTATAATCGATTTGTCTTTTGGTAAATTGTGCCATTTGTTTTTTATTTTTAATTTATTTTTATATGTCAAAAGCTGTTGAAAAATCATCTGAAAAACCACCTGCTTGAAAATCTAAGTATATAGTGCTAGTATTTACACTAAGACCTCCAGAATCGGTTAATTTAATCGTTAATTGGTCCGCTTGTGATCCGCCAGAGCCAATAATAGTTCTCCATAGCTTACCGGTGGTTGTATTTAAAGCGTATGTGCTTCCGGAACTAGGCAGCCCATACGTTTTATACTGTATGTTACCAACCGTAGAAATAACTCCGTCAATACCCCACGTTAAATCTTTAGTATTGTCAGCTGTTTTAGAAGTGCCGTTCACTCCTGTGAACGCTATTAAAGGACTAGCTTCGCTGCTGGGTAGCGTTGTATATATAGGAACAGGAGTTGAAAAAGCGTTTATAGTAGGAGCTACATTTTGTAGAGACCCTGTTTCTGTACGCGTAAAAGATGGCGCTGTAAAAGCTAACACAACTCCATCTGATAAACTAACAGCCGCGCTTATTGTAATAGTAGCGGTTTTTGCTGTCATGTCTATAGCAGTAATACCCGTAACAGTAGTTCCAGCTGGAATTCCTGTTCCTGCAACAAACATACCTTCAAAAATAGGTTTAGCAGTTGTAATAGCATCCACTATTATTGTGTTGCTGGTTAATGTTCCTCCGTTTACGGTTGCAGCTGTATTATCTGCATCATTTCTTACACCAAAGGTAAAAGTAAAGCTTTGATCTACTACAGCGTTAGGTCCGTAATAAAAGTTTTCAAGTATTTTAATTCGATACCCATCGCTTGTGTTACCTGTAGTGTTTAACCCAAAGGCAGAACTACGATCTGCATCTGTGCCATCTGTTACAGTAAAACTTGTTATTGTGGCTGTTGTGATACTAGCGCCCGCAGCTGTTCTAGGGAAAAACGCGTCCGTTACAAAAGGAGAGTCAGCAGCTCCTGTAGCAGTGCTTCCAGTAGCGTCGTATGCTTGATTTTCTCTTTGAGTATATCCTAAGACTGTAAAGCTTTGCGCCGGCGTGCCTTGCCCGGTAACAACCAAAGTATTTAAGTCAGATATTAAACCTGCACTTGAAGTTTCATAGTATATATTTACGTTAGACTCAAAAGGAGTTGTTTCTACAATAGATAAAAAAGGTTCTACTGTGTTTGCGTGTGTTTCTCCTAGCGGTGCAGGAGTTTGTATTCTTACAATTAAAGGGTTGTCCTCGTCGTTGTATATATGGTTATCATTGTTCGTTTGACCAAGCTTATCTAACTGATCAAAATCTGCTATTGTAACAGCGTTATATTTGTCATTACCTGGGTACACTTGTTGATTAAATACGCCAGCTCCGGTTCCTTGATTTTCCACCATAGGGTATAATATAGCGTCAGCGGCGTATAAAGTCTGATCTGGACCAACTTCTTGTAACTCCCTAGGTATTTTATTTATGTTGTCTCCTATTAAAGCTGCGTGTGCTATTTTTCCAACGTCTGCAGCTCCCTCTAAGTAGCCGTCAACAATCCCTGATAAGTAAACATTGTAGTATTCTTGCTCTGTTTGCTTTACAACAATCTTATAAGAGTACCAACCTAAAGGATTTGTAATTGCGTCATATAAACCAGGCTCCCCTGTAGCTTGCGAAAAGTTAGGAGACAACGGATCAAGGACACTTGTTATTTGTTCGTTTAGTTGTATTTTTAAAGAGTTTCCTATATCCGATAAAACAGCTGCAGGACTTGAATGACTAGGCTTATAAGGAAAGTAAAGTGTAGATGCCCCAAACCCGTTAGAAGTATCATTACTAATGACGCTAGATAGTATAACGTCCGATTCTCTTCCGTATCTATCTGAAAGAATAAAACCTACTTGGTAGTTTCTATTTCTTTTTACAGTATGCTCAGGGTATTCAATTTCAGCGTAGTTGTAGCCGTTGCCGCTAGAAAGCTTTTGGTTTGCTGTAACTTGGTAGTTTAAAGAAGCGGGTGCGGTATGCTTATCTACGTAGTTACCGTATATAACCCTATTGCCACTTACTTCTTGAGATAAAGCTCTTACAGGTGTTTTGTCATAAACCCTAGTCGACTGGTTAGACGGCAGGGTTCTTACAGGTTTTCTAGACTGATAATTGTATTCATAAACAGTAGCAGTGGCTCCTTTGCTTTCTATGTCAGAAACAGTTATTGTATCTAAAACAGCAATAAGATTGCTATCCGATTGTTTTGCAAGTATGTCTACTTCTACGATTTTAAACTCGCTTGCAAGGTTTTGCGCTTGAGCAGGAAGTTGCAATTGAAGGTCTATTAGATTAACTTTATTTTCCATAAAGCCTACTATAGTACTTTTGTATGTTTCATCCTCTTGACCTGCTAAAAAGCTACCGTCTTGCTTAGGTATAAACGCTATTTGTGTAAACGGAGCCATAATAGAATACTCGCCATCTTCAAACTTAAACCTATAGCTAAACCTTGCGAACTTATCTTCCAAGTAGGTAGGGTCTCCCGCGTAATTAGCATTGTAGTCAGGATTAGCTCCACTTGCCCCTCCTGGGAGAAGAGGGCTTGTAGCGTCTTTCATTGTTGTTTTAAAAGTTCCGCTGTAATCCTTAAATAACTCTAGAGGTCTGTAAGGGGAGTACTTAGCAACAGACACGTGATCTTCACTTGAATAATGTGACAAACTAGAGGCTGCTGTAATGGTATTTATTTTTCTAGGTTGATTTCTGTTATCGGTCCAAAATAATAAATTCTCTAAAATATTAATGCCGTATATAGGGTGTGTTGTAGAAAAGTTAAGCCATCTACCTGTAGCTAAAGTAAGTAGATTACCGGTACCTACATTGTATCTATATATTTTAGAATCCGTTCCATTCCCACTAGCGCTAGCTTGGTGATTTACCAACTGGCTATTTGAAACATCCGTATAACTTGTCCAAAAAAGATATATGTTATCTTTAGGTTCGTCAATAACATAGCCTATAACTTCTCCTCCTGTAAGTGCTTCTAAAAGCAAAGTTCCTCTTACGTTTTCAACAGCACCTACGTCGCTGTCTTCTGACTGTGAAATAGCTATGTTAAACGCTTCTCTATATTCATTACTAGGTACAAGTCTATCATCCAAGTCTTTATTCATTTTGGATGCTAGAAAGCTATTTTTAACTTCTGCCATGCTTATTTAATTTGTTTAGATTTATTACGCATTACTTGAATAATTTCACCTAGCTTTATATTAGATAGTCTTATTTTTGCATTTCTCAATTTAGCGCTTCTGTCGCGTTTTAATCTTTGAATTACATATTCAGGTTGGTTAGCTCTTCCGGCGAGAATAGAGTAGCTTAAATGAGCATACATAGCCTCTTCTGCCATTTTAGGAACCTTTGTGTCTACATCGTAAGCTAATCCGTCTGATATATACTCTAAAATAATAAGACTACCAGCTAAGTCACTACTAAAAGAAAATTTGCCTTCTCTTTCATTAATAGTGAACCAACCATTGGTTTGAGAAGTAGAGGGGTTCAACCCGTATCTTTGACCTAAAACATCGTCTTCAAAGTAATCGCCTGCTATTTTTTTTGTATCTGCTTTAGCCCAAGCTTGCTCTGTAATTGAATTAGATGCTTCAATATTATTACCGAGGCTGTCCTGTGTAGGCGCTCCGTCGAAGTCTTGCATAGGTAAGCTGGTCGGATTGCTTGTTAATGTTGTAGGGTATATTTTTCTTTTTATTCCCGCTCCATCTACGTAACACAGCGCTACATAGTTGACGTAGTCTTGCGGTATCATAACGCTTAGGCTTGGGGGTATATTAAGCTCCTGTGATTTAATACTTTTTAAAGTATCATAAGAAAACTCTTGCAATCCTCTTTTAGCGTGAAATATAATGTCTGATTTTTTAGCGCTAGGAATAAGTTTGCCTTCTCCTACGTAAGCGACCTGAAAGTTATTTATAATATCGCTTAAAGTGGTATACGCATATCCTCCGTAATTACTTTGCTTTGCTTCTTTTGAAAGTTGTACTATGATAATATCCCCTGCTGATAAAGAAGCGCTAATTGTTACAACATTGTTGTCTAAAACGTAAACACTGACTTCGTTTTTTAAAACGTTGTTAATAAAAACTTCGTAATTCTTAAACGTTGTACTAGTGGTATCTACTAAGCTAACATTTCCTGTCCATGCTATTATTTCGTCACCTGCGGTCGAGTAAACAACAGACTGCTGTCCTGAATAATAGTGTGCGTTATTTTCTGTTATTAATCCCATTTATTAGCTTTTTTCGTTTATGTTTTTATTTTGTATAGCCGCGGAAGCTGCCTGTACTATTTGAGGGTTACTTAAAACAATTCCTGCGTAGGCTAAAATTCTTAAAATAATATCTGTCTGCTCTGAGCTGTGTAGCTCAAAGTTTGTAGAATTACCGGAGTCGTAAGCATAAACCCCTAAACTGTTTGCCGTGTTGAAGCCCCATACTGGATCGTTTGGCTTTTCAATGTATGAAAGGTAAACATTGTTAGATATAGACTCTGGGTAGGTGTATATAAGATTGTTTTCTTGTACAAAAACGGGCTGAGCCAAGGAAGGTTTTGTTAAAGGTGATTTGTTTATATTAGTATATTCGCCTCTGCTGACTCTTTGAAGTTCTATGCCATTATGCACTACTGTGTTTAGCCTATGCACTGTATTTGAAACCACGCCTGTTTGGGTACTTGTTCCTACTGCGTATCTGGTAAGTGGTGATAGTTTTTCTTCTAAATAGGCAATCCTATCAGCGTAATCTGTATCTGTTTGAGGAGACCTTGTTAATTGATTCAAGTCTTCAAAATATTTTTCAAATATCTCAAGCTGCACTTGCGAACCTATTTTATTAAACTCCTCAGGGGTCATGTAACCTCTCTGCTCTTTGTTGAGTATTAACAAAACTGTTTTGTATACAGTATTTACGTTTATTGCCATTTAGTTTATTTTAATGTAATATAAGGGGATAAAGTTAACTACCCCCTATATTTATATTACGTATTAATTTATTTTTTTCTCTATAGACCTAAGAACGTCAATTCCTTCGTCTGTCTTAAAAAATGATGCCATGGCTGAATACGCGTTTTCATCAAACGGTACGGTCATTAGCTTTCTGTTGTTACTAGCCCAGTTAAACGTCCTGTTGTCTGAACTTAAAGATATGACACCCATTTCTGTTGCTTTAATTGCTACGTTACGGAGGTGGACATTTTCATCATTAGCTAGCATTAGGAATAAGCTTGGATTTGTTTTAGCGAATAAATATAAATCTCTTTTTATTTCCTTAGAGCTCATGTCTGAAACCCCAGATCCTTTCTCTACACGTAAAATTGCTTCAGCTTGGTCGATGTCCATGTTTCTTGCAGAGGTAATAGCTTCAAATTCTAGTTCCATGTCCTCTAATTCGTCAACCGCTTCTTCCTGAGCGTCAAATTCGTAGTATTTTACATTTAAGTCCGGGTGATAAAGTGACAATAGTTTTTGTAAACTTTGTTGCTGCTTAGGCACGCTTAATACCCCGTTTTCAAATACAATTTGCCCTAGTGTAGCTTCTCCTCTTTGATCTTGAGCAAAAGGTGTAGACTGGTTGGTAGCATATCTAATTTCTTTTTGTATACCTTGCTCTTCGTCAAAATATAGCAATGGTTTTAACAGAGAATGCCTAGACTTTAGTCTAAATGTAAGTGGCTCTTTATTTCCCGTTAAGTAATAGTTTCTGTCTTTGATTTCCCACTTTGGTTTTGCAGGTGCAGTTACCTTATTTTCTTGTAATTTTGTTTGAGGTGCAACCTCTACTTTTTTTGCTGTAGCTTGTTTAGCCATAATATAATAAAATTTAATAGTTTTAAAAAGTAATAATTACCCCCGCTAATACAACGAGGGTAAAAATTACAGTAATATACTCTTGATTATGTGAACAATACGAAATTGTTAGCAGCTTGTACACACAAACATCTTTCAGACAAGAAGTGAACTTCCATTGCATCCAAAGAAGATGTTGCAGCACCACCAACAGAACCAGTCAACCAAGATTTCATTCTACGGTCATCAGCTTCTGAAGCTCGGTAACGTACGTGCAAGAAAGGACGTCTGATGTTAGAACCAAGTGATTGGTCATAAACAGTAGAA